>Ga0116142_10003016_pt1 | contig 17391 bp, 13 predicted proteins | sample AD_UKC033_MetaG_FD_89785 | JGI IMG/M metagenome (GOLD analysis project Ga0116142, IMG submission 89785) | Active sludge microbial communities of municipal wastewater-treating anaerobic digesters from USA - AD_UKC033_MetaG | ecosystem: Engineered > Bioreactor > Anaerobic > Digestate | place: USA... | reverse complement strand
GTAAGAGCTACTAAATATATTGTTGGTTTAGGATGACTAGTGGTTGTGGGGGCTTCCACGGTAGGAGAAACTAGAGTCTCTGTTAACGATTTGTAGATAAACTGAATCGGCGTAAGCGTGTTAGTGTGGCCCGCTGAGTCTTCTATGATGAGAGTTAGAGTGACTAGTGTGTTCTTATCAAGACTAGGAAATTGATACGTCCAAGTACCTCCTGAACCAATGCTATATGTTGTGCTAACGGTGTTTTGGCCAGGGATTGCAAGAATTATAAGCAATGTAGTATTTGGTTCACCAAGTCCAGATATAAGTGGATCCTTATGTTTGGTAGAAAATGGTTCAGTTGGTAGAGTCTGACTATTTGCTGTTGTTATCAAAACCGTTTCATCTTCTATCTTTGTAATACTCAAATACGGAGCTAGAGTATCAATGCTAAAATCCCAAGTAGCCGAAGTTGCTGTATTACTAACAGCATCAGAAGCCACGACACTCCAAGTGTAATCTCCGTCTGAGATAGCTTCTTTTATTGTCAGTGAGAAAGTGTTGTTGTCCTCATTTACCACGAGCGTAAATATGGCCGTATCTTGGTCAACTGGTGAGATGTTAGATATATGGGTTACTTCGTTTAACCAAAAGTCGTAGTGATCAATACCAACATTATCCGTACTTCCATACCAAACGAAAGTGGGGGTGCTTGTGGTCAGGATGGCTTCATCCTCTGGGGATATCAGAACGGGGATGCTGGGAGATTCAATGTCTGGTACTGTAGCAGATACTAGGGAAGCTGAGCTGGTGCTAATTTGAACTTGGGCCTGAGCTTGGTAAAAGTTACTGCAGAAGATCCAGGGTATTAGAATAAGCGTGCTGACTACCCATTTTTTCTGAGAAAATCTGTCATGCACCGTACTTTCTAATCCTGGCAAATCAGTTACTACTTCGACTCCAATCGAGACAGTTTTTCTTCCAGCTCCTTGATCTTAGCTGATTGATCTGTCTTGCGATGGATTAAGTGTCTGCGAACGGCGATGAACATGGCCAGTAGGACAAGCAGTGTGAGTAGAGCTGCTACAACGAGGGTGAAGGGGAAGAGCCAGAATGAAGTTTTAGCGATAGCAATCGCTCCCTGACTACCGTAATTCATAGTAACGGTGGCGGTGTATCTACCAGTGCCCCAGACTTTCTCCCAGCTACCTTCAAATCGGCGTTCAGTGAGCGGAAAGATGTTCTTACTCTCAATTGCTACTTGGTCGACTTTTCTACCCAGCATATCTCTGAATTCGAGCATTAAACCAGGTTGAATATGAATATCGGATTGATTCTCGATAGTAAAAGAGTAGGGTACTGGACCATACTCAGTTAACTTGGGTATATTGAAGCTTCGAACAAACGCACTTTCATTGATAGCGCCTTTGACGTTGACATAGAGTAAGGTTCCTACCCGTTGTGAAATACCTGTGGCAGAGAGTTTGGTATCGGCTGTTTCACCATCTTTGGGTACTGCTTCGGTACTGGGTTGATGCGTGATCATCGCATAGTGACCGCCAGGAAGAGCGTCATCTGGAACTGCAATAATGACGGAGATGATCTTTGTTTCATTGGGTTGGATGGTTTGTAGATTAGGAGCAATAGTGATCCAGGAAGCGAGACTCCAGCGGTTAGAGAGATTCTGGTCTGTTACTGCGATGGGAGTAGAACCATCGACATCAAGCACGAAATCATGAACTGAAGAAAGAATAGTGAGTGGTTTGTCGGAAGTATTGCGAACTCGAACTGTATCTTGTAATACTTCTCCAGGACTGGCAGTGAGAGAACCATCATCACCGAGTCTGGGAGGAATAGCGGTCAGTGTAGTTTGAGATGTAGTGGTAGCAGGCTCTACCGGAGTCTCGGTTTGGGCAAGCACTACTTTGACAAATGAAAAACTCACAACAACTGAGAAGAGAAATAAAAACGTGGTTATGATGCTTCTGAGAGTACGCTTGGGAGTGGGGCAGTGCATAGTGTTTCCTTGAACTACGATAGGTTAGAACGTCGCTGTAGCGGTATACGTGAGATAGTTGCTGTATTCACCAGCTGCCTGAGTGGCAGCGATGATAGCTTTGTAGCAGACGAAGACATTGTCGTTGTCGGCGACGGTCGTACCCGTAAAGATACTCTGAGGTGCTTGGCTATTTTCTGCATCCGCAAACTGCTTGAAACAGTAGTTGGTGCCATCACAGTTACCAGAGTTAGTGTTGTAGCTGAAGGCTGGAGTGCCTGCGCCTGCATTGACTTCATGTAAACTATACGCAAAACCCTTAGCTGTACCAAGGCTCCACTTGGCGGGCGCGGTATGCGACATAGCGCCGCCATCACCAACTGAGTCGCGGATACAGTTAACCCCCGTATTGTCTCCAGTACAGACACCACCGTTACGACCAAGCTGATCATTTTCTACGGTGGTAACCGCATAGCCATTGGGTGCATTGGTAGAGACAGAAAGTGCCTGGGCGGCAGTGGTAAAGGCTGAGATGCTCAGTGACCCCAAGGGTACAAGGCTGGCAGTAGTTGATACATCAGTATTCACGCCACACACGGAGGTGCCACTATTGACTCCCAAAATGCGGAAGGTGATTTGAGGTGAGACAGTAGCAGTTACTCTTACTGACTCAACTACGCCAACATTAACCGTTGTAGCGTCAGCCACGTTATATGTACTATCTACCTGGCGGACGATGATGTTGTAGGTGTCGGCATAACCGATGGTGTGGCCTGTACGCGAAGGGGCTGGATTAATCAGGGAAGTAATGGTAAATGCTCCATATGTTGTGCCATCAAACACTGTGCCAATGGCTCCCGTGCCATAGTATCGACACTCAAATGAGTGATACTTGGTGCCATTGACGGTGACTGCGGAGGCGGTGGCAGTTCCAGTTGCAAAAAGATAGGTGGCGGGAGCACTAGATGGACAGGTAACGGTGGGAGCACTGGTGCCAAAGTCAAAGCCAGTACCATCGGGGATACCATCTCTGGCCGCTGCGTCAGTGGAGTCTGCAGGAACTAAAATGCGGAAAGCACCATTGGCGATGGCATTCGCAGTAGTGAGTCGAACGGTGAGCGTAGCTGAAGTAGAGGCTACGACATCGTCATTCAATTCGGTGTCGCCGGATGCCAAAACTGGCGTAACATTTACTGTACTATTGTCTACGATTTCAGTAATAGTATATGTCCCCAAACTTCCAGCCTCACCGATTCTGAGTGAGTCACCAACCACTAGTTGAGCCGAAGATGAGGATGGCCAGACACCATTGGTTGTATTCAGGATTACTTCTGAGGAACCGACGGTATTGCCAGAAGCCAGTCCACCTCTGAAAGACGGTCTGGAGCTGGAAAGCGTAACGGATACATTAGAAAGATTAGCTGAGCGAGTGCCCTGGAGATGACCAACCACAAACATCCCAAGCACCAAACAAGTAGCCAAACCAATGCGTTGTACGCTTGAAACAGAGAGGATTTTCATAAATTCTTCACCAGAATATATTCTATGTATTCAGTACATCATAAAAACTCAAGTGATGCAAGAGTTAGTTTAGTCTGGGGATGTATTAGTAGCAAACACTCGAGAAAATACCCATCCAATAATGATAAACAATACTACAATTAAAAACGAGTAGGGAAGCGCGATTACAGTTTTTGTGTGCGAACTACTACTATTTCCTTGACCATCAATTATTTTGGTGGTAATGGTATATTTTCCTAGCAGAAACAGTGGGTCATATGAAAAAACAGTAGGTTCTGGAAGTTTACTGTCTTTTTGTGTCGTGAGAGCTCGAGCGGAACGTTGTTGTCTGCCCAAAATCATGTCGGGATAGATTTGTGCCTGAAATACGGTTCTGCCAAAGGTGTCGACAATCGTGGCACTACCACTGGCAACAACAGTTTGTACCCCTTGGTTAATAAGCATTGGAGTAAATGAAAGCCCGCGTAAACTATCAAGAAGCCTTGGCACTTCAATGTCTACTACTTGCAGTAAGTTGGGCAGAGTTTCGTCGCTACTCACCAGAACTACGAGATTAGCGCCAATCACTCCATACAGTTTGGAATTTGAAACTACTTGATTAGTTGTATTTGCTTGTTCAATAGTTGATGAAAACAGCACAGTAAGGGGATATTCTCTAGTAATTGCTTCGGGGGGGACCGTAAAATCTAAAGAAAAACTATTTGTTTCTCCTGGCTTTATCAAAATTGGCGACATTTTTTGTACTTGTTCCGACAGATAAGGAAACGAAAATGTTGGTTGCATTTCCGGGTAACCTGAGTCTTCTTCCGGTTTAGAATCAAACACCTTTGGAGTAACCACAATTGTATTAGTTGTGGTATTGGTCAATTCTATGGTGTGGTTTGCCGTGGTTCCTGGTTTGATTTTTAGATAAGCACTCGGGGGGTAAACTGACAAAGAATAATCAGATTGTGCTGAAATGGATGTGGGGTATTGCAGCCAAAACCAACTAATTCCGCAAAAAACCACTACTAAATGCCATGTTTTAATTTTGTTACTAGTAATCATAGTGTATTTATTAGTGTTATTAATATGCTGGTACTGCGACAAATACGATAGAAGTTTCATAGGTACCTGCAGGTTCACTACCAAATAGACCCGCTTTATAGGTGACTGTTGCAGCGCGATTAACGACATATCCAGTATTGCTCATAATGACCTGCATCGGTTCACTCAAGGCATTGTTGGCAAACTGACGAAAGTAATTTGTATTAATAAAGTCAGCCGCTGTGTCGTCACCATTAACATTGAAACCAAATCCGCCAACATCAGTATTTTGCCAGATCTCTGCGGTGGTTTGGTCACAGTCATTATTGTCGCAAGTTGTATCAGGAATAGTGGGTATGCCATTTAGCAGTTTTAACGGATGTTGTTCATATGCATAAATCTGGTAACCACCAGCTGTTGGTGCGGTAATGGTGAGGACATTAGTGTCGGTATTATGCGCTTGTGCCGTTAATTGACCCAAATTAATGTCTGTTTTTGAAATTGTGAAGCGAAATTGATCGATTGGATAAATGTACTGAAAACCTCCACCAACAAAATAACTTGCGGTGCCAAATTCACCATAGGGACCTGCGCCTGTTTGGCCGACTGTATCGGTTACGTTGTAGGTTGTACTAGATTTTTCTCCAGAAGTAACATTAAAATTGCCAAATTGAATTATAAATGAGTTCGACTCAAGTGTTTCTGCATAAACTGCCTGGCTGGATAAGCAAATCAAAATCAGCACTAGTAAGGTTCCAAAAAAACCATACAAGACCATTTGAGGATGCGTCGGGTTAGACAAGTTCATTTTCAGTTTTTTCCTCTACACTTGGTTGGAGAAGTATGGCTTGGTCGATTTGCTGATTGAGGTCATCAGCTTCAGCCAAAGCCTTTGGTTCACAAGCAAAATATTGCTGTTTCCATTGAGTGATTTGTTGACGAGCTTGGTCTAGTAGAGCACGGCCTTCAATTAGTTGAGAGCGTTGATTGTTTTTATCTTTTTCTAGTTTTGCCAACTTATCTTGTAGTTTTCTGGTTTCTTTTGAGCACTGCGTAAGTAAAACCTCCTCCTGAGCTATGGTTTGTTTTTCTTTAATTACTTCTTCATGTTGTTCTCTGGCAAATAGAAAAAATAGCAAAATAATTGGGATGGTGATCAGGTGTCCAATGTTTGAGAGAGAAATAGTTGGTTCTAGTCCAAAATGAAAGAGCGCGGTAGCTGGACCAACGGTGATTGCTGTGCTTCTTGATGAACTCATGACTAAAAAAAAGAGGTGAATATAGGTCAGGGGAAAGAGGGGTGAGTTTAAAGTACCACTGTTACCTACTAGCAGTAAGAGGCTAAAAGTGACTAGCGCCATTTCGGCTGAATTTTCTTGTGGCAGGATGTGTTTAAGTTTTGCTCGAGTATATTTTTTGATTACAAAGTAACAAATGGTTGATGCGGCAACAGCTTGAAGGCTCAGAGATTTAAGCATGGGAACTTGCAACCAGACGAATGCCAAAAAAATGGCAAACAGCAAAAGGGCAGTGTGCTGTCGGGGATGCATACTTCTATACTACTATAAGGTAAAACGAAACTCTATGGAGATTTATGCTATACTCGAGAGCATTGTGAAAAAACCAATACCCCAATCGTACAACCCCTCCGAATCTGAAAAACATTGGCTATCTGAATGGGAGAAAATAGGCTTATTTCAATCGACTACGAAGGAGCTATCCGAAAAAGAAAAGTTTTATTTGCTGTTTGCCTTTGCGTATCCCTCGGGATCTGGTCTGCATGTGGGTCATGTGGAAAGCATGACTGCTCTTGATATTTTGGCTCGTTTCAACCGAATGCAAGGCAAGCACGTTTTTTTTCCAGTGGGGTGGGATGCATTTGGTTTGCCAGCGGAAAATTATGCGATTAAAACAGGAGTAGCTCCGGCAATTACGACGAAGCAAGCAATCGATACGTTTCATGAACAAATTAAGAGGTTGGCGATTTCGTATGACTGGTCGAGCGAAATCGCTACGTGTCACCCTGGATACTACAAGTGGACACAATGGTTGTTTTTGCAACTTCATAAGCAGAGTTTAGCCTATCAAGGTACTGGAACAGTAAATTGGTGTCCTTCGTGTCAAACGGTGTTAGCGAATGAGCAAGTTGTGGATGGTTTGTGCGAACGATGCGGAGCTGCTGTCGTGCAAAAACAAATGAAACAGTGGTATTTCAAGATAACCGAGTATCAAGACGAGTTAATCTCGGGATTGGAAGAAGTTGATTGGCCTCATGCGACTAAACAACAGCAATTGAATTGGATTGGTAAAAAAACTGGTATTACTATTACCTATCAGGTACAAAACCAGTCAGGGGAAAACGCTGGCGAAATTAGTTGTTTCACTACCAGGCCGGATACTAATTTTGGAGCCACGTTTGTGGTAATTGCCCCAGAGCATGCATTGGCTCAAGCATTAGCAAAAACTTCACCTGAAATCGCAGAATATGTTGAGAAAACGCTTCATAAGACTGAGCTTGAGAGACAGCAAGAGGGAAGAGTGAAAACTGGTGTAGATACCGGACTGATGGCAGTTAATCAATTAACCGGTCGAAAACTACCCATTTGGGTCTCTGACTTTGTATTGGCAGGATTTGGGACAGGAGCAGTAGTTGGAGTGCCAGGTCATGATAAAAGAGATTTTGAGTTTGCGCGAACTTTTTCACTCCCAATTTTAAGAGTAGTGAAAGCAGCCGATGGTGACATCTCAGAAATTACCAAGCTAGAACAAGTTCAAGAATCGGAAGGAGTGATGGTAAACTCTGGATTTTTAGATGGCATGGCAATTTCTGAGGCTATTGAAGCAATGACGGCACATCTGGAAAAGCAGGGTTGGGGCAAACGAGTGACAACCTACAAGCTTAGAGATTGGCTGATCAGTCGCCAGCGCTATTGGGGTGCGCCGATTCCAATTGTTTATGATCCAGAGGGCCAACCTCATCCAGTCAAAGAAGAGCACCTGCCTTGGTTGTTACCAACTGACGTTGATTTTAAACCTACCGGAGAATCACCCCTGCAATCTTCCAAAGAATTTATTGAGAGAACGGAGCGATTGTATGGCAAGGGTTGGAGACCCGAATTTGACACAATGGATACCTTTGTTGACTCAAGTTGGTACTACCTCAGATACGTCTCGGCGAGAGATGAGAGGGTTTTTGCAGACACTAAGCAGTTGCAACACTGGTTGCCGGTAGATTTTTATATGATTGGACCAGAACACATTGTGTTACATCTGCTTTACTCAAGGTTTTTTACAAAATTTTTACGAGATCAGGGATATCTTGATTTTGCGGAACCATTTATGAAGATGCGCCATCAGGGCATGATCTTGGGTCCAGACAACAAAAAAATGAGCAAGAGCAAGGGCAATGTAATTAATCCAGATGAAATCATCGAAAAATTTGGTGCAGATACCTTACGAACGTATGAAATGTTTATGGGGCCAATCGAGGCTGACAAGCCGTGGGATGTCCGAGCGGTGGTTGGAGTCTTTCGGTTTTGGCAGCGCTTTTATAATTTAGTATTTGCCAATTTGGAGTCTAAAGAATCACTGGCTATAGAGGCATCTGAGCCAACAGAGTCGCAGTTACAAGTACTACGCAAGTTACACAAAGTAGTACAAAAAATTACTCAGGATTTTCCTGAATTGAAATTTAATACAGGCATAGCTTCGTTGATGGAGCTGGTGAATACTTGGGAAGAGCATGATGCTGTAGTTTTGCCATTGGAGCAAGTTGGTGTGGTGATTCGATTGGTGGCGCCGCTAGCTCCATTCTTGGCTGAGGAACTCTATCAGCACTATCTTAAGGTTGCTGGTACTCAAGCGGCGCCTGGGTTCTGGTCCGTTCATCAGGCTGAATGGCCTATGGCAGATCCACTGTTGGCAAAAGAAGATTTCATTGTTTTGCCAGTTCAAATTAACGGAAAATTACGTGCCACCATTAACCTGGCTGCTGATAATACTCTAACGGAGGCAACCCTGGTTAAGCAAGCTTTACAGCTCCCAGATGTGCAAAAATGGGTATCAGAGCAGACTTTAAAACGAACGATCTATGTTCGCAACAAGGTTCTGAATTTAGTTATGTAGCCTCAAATACGCTACGGTTGTTGTTAGATACTATTGATAGATTAGGGTTGTGCTATTCAGACATGACTTAGATTCAAAAACCGAATGGTTATCGTTGCTCAAACGCCACAGTAAAATAGTAGTAATTTTGCTAATAGTAGTGGGGTTGTTGATTAGCGTGACTGATTTAGTCTGGATCCTCATGATTAGTGGCAAGACCACCGTGCTAGAGTGTCCTCCGCAAACCGAGTTTGTAGTTGATGCAAGTGCAGCGGCTCAAATACTGGTTGATATTCGAGGAGAGATAGAAGCTCCAGGTGTCTATGCCCTTGAATCAACACAACGTTTGGGAGAAGCAGTTGAGAAAGCTGGTGGACTAACTAAGTCAGCCAATGCGCCATATGTTTTGCATGCACTCAATATGGCGCAATCCCTAGAGGACGGACAAAAAATCTACATTCCACACAAAGATGAGATTGAGTATTGTCGTCCAATTAACCAATTTAGTTCTGAGGCACAAACCTTAGTTGGTGATGAGGGTGGTCTAATTTCAATCAATACAGCGAGCGCAAGCGAGTTAGATACCCTAACTGGTATTGGTGCAAAAAGAGCCGAAGACATAATTGCAAACCGCCCGTATGTTTCACTTGAACAATTAACAGAGCTAAAAATAGTGTCAAATGACATATTTGATGAGATTAAAACTCAAATTAGTTTATAAAATTATTAAGTCTACTAAATTAATAAATAAGTATTCCGCTCCTATAACGTAATTATGCGTCCAGTAGTAATATATACGATCATCTTAGCAATAATAATACTCACGCAATTACTGCAATTAAATAATCCAAACAAATATTTACCGAATCAGGAGCTCGCAATTGAAAAATTTATACTTAAACAGCACTCTCCGACCTGTTGGTATGTTCAGAACCAAATTCTTTTTAAGTTAGATGGTTGTGGAAGGTATGAGCTTGGCAGTCAACTAACCCTACTTGGCACTCTCACCGAGCCGACTGATAGCTCGTTAAGCGATCTCTTTTTACTTGAACCATCGGCTGTAAAGGTCGTAATTAAACCATCGGAACTAGTTTGGTATCATCCGAAGTTTATCCAATCCAGATTGTTCCAGATTAGAGATAATCTACATCATCGATTGCGTCTAATCCTACCAAAACAAGACTCCGAGCTGTATTTTTCACTTATATTTGGAGGGACCTCATTTCTACCAGAAGAAACAAAACATGCTATAGCGTATTTAGGAATTCAACACATTATGGCTGCATCTGGAATGCAGGTAAGTCTGCTATTGCTGTTATTACTACCCCTAGAAAAGTACTTTTCCAAAAAGCTTAGATTTCTATTTCGATTTTGCTACTTATTGCTATATGCTGAGCTGGCCTTGATGAGTGTATCGATTGTAAGAGCGGTGTTCCAGAGCTTATTCAGCACTTTATTTTTGGTAAAACATCGGCAAAGCTCCTATTCGTGGTCACTACTGTTATTTTTATTACTTTTCCTTACAACTGAAATTTCAGACAGTCGAGTGGCATTGCAATTAACCATCCTAGCAGTCTTAGGCTTGCAATTCCGGCAGTTTTTAGAAAGACTGAATCATTCCCAGGTTGGGCATAAGAACATAAAACAAACGATACAAAATAAAGCAATAAAGTATATAAAAGAAGTACTTATAACAACGATATGGGTGCAAGTTTGGCTGTTTCCTTTTCTCAGTTTTTATTTTATGCAAGTGAGTAGCATGAGTCTTGTTGCTACTCTAGCTATTTCTTGGTTGCTAGCCCCTCTATTTGTGCTCGGAATTATTTTGGTTAGTGTAATTTCTTTTTTACCTTTTTCTGTTATTCAGTCGATGCCAGTGTTGCTAGCTTCCTCACCGTTGTACTTTGGAACTTGGTTGTTGCGCTTTCTTATCCGTTTGATGGAATCAATAGAGCTTCCACCAATCTCAATTAATTTTTCAATAACTGCATTGATTGGTTGGTATCTTTGCTTGACTCTACTATTCTGGTGGTTAGATGCGCGTTGGTTTGCAAAAATTCACAGTGATGATCTAAAAATTATCCGAAAGAAATACTAAGTAATGTATAAGATAGGTTTAATTATAGTTATTTGCATTATCTGGAGTATTTGGCCACACTTTGGGTTTCGGAAAGATTTGCAAATTATTTTTTGCGATGTGGGGCAGGGTGATGCAACCTTGGTTCAGCTGGGAACTTTTCAGTTACTGGTTGATGGTGGACCGCCCAATGACAAGGTTATTGAGTGTTTGGGGAGGTATGTGCCTTTTGTTGATCGTACAATTGAGTTGGTGGTCGCCACTCACCAAGACTCCGATCATATTGGCGGTTTAAACTCAGTTTTTGCCAATTATCACGTACGTGAGCTTGTGTGGAATGGAGAAGAAAAACAAACTGCCGATTTTTTAACCTTTAGTCAAGCCGTCCAGAGAGAGCAAGATAGTGGAATGCGTGTTTCAATAGTGGCCCACGCTGGTGAAATAAACATTGGCTCAAATCTAGTAGCGACGTATCTATTTCCTCGAGTAGCAAGATTCTCAAATGCAACCCAAGTAAGTCACAAATGCGAAACACACTTACAGGACATAACTGGTACAAACAGTATGACTGATATCAGTTCTAATGACGGATCTATCGTTCTATTTGTTAGGTATAAACAAGTAACAATTTTGTTGATGGGGGACCAAGAAACCACTGGTGAATTAACACTAAGTTGCTTGGGTTTGCTAGAGCCAATGACTATAGTAAAAGTCGGGCACCATGGATCAAAATCAAGTTCTAGTATGGAATTTGTGAGTCGGACGCAACCCGAATATGCGGTCATTAGTGTGGGTAAAAATAACCGATTTGGGCACCCATCACCAGAGGTAGTGAGTCGTTATGATCTATTTAGATCAGTGCTCCTTCGTACCGACTTAATGGGTTCTATTGAGTTGTTAAGCGACGGAGATCGAGTGTGGAGAGAAAAATCTCTCTTTGATATCTAAATCCGTGAGCACCACTCTCACATGAGATCACTATTTTGTCAACGAGCAGTTTAATGATATTGGGACGTGACCAGATCATAGACTAGAATTAATTTATATCCTATATAAGATTTATCGTTTTAATTAAATACTAAGAGTAAATATAGCTGTGCATTCTATCTGGAAGTTGAAATGGAAGCAAAAATTGTTCAGATCTGATTACATAGTAGCCCAGATTAGTTTATTGATTTCTGAGAGAGACAAAAAAATTCAATCATAAAATAAACATGCTCTGCAGAAGATAGTGGGGATCAGTGCTTTCTGCAAAAATAAATCCACAGTAAACTCTACGCGGTAGGATTCGGTATTACCCGAAACTATTTTTCTACTGAAGCAAAGAGGCTGAATGCAATTTGAAGAAATTTGAAAAATACTAATAAAAGAGTAATAAATGACGCCATAAATAAAGAAAATATTTACTAACCTAGCAACCCACGAAGAATACAAATAGTACTCAAAAACTTCGGTAATTGTTCGCTATAACACGATTGCGCATTCTGCTACAATGGTAGAATAAAACAAGGACGTTGCAGATGCAAAATGCCAAGAAACAGCTCAAAGATCTTCTGCTAGAAATAGTAAGTGAGTTTGACAATTTCGAAACTTTTTTGGAGGTCGAAGTTCCCACCGACCAATCGCATGGTGATTACACATCAAATGTGTCGCTAGTGCTATTTAGTAAACTGATAAAAACGAGTACAGACTGTCAGTGGAAAAAGCCCGCTGAATTGGCCCATTATTTAGTGAAGAAAATTCAGGAAAAGAAACCAGCCTGGCTTGAATCTGTAGTTGTAGCAGGCCCTGGTTTTATTAACTTCACCTTGACTCAGAGCTGTCTAGCCTCCAATATCGGCTTTTTCTTGTCTATGAGTGGCAAGACTGAGTCGCTAATTAATCAGCACCAAAAAATCATTGTGGAATTCACCGACCCCAATCCATTTAAGGAATTCCACATTGGGCATTTATATAGCAACACGGTGGGCGAATCGATCTGCCGCTTGTTGGAAGCGACCGGCGCACAAGTCTGTCGGGCAGATTACTTTGGCGATGTTGGTATGCACGTTGCCAAGAGTATCTGGGGTATGCGCCAGTTGTTTGTAGAGGAGTCACTTGATTTGGCTCAGCTTTCTCAGCAAGATCTTCAGAAGCGAATCGCGTTTTTGGGACGGGCATATGCCCAAGGAGCCTCTGCCTACGAAGTCGATGAATCTGCCCAGGCAGAGATGCGTCAATTGAACTTTTTAATTTACAAAGCTGGTCAAGATCGCTTGGTTGAACAAGAAGCATGGCAACCAGTGATAGATTTTGACCAATTTATTACTGATGAATTCAGAAAAATCTATCCAGAGATTAAGGAGCTATTTTTTACTGGCAGAGCTTGGAGTATAGAGTATTTTGATGCAATCTATCAGCGGTTGGGAATGAAATTTGACTACTATTATCCTGAGAGCAAAGCGGGCGAGTGGGGTACAAGAATTGTAATAGAGCAACTGGAAAAAGGAATTTTTGAAAAAAGCCAGGGAGCGGTTATTTTTGCTGGCAGTCAGCACGGCCTGCACGATCGAGTCTTTCTCAATTCACTTGGATTGCCGACCTATGAAGCCAAGGAGCTGGCGCTACCAAAACTTAAAAAGGAGGATTTTGATTATGATCGCTCAATAATAATAACGGCAAATGAAATTAACGAATATTTTAAAGTTTTACTCAAGGTTTTGTCGTTAATTGAGCCAGAAATAGCAGCCAAAACAACCCATATTGGCCACGGTGTTGTCAGGCTTCCTGAGGGTAAAATGTCCAGTCGAACCGGTAAGATTATTGCTGGAGGTTGGTTGCTCGACGAAGCCAAAACTGAAGTAATCAAGTTGGCTTCTCAAACAAAAATGTTTTCTCAGGTTGATCAAGAGGAGATGGGAGAATTAGTTGGTCAAGCCGCCATTAAGTACGCTTTCTTGAAGCAATCAATTGGAGGTAACTTAGCGTTTAGTTTTAGCGAATCATTAGATTTTCAAGGCAATTCTGGACCATATTTATTGTATTCCTATGTGAGGGCCCAAAACGTGTTGCGACAAGCAGCCGAAGTATCAAAAATATCTATAGAGCAACTTAATGATCTATTAGTGAATAGAAAGATAGAGGGCACAGATAATTACTCAAAGTTAGAGATTGATATATTAAGAAATATAGAGAAATATAATGATGTTGTTGAGCAAGCAGCAGAAGAATTTGCCCCACATTTACTTTGCACGTACTTGTATCGTTTGGCACAAACATATAACACTTGGTATGCAGATCAGAAAATTGTTGAAGTAGTGGATGGAAGCCTCGCTGATAGAACGATTGTTCGATTACAACTGAATGCAGTCGTTGGCAACATCTTAAAAAGAGGTCTCTATCTCCTCGGAATTAGAACTGTAGAAAAAATGTAACGTGATTAATTATTCGAAAGGTGGATTGTATGTTAAAACACTCGGTTCAAGTACTGGATTCTGGTCTCGAATTGATCAGAATCCCGATGGCATCGATTTCATCAGTCACTGCGTTGGTTTTAGGCAACACAGGTTCTCGCTATGAAAAACCAGCGCAGCAGGGCTTGGCACATTTTTTTGAACATATGGTTTTTAAGGGGACAAAAAAATATCCTGATCCGCAAGTGTTAGCGAGTACTATTGACGCCGTTGGGGCGCAGTCCAACGCTTTTACCAGCAAAGAATACACCGGCTATTACGTTAAGGCAGCCAGCAAGCATTTGGAGCGATCGTTGGATGTGCTTTCAGATATGCTTTTACAGCCACTGATTAGACCAGAGGATATTGAGCGAGAAAAAGGTGTGATTATTGAAGAGATCAATATGTACTCCGATTCGCCAATGCAGGATATTGATAATGTGTTTGATCAATTGTTGTTTGAAAATGAGAGCCTGGGACACGACGTGATCGGCACGAAAGAAACTGTGAGTGGGATGACTCATCAAGACTTTCTTGATCTATTGTCTGGTTGGTATGGTTTGCCAAATCTTACGTTAGTGCTTGCTGGTGACGCTACAGTAGTGGAGTCAGATCAAACTCTAGACTTAGTCAGTAAGCTTTTTGGTGGAGAAAAGCGCCCACAAGAAACTCGCGTAGATCATCGTGTTGAGGTAGCGCCGCTACTCAAATCCAGCTGGAAAAATACGGGAAGACTATTGGTCAAAACGAAGCAAACGGAGCAAGCTCATTTGATGTTGGGTTGGCCAGGTTTGGTCCGGAGTGATGAACGGCGGTATGCGCTCGCTCTACTGTCAATCGTTTTGGGCGGCAACATGAGCTCACGGTTGTTTACTGAGGTGCGAGAGAAGCGTGGATTGTGTTACTACGTGCACTCGACGGTGGATTATTATCATGATGCTGGGGTATTTGGCGCCGCGGCAGGCGTTGACCCGCGGCGCATCCACGAAGCGGTACAGGTCATCGTGGATGAGTTTCAACAATTAAGTTCTGCTAAAAACGCTATTACTCAGCAAGAACTTGATCGAGCTCGCGAATTTGCCATGGGCACTTTAGTCCTATCTTTGGAAGATAGCCAAAGTGTGGCGCAGTACTATGGGGTTCGCCAGTTGTTGCAGAGAAAAATTGATACGCCAGACGCAGTTATTGAAAGATTGAAGAGAGTGACGTTGGAAGAAATCAATCTGTTAGCCCAGACGCTGCTTAAGTCTGGTGAGATGCGCCTAGCGCTGATTGGTCCATTTGAACAGGCCGAATTTGAAAAATACGTGTAAGTGGTTCAGTCTGGTATACTAACTTGACTACACAATTGTATCTGTAGAATTATTTTGATTAAGGAGATGTTATGTCCGGAAAAACTAGTCGTACCGCAGTACTCGTGAAGCCAGATGGTCTGCAACGCGGGCTAATTGGCGAAATCATTAGTCGTTTTGAACGCAAGGGTTTGAAGTTAATTGGTTTGAAAATGGTCAGTATGACTGATGCTCAACTATCCGAATGGTACATTGAGCACCGCGAAAAGAGTTTCTTTGGCGAGCTCAAGAGTTTCATGGGGAGTTTGCCAGTGGTGGCGATGGTTTGGGAAGGCATTGATGCAGTGCCAGTGGTGCGCAAGTTGGTAGGTACCACGCTGGGCAGAGAAGCCGAGGCTGGCTCCATTCGGGGTGACTTTGGCATGAGCCAACAATTTAACCTGATTCACGCTTCAGCCAACGGTGAAGATGCTGAGCGTGAAATTGACATTCTCTTTAACATTGACGAGCTCTTTAATTACTCTGGTGCCATGGAGTGTGTGGTCTACACGGACAAGGAGCTGGAGGGGGTGAGGTAGGATGGTGGGAGGGGAAGGAGTTTTAAGTCAATTCAGACCGAATAATGAACTTGGTCGTAATTTTGATGTATTAGCAGCAAGAATTCTTAATGAATTGCACTTGGATATAGAGAAAGGTCATTTTGATATTGCGCGAGATTTGGTTGCAAGTATTGGGGGTGTTTTTGCGCAAATTGTCCCTGGTAAATCAGCGGAAATTCAAGCGGCGCTAACCGCGCTTATTGATTCGCAAATGCAACAAGCGCTTGTGGAGCAACCCCAGGTCAATAGCACGGCTGAGCCTGTAGTTTCGGCTGAGGCTCAAGCAATAACAACGGAAGCGACTGTACCACTCAAGCAAGTAAGTGAAGCAGAAGCGATCCCGCAAATTAACGCCTGCACAACAATTGAGCAAGTGGCAGAGCTGATTAAAGAATGGGAAATTCCAGTTAGTTTAGGTAAATTAGAAGATGGTGCTGAAGTTGCTCGTGAGCCTGTTCCTGGTTATTTAGCAGTTGTTAGAATGAAAACTCTCGTCGACTCAATCATTCAAGCGACTGATGATCAGCTTGATGAGGTTATCGAGAAAAAACAAAAATTGGTTCCTCGGTTCGGTGGCTTGAGAGAAAAAGTGATTGCTCTTGCTAAAGCTGAGCGGACAAAAACGATAGAGTTACCGCTGGGTCCTGCGCAAGATGAAGTCGTGGAAGCAGAACCAACACTCGTTCAAAAAACTCAAGAATTCTGTCGTTATTTGAGTATAAACTTTGGAAAAGTATATAAGGGAGATCTTATAGATCATTTTGTCAGACTTTTGACCGATGTGAGCGAAGGACTAATACCTGTTGATCCCACATCTGCAACGGTGGAGCTGGATCTTGACGAAGATACTATTGGTACGAGTTTCGACACAATTAAGCTAAACATGTTAGATAAAGCCGTGCAGTCGTTTTTGACAGAAGGTGACTTCTCAACAGCGGAACAATTGCGGGCTTGTTTGGTCACTTTTCAGATAGACCAGAAGATCAAGATGGTTGGAACTGAGAAAGACTCATATTGGAACAGAAGAATGAAATATGGGATTGCAAAAGTGGTGATTTCACCAAAGCAAGATTGATCATTTATTTCCTGCACTCTTGTATTTCAATTGGTTGTTTACACTAAAGCATAACCCCCTCTGGAGCCGTGCTTTACTGTAAACCATTGTTTTATTCAAGGAGTGTTGATAGGGCCAATGTCTACTTCGACGGGCTTAGTATGACATTGGTCTGTCACGGGCTTAGCATGACATTAACCTGCTGCACTGAAGTTACTTTTTGTTTGCGGTCGAAGTAGTGCCCCCAGTGGGGATCGAACCCACATTAAAGGTTCCGGAAACCTTCGTTCTATCCATTAAACTATGGGAGCG
>Ga0116142_10003015_pt1 | contig 17392 bp, 18 predicted proteins | sample AD_UKC033_MetaG_FD_89785 | JGI IMG/M metagenome (GOLD analysis project Ga0116142, IMG submission 89785) | Active sludge microbial communities of municipal wastewater-treating anaerobic digesters from USA - AD_UKC033_MetaG | ecosystem: Engineered > Bioreactor > Anaerobic > Digestate | place: USA... | reverse complement strand
GTATTATTCCTGCTTCTCGGGCGGGAAACAGGCTCTCTCAATTTTGCGTCTTTCGCCGGGGCAGGCAGTCTTCCGGAATTTACGCGAGGTTGCCTGTTTCTGCTCGCTCTGATCGGCTTCGGAACCAAAGCAGGGTTCATTCCCCTTCACGTCTGGCTTCCCGAGGCACATCCGGCAGCTCCGAGCCATGTTTCGGCCCTGATGTCAGGGGTAATGATCAAAACCGGAATTTACGGGCTCGTCAGAATCCTGTTCTTTTTAGGCACTCCAGCCTGGTGGTGGGGCTGGACCCTGCTGGTTGTCGGTCTTACATCAGGCATTCTCGGGGTGCTTTTCGCCATTTCACAGCACGACCTTAAACGGCTGCTCGCTTACCACAGTGTCGAAAATATCGGCATCATTGCAATCGGCCTTGGTATTGGCCTGCTCGGCCTTTCCTGGCACAATTCTTTTGTGGCGATAATAGGATTTTCGGGTGGATTGCTGCACGTATTGAATCATGCGGTTTTCAAAGGGCTGCTTTTTCTTGGCTCCGGCGCTGTGCTTGTCAAGACCGGCACCCGTGAAATAGACCATCTTGGCGGTCTTCTGAAAAAAATGCCCTGGACCGCGGCTGCTTTTCTTACCGGTTGTGTTTCCATCAGCGGGCTTCCACCATTTAACGGCTTTATCAGCGAATTTCTCATTTATATGGCAGCTTTTCATGCTGTTTTGTATGGAACATCGGCCCTTACCGCACCAGGAATGCTTGTGATTCTTGGCTTGTCACTCATCGGAGGGCTGGCAGCAGCCTGTTTTGCCAAAGCTTTCAGCGTCGTATTTCTCGGAACGGCGAGAAGCCAGGCTGCTGACCAGGCAAGCGAAGTCGGCCCGGCCATGAAATGGCCAATGGTTATTCTTGCCCTGCTTTGTCTGATAATATCGCTGTCGAGCCCATTAATACTTGAAATTCCAGAAAGAATTCTTAAAATTCACCCCTGGTTTGCCATGGAAAGCGATTTTAGAGGGATTTTTCATCTCGCTGAAAAGCCGCTGCTGCAGGTCACATACGGAGCCCTGGCTCTACTGGGGTTAATTTTGCTGGCAGCAATGACCCGGCAATGGCTTCTGAGCAAAAGGGAAAAAGGCCTGACCGTTACCTGGGGATGCGGTTATTCACACCCATCGGCTACAATGCAATACACAGGCTCTTCTTTTGCCCAGCCACTTACCGGGCTTTTTCAGCCGATACTCAGAACCGGCAGTCATATTGAAGGAACCAGTGGCCATTTTCCGGTGAAAGCTTCTTTTAAAAGCCATACCGACGATGTTTTCGAAACACGGATGTTTTTTCCGCTGTTCAGATTTGTTTCGAACAGTCTTTTCAAGATTGTCTGGATTCAGAACGGCGTGGTGCAATTGAGTGTTCTTCTCATTGCAGTTACCCTTCTGATCTTGTTGATTGTGGGGTTACTGCTGCCATGAACGGTTTAATCCATCCTATACTGGCTCTCGTCTTTGCCCCGCTTCTGCGTGGCATCATCAACCGAACCAAGGCTGTCTTTGCCGGCCGCCAGGGCCCACCATTTCTTCAACCATATTACGACCTGGTCAAGCTTCTGAAGAAAGGTGCCGTTTACAGCGAAACCACTACCTGGGTTTTTCTTTCTGGCCCATTGGCAGGGCTGGCAATCTGCATCACCTGCCTGTTTTTTCTGCCTTTCGGCAATTTGCCGGCATCGTTCCATTTTCAGGGCGACCTGATTCTTGTTGTGTATCTGCTTGGCCTGATGCGCTTCTTTACTGTGCTCGCAGCGATGGATACCGGCAGTGCCTTTGAAGGCATGGGAGCCAGTCGCGAAATGACTTTTTCTGCCCTTGCCGAGCCGACAATGCTGTTTGGGCTGGCAGCTGTTGCCCGCAAAGCCGGCAGTTTTTCTCTGACGCCGCTGATGCATGAAATCACACCGGGCACCTGGCTGGCCAGTGCCCCAACCCTGGCTATGGTTATTGCCGGGCTTTTTATCGTTTTTCTTGCAGAAAACTCGCGCATACCAGTTGACGACCCCAATACACACCTTGAACTCACCATGATTCACGAAGTGATGATTCTCGACCACAGTGGCGTCGATCTTGGCTACATCGAGTATGCCGCTTCACTGAAGCTCTGGATTCTCGGTTCTCTGCTGATTGGTCTGGCAGTGCCGGTAAGGTCTGGAACGCCTGTAATAGACCTTCTGTCAATGTTCGCGGGTATGATCGGGCTCGCAGTCGTTATCGGTGTAATTGAATCAACGATGGCCCGTTTCCGCATGTCCATGGTTCCCCTTTTTCTTGTCGGTGCGTGTGTTCTCTCAATCATCGGTTTCATTATTCAGTAAGACAGAAAGGTTGCTTAACCGTGCTCGATCTGCTGATTGTTCTCGTTGTGCTTACCAATCTGCGCCTTCTGGCAACCAGTCGCATTGAGTCTCTCATCTCCTGGACAGGAATCCAGGGGATGCTTCTTGGAATTTTTGCACTGCTGTCGCGCTGGTCGCATATCGCCCCTGATGTAATGATGGTCGGGATCACAGCCTTTGCTTTGAAAGGCCTCGTTTTTCCTGCGATGCTTTACAGGCTGGTCAAGGCGGTCCATTCAAAGCGCGAGGCCGAACCGTATGTGGGTTTTATCGCTTCGACCATTATTGGCCTTCTGGCCTTTATGGTATCACTGTGGCTGGGCTCCCACCTGCCATTGCCGGGTACCGACATGTCGAAGCTGGTATTGCCCGCAACACTGTTTGCTATTTTCAGCGGCCTGTTTCTGATAATCAGCAGAAGAAATGCCATCAGCCAGGTCATTGGCTTTCTGGTCATGGAAAACGGTGCCTTCATGCTTGGCGTCGGAACCCTGTATTACGCGCCGTTTCTCGTCGAAATCGGAGCCCTGCTTGATATTCTTGTTGCAGTGCTTATCTGGTCGGTCCTGATTCGTTACCTCAACCGGGCGTTTCACAACATCAACACTGAGGAGCTTACCCGCCTGAAGGGGTAACCAACCAATGAACAACGAGACTGTTTTTGTCATAATGCTGCTGCCGCCGATTGTTGCAGGTTTGCTTTCTCAATTTGCCTCTTCGCAGATGAAGGCATTGCTGGTTTCGCTGGCTGGGGTTTTTCTGACGATCATTGTTGGCTGCCACGCTATTGTTAGAACTTTTGCAGATGGCCGTTTTTTTGCATTCAGCGACTGGCTTTTTCTCGATGAACTGTCGGCCTATCATCTTGCCGTCATGCTGTTTGTTTTCGGCTTCAGCTCCATTTTTTCTCTGGTTTATTTTGGCGAGGAGATACGCGAAAAAAAATTATCTCTCATACAGGCGCGCACTTTTGCCGGGCTGTGGGGCCCTGCGATGGCTGCAATGCTTCTGGTTCTTGTTTCAAACAATATGGGTATCATGTGGGTCGGCATGGAAGCCACGACCCTTTTGACTTCTTTTCTGGTGTGCATGCATGTTTCCCGCGAATCACTCGAAGCGACATGGAAATACATGCTCATCTGTTCTGTCGGCATCGGGTTTGCCTTTCTGGGAACCATGCTGATGCGCCTGGCTGCCAAAGATTTGCCGCTCGACCCCAACCAGGCTCTTCTCTGGACAAACCTCATGGCAAATACGGCATTTCTCTCACAACCCCTGGTAAAAGCTGCATTCATCTTCGCGCTTGTCGGTTACGGCACCAAAGCCGGCCTGGCACCGATGCACAGCTGGTTGCCAGACGCTCACAGCAAAGCGCCTTCGCCGGTGTCGGCGGTATTCTCAGGCTTTATGCTCAACGCCGCTCTTTATTGCATAATGCGGTTTATTCCCATCGCCGAATCGACAATGGGCAATGCCGGCTGGGCACAAAACTTTCTGACCGGGTTCGGGTTATTCTCAATACTTCTCGCCAGTGCCTTCATTCTTTTTCAGAAAGACCTGAAGCGGTTTCTCGCGTATTGCTCTGTCGAGCATATCGGCATCATCACCCTGGGTCTAGGGCTCGGCGTTCCCGGCACCTTTGCCGCACTGTTTCATACACTCAACCATTCAGTCTCGAAATCGCTGGCCTTCTTTTCTGCCGGCCGTCTTGGCCAGGCGGTCGGCACACATAACATAGACAGAATGTCCGGAAGCATAAGAATTTCGCCAGTCTGGGGAATCGGGGCATTCGCCAGTATTATGATTCTGATCGGCATGGCTCCGTTCTCCGTTTTTATCAGTGAATTCCAGATGCTCAAAGCAGCGGTTGACGCCGATCGTCTGCTGGTTGTCTTTACCTTTCTGGCCGGTACCGGCATCATTTTTGTTGGAGCCCTCAGATATGCGATTACAATCGGTTTTGGCCAGTCTGCAGACAATTTTACACACATCCCTTACCGAAAAATCGATGCCTTTCTTGTGGCGGCACCTCTTGCGGTTTTGCTGATTCTAGGGCTTTGGATGCCTCAATCATTTCAGTCTGCCCTTCTCAGGGCCGCCAGAATTGTGCAGACCGTTTCAACGACCCTTCCGCTTCAGCAGCTTCCAGGAGGCAGGTAATGACCTTTACAGACGCATGTTCAATAATGAACGGCGAAACGATTCCGTTCAACAAAGTTCCTTGCCTGCCTTTTGAGCAGTTTCAGAAAAAAATTACGGATGCCGTCAGCCAGAAAAGCCGGATTTGTTCCTTCTTCGGCATGGAAACCGGAAATTGTGGCGATGCAATCTCTCAACTGCGGCTGATCGCAGTTGTTGCCAATGACTCAGACAGAAGATTGCAACTGCTTTCGACGACCGTCGCAGACAGTTACCCTGCATTTACCCCTTTGATTCCACAGCTTCACATGTTCGAACGTGAAATCGCCGAACAATTTGAAATAACCCCTGTCGGGCATCCATGGCTCCGCCCTGTCAGATTTCAACAATCAGAACATAAACCCGAATTTTTTCACATCGAAGGGGGCGAAGCCCATGAAGTGGCTGTTGGCCCTGTGCATGCCGGGGTTATCGAGCCCGGCCACTTTCGCTTTCAATGCCATGGGGAGAAGGTTTTTCACCTCGAAATATCTCTCGGGTATCAGCATCGTGGCATAGAAAAGGCCCTTATCGGCGGACCGCACAGAAAAACACCCTACCAGATGGAAACTCTGGCTGGCGATACCACTATCGGGCATTATCTGGCCTATTGCCAGATAATTGAATCACTTCAGGGCATGAAGGTTTCACCCAGAGCCAATGCTATTCGCGCCATCGGCCTCGAACTCGAACGTCTCGCCAATCATACCGGCGATCTGGGGGCACTTGGCGGTGATGTCGGCTATCTGCCGACTTCTTCATACTGCGGCAGAATACGTGGCGATTTTCTCAACATGACTGCTCTGCTCTGTGGCAGTCGTCTGGGGCGCGGTCTGCTCTGCCCGGGCGGAGTTCGATTCGATCTGGATTCTTCTGAAAGGGTCGAAAAATTGACGAAAGCTCTTATTCAAGCCCAGGAAGACACAAAAACTGCCATCCAGCTGCTGTGGGATACGCCGTCAGTGATGACCAGATTTGAAAACACCGGCCGGGTCAGTGCTGAAGATTGCCAGGCGCTCGGCCTGGTGGGGCCGGCAGCCCGGGCATGTGGCGTATTCAGAGATATCCGCCAGGATTTTCCGACAGGGCAATATCTGCAGGGCGACTTTCCGGCTCCGCCGCCTCTGGAGTCCATGACCGGCGATGTGGCTGCCAGAGCCATAGTTCGCTGGCACGAAATCCAGGATTCTCTGCGTTTCCTGCTGAAGCTCGTTCCAGAACTTCCTGCCGGTCTGACAAACGCCGCCGGCAGGAGCTCACAGCAAACGGCCCGCCAACCAGATTCCATAGTCGTTTCACTCGTTGAGGGCTGGCGTGGCGAAATCTGTCACACGGCAATCACTGATTCGCAGGGGAATTTCTTGAAATACAAGGTTGTCGATCCCTCCTTTCATAACTGGACCGGCCTGGCGATGGCACTGCGAAATCAGGAAATATCGGATTTTCCGCTGTGCAACAAAAGCTTTAATCTTTCTTACTGCGGATTCGATTTATGAGGTTCAACCGATGCTGAAAATCTTGGCTGCCCGTCTGCAACAGGGATTCCGGACAATTTCATATCCCGAAAAACTCCCGACTTTACCCGACCGTCTTCGCGGCCGGCCTGTCATAGCCCGGGAAAAATGTCGTCGGGATTGCGGGCTTTGCGCTGAAGTCTGCCCAACTGCAGCCATTCTGCCCGGAAAAGATCTGCAGATAGACCTCGGCCGGTGCATTTTCTGCGGTGCCTGCGCCGAAGTCTGCCCGGAGGGGGCCGTCGCTTTTTCGAACGACCATCGTCTGGCAGTGAGCAAACGAGCTGATCTTGTCGTGAACAGCCCTGAAATCAAGCTTGCCAATGCAGTAGAATGCGAAATGTTCGGCCGGTCGATTCAGTTCAGACAGGTCAGTGCCGGTGGCTGCAACGGCTGTGAGGTAGATATCAACGTTCTTACTACCGTTGTATTTGATTTGAGCAGATTCGGAATCAAAATCGTGGCTTCTCCACGGCACGCTGACGGCATTCTGGTCACCGGTCCGGTAACCAGAAACATGCAGGCCGCAACTCTCGGCACCTTTGCAGCCGTTCCCACCCCTAAACTTGTCGTTGCAATCGGCGCCTGTGCTATCAGCGGCGGGATCTTCCGTGACCAGCCCGAGCAGAACAACGGCATCACTGATATGATGCCGGTCGACCTTTTTATTCCCGGTTGCCCGCCTCATCCGATGACTATTCTCGATGGCTTACTCAGACTAATCGGAAAAATCAGATAATACGGCTTTGTCTGTCAGATTTTGCAGAAATAAAAAACCCGGCCTTCAGAAAGGCCGGGTTTTTGGCATGAAAAGTGATCAGACCCAGTTAGAAGATTACATCCATGAATTTGGTAATCAGGCCCTGGCGGTTTGCCCTGCCAATTGCCCCCTTGCCGTCGAACTTGATCTGAGCGTCAGCGAGCAGTCTTGAGTTGATGCTGTTGCTGGCGTCAACATCCTTGGGTCTGGCGACGCCGCGAACGCGCATGATCTGAGTTTCACGGTTAACCATGATCGAGCGGCTGCCTTCGATGAGCAGGTTGCCGTTAGGCAGAATTTCGAGCACCTTGGCGGTGAGAGTGCCGCTTAAACGACCAGATCTGGTGGTGGTGCCCGAGCCGTCAAATTCGTTATTGATTTCGTGATTGCCGACAAATTTGTCGATCAGCTTTTTAAATGTCGGAATCTTTGGCCCCGAAGTTACTTCGGTGGTGGACTGCTTTTGTGTGCTGGTAGTTGCCTGAGACTGAGCATTCGATTCTTCAGAAATCACGATTGTGACAATATCACCAGCCTGATAATCCTTGCCGCCTTTTGTTGAATACAGATCGTTGCCGCTGAGCCACAGCGAAGCTGCACTGCAGGGGGCACAGCTGAGAATTATCAGAACTGTAAGCAGCACCAGATTAATTTTTCGCATATTCTACAGTTCCTTTCTCAGTGACGACGCCCTTGATTCTTCTTTTGTTCTGCAGGTTGATCAGCGTGATTTCATCGCCGGGGTTGCCGCCGTTGACTGCTTTGGCCGGTATCTTGAGCGACAGGTTGCCGCTGTTGACCAGAAAATCGACGCTGGAGCCTGGCTTGATCATCAGGTTGGCCTTTTCAGCCGGGCCGGCCTTGTTGGTCGCGATGGTCTTTACACCGTCCATTTCACAGGGTTCGGTTACCGCTTCAGCAAGGTCGATTTCTCTGATCATGGTTCCGGCAGATTTGAAACGGCCGAGGCTTTTTCCGAGAGCTTCTTCGTAACTGAGCGGAATCGTGCCCTGGTCGCTTTTGAGAACTACTTTTTTGGCTTTAAGCATGCTGGCGGTGATTACTTCGCCAGGTTTGGCCAGCCTTGTGAGCTGTGCGGCTTCAAACGCACGGCTTACCTTGATCTGAATCAACTGTCGGAAAGGGCCACCGTCGGTTTCTGCCGTTACCACGAAAAGTTTCATACCCAGAGTGTTATCTGAGGCAGTGGTTACATCCCAGCTGGTGGCGTTTCCGGGCAGAACCATGTTGGTAGGTACCCGCGACAGGTCTATGTCAAGTTTTGTATCAGTATTCTTCTGACAGAACTGCACGATTTTTTCTTTAACGTCGGTGCCCTTGAGAATTGAGCCATTGCGTCGAATCGTGATTTTTTCAGGCACAGCGATATCTCTGATGAGGTTGCCAAGTTTTTTTTGCAGTGTGGCGCGGTCAATGACCAGCTCGCCAAGAGGATTCGGAATGAACCCGATCTGAACCGCCGCAAGAGCTTCACGCAGGCGCTGGTCAGCGTCATTTTTAATCAGGCTGTCAGCCTTGATTTCGCTGCTGTTAACCAGAACCGTGGATTTAAAAGATGCAACCGCATCCGAGGTTTTTACAGCGTTGATTGAGGCTCCTGCGTTTGAACAAAGAGCCAGACCCATTATGCAGCTGAGAATTGTTGCCTTTATCTGATTATTTATCTGTTTATGCACTGTTAACTACCCTATCTTCTCAGGTTGTTCGCTATCTGCAGCATCGTATCTGAAGTCTGAATGGTCTTGGAGTTCGCTTCGTAGGCACGCTGGGCGACGATCATGTTGACCATTTCTTCAACTACCTTGACGTTCGACATTTCGACAAAGCCCTGAGCAATTTCGCCGAATTCTTCAGTGCCGGGGGTGCCGATGGCCGGGTCGCCAGAACTGCCGCTCGGAATGAACAGATTGCGGCCAATGGCTTTGAGGCCGGGGGGGTTGATGAAGTTGGCCAGTTCGATCTGACCAAGCACTTCGAGGTCGACCTGGCCCGGCATTTTTGCCGCGATAATGCCTGATGAAGTGATGTTGATGCCGATGGCTTCACGCGGAATGGTGAACCCGGGCAGAACTGTATAACCGTCAGAGGTGACGACGGTGCCTTCTTCAGACAGTTTCCAGGCGCCATCGCGGGTATAACCAATGTCACCATTGGGGAGCTGAATCTGAAAGAAACCTTTGCCCTCAATAACCACATCGAGGGGTTGTTCAGTCTGCTGGAATTCGCCCTGACTGAACATGCGCTGGGTAGCGATCGGTCTGACACCGTGACCGAGCTGAATGCCTACGGGGTAGGTGTTGTCGCTCGAAATGGGTGCACCGGGCTCTGTCAGCGTCTGATACATAAGGTCCTGAAAGTCGACTCGGCTCTTTTTAAAACCTGTGGTAGTGACGTTTGAAAGGTTGTTGGAAACCACAGCGATGTTGGTTTCCTGACCTTTCATGCCTGTAGAGGCAGACCATAGTGCTCTCATCATAGGCTTTTATTCCTCCGGCTCTTTCAGATTATTATCAGCGTCTGGTGGCGCCGACTGAGTTGATGGCCTTGTCGAGCAGACCATCGTGTGACTGAATGACTTTTGAATTGGCTTCATAGGCGCGCGATACTTCGATCATTCTGACCATCTCTTCAACCAGGCTGAAATTGGGTTTTTCGATGTAGCCCTGCTTGAAGTTCGTATCAGCTCTGGCCACTTCGCCATAGGCTCTGACAAACTTATTGGCGCCTTCTTTGCGAAAAGCTTTGCGATCTTCGGCCATGCCGGCCACCAGACGATACTGTGGCACACCGTCTACCAGCACGCGCCCATCGCGGTCTATCTGCACGTTCTGACCGCCTTGAACCGAAACACGCACCAGTTCAGATGCCATGGTGCCGTCTTCGTTGAGAATGCTGGTCTGGTTTTCGGGGTCGACCGGCTCTCTTTCGGCAAGCATAAAATCGCCGCTCATGTTGGTCAGAAAACCATCCTGATTGATGTTGAGAATGCCATCGCGGGTAAATCTTGTGCCTTTAGGCGATTCGACCACGAAAAAGGCTTTTTCGTTTTCAAGAGCCACATCGAGCTCATTGCCAGTGTAGTCAAAGGCCCCGGCCTTGAAATTGGTGAATGACTCGTCAAGAATGACACCGGTGCCGAGCTCGCCAATTTTGGGGTATTTGTAGATCGGTCTGGGCGGGTAAAGCTTGCCGTCGTTGACCCGGCGCAGTTCCATGGTCGGCAGTTCCTTGAAGATGCCCTGGTCCTGCTTGAAACCACAGGTGTCGACGTTGGCAAGGTTGTTGGCCACCATATCCTGTCTGATGATTTCGACAAGCATCGATGAAGAGGCTGTATAGATACCACGTATCATTCCAGATTCCCTCCTTTGTTCAGGTGGCTGCAGTTGTCGGCTTTCGAACAATGCCCGACGATGCTGATAACGTCTTCTCCGATCGGGTTTCCGGCAAAGGCAAGCTCATGTGCAAGATGCGAATGCAGGCATTTAACGCCTCTGAAATCGCGACTGCCGGCAATAGTGGTCTCGGTCAGAATTTCTCTGATGTGCTCAGGCAGTTCACCCGGGTATATTTTTTCTGCCATTTCGATACGTATGGCTGAAATCTGGGTCTGACTGCTGAGAAACCGCTGGCGAAAATCTTCGTCGGTTTCGAGTTGCTGCGAATATTTCCTGATGTAACCCTGCTGCTCGAGCTCGGCGACCAGAAGCTTGAGTCGCGGGCAGACAAGCCAGAGAAAAGCGGGAAAAGGCTTCCAGATGCCGTCTTCGAGAAACACCGGGTCGGCAATGAGAACCTGTGGGCTGCCATCGCCGCAGCGTGTTTTGACGGCAAAGGGGGTGCGCGGGTCTCTGCCGAGCAGCTGAACCGCTAACTGATAATCGCTGTTTGAAATTTCAGAATTCATGTTTGCCAAAGTTAATACCTTCCCTAAACGAGTTATCGGCAGAACGGCTGCCCGACTTTAGGGAAAAGCAGATTTTTTATTGATCAGAAAGGTAATCGGCATAATGCGGCACATTGCTGAGAGTTTCTCTGCAAAAAAACGCAAAAAAGGTTAAAATATCGGCAATTACGGGAGAAACTATGAAATTGCGCTATTTAACAGCAGGTGAATCGCATGGTCCGGCACTTTGCGGCATTATTGAAGGTCTGCCCGCGGGCATCAGGGTTGAGCAGTCGGATTTTGTATCGTTGCTGCGGCGTCGGCGGGCCGGTTATGGTCGCGGTGCCCGTTCCAGAATCGAGAACGATGAAATTGAGGTGCTTTCTGGCATCATCGGCGGTCTTACAACCGGCAGCCCGGTTGCTCTGACTATAAGAAACCGCGATTTCGAAAAGCATGCCGCCTATATGCACCCATTCGCTGCTGACGTCGAAACCGGGCGAATCGATGTGCCGCTGCCTGGCCACGCCGATCTGGCAGGAATCACCAGATACGGTCTGAATGACTGTCGGCCGATAAGAGAGCGTGCCTCGGCCCGCGAAACAGCGATGCGGGTCGCGCTCTCGGTGCCGCCAAGAAATCTGCTGAAGCAGCTCGGCATCAGGTCGATCTGCTTTGTTGAGAGCCTTGGCGGTATAAAGGCTGCGATCGATTATACCGTTGCCCCTGAAGCTATTACTGCTGCCGTTGAGCACAATGGTGAAGAGTTTTTGACCCCTGATTCTGCAATTATAAAGTCATGGCGCGAACTTACAGACAGTTGTGCTGCTGAAAACCGCAGCGTTGGTGGCACAGCTGCCGTGATCTTCTGGGGGTTACCGGCTGGGCTCGGCAGCCATGTGCATTATGATCGACGTCTCGACGGCATTCTTGCCGGCCTGGTAATGAGTATCCCGGCCGTGCGGGGTGTAGAAATCGGTATGGCTCTCGAACTGGCACAATCGACCTCTCTGGCGGCCGACCCGATTGTTGCGGTTGGCAGTCAGATTAGTCGTGCCAGCAACCATGCCGCCGGTCTCGAGGGCGGCATGACCAACGGTCAGCCCTTGATTATTCGTTTTCATATGAAGCCATTGCCTGCCAATGCCGGCGTCGATTCTGTCGATCTCAAAACCAGCCAGGCCGCCAGACCTGCTTTTTACCGGTCTGACGTGCATGCGGTTGCGGCAGCGGCAGTAGCTGCTGAATCAGTGATTGCGATTCAGCTTGCATCTGAAATTCTCTCATTGTGCGGCTGCGAAAATGTGAGTGAGCTTGAAAAGAGCATAAAAACACTTGTTAGCGCCTAACGTCGCCTGGTTGAAAATGCTTTTTTGATAGCTGTTTCGGCGAAAAAAAAAAGAGGGCCGCCCGATTTCGGGCGGCCCTTTTTTCAGTCGGAGGTTTTAGAATGAGGTATCGAACGCGTTATCGAACGAATCGTCAACAGTGCCGGCGGGCTGAGCTGATACCGGAGCAGCAGCGACAGGGTTCATGCCAGTTTCCGGAATCAGGGCGGTCGGAGCGGCTGATTCGATGCTCTGGGCGATGATGTGCGGGGTGATCAGGATAATGAGTTCCTGAGACTGACCCTTTTTGCCCTTGAAGCTGAACAGAGATTTTACGATCGGGATACTGCCCAGCAACGGAATTTTGCTGTTATCCTTGCCTTCTTCATCTCTGATCAGGCCGCCGATGAGGATCTCTTCGCCGTCTCTGACGCGCACGGTGGTCTTGGCAGAACGGGTGCCGATGACCGGATACATGTTGTTGTTGGACCATGATTCAACGAATGATACTTCAGGTTCAGCGTCAACAGTGATATAACCGTCGTCATTGATGCGCGGGGTGATTTTCAGTTTGATACCGGTATCTTTTTCTTTCGGGGGCTGGTCAGCGCCACCGGGGTAGATAACTTTGGTACCGACTACGATGTTGGCTTCCTGGCCGTTAACAGCAGAAATCTTCGGGTTACTGAGAACCTTGGTTTCGCTGCGTTTTTCCAGGGCCGCGAAAGTTGCCTTGAACAGCAGGTTGTCGCGATAGAAATCGCCAAGACCAAAGAGATCGCCCTGCTGACCGGTGAACTGTTCCTGATACAGGCCAGAATCCGGGTTGGCGGCAAAGTATTCTTTGGTTGACAGTACGGGCAGGTTGTCGAATTCGTTGTATGCGGCTTCCTGACCAGTTTTGCCTGTCCATTTGAAGCCGATGCTCTTGGTGGCATCGGTTTTGACTTCAACGATCTTGGCTTCCATCATGACCTGATGCACAGGTGTATCGATGGTTTCGATGAGCTTTTTGACTTCATCGAGCAGGTCTTTGCCACCAGAGACGATAACCGCGTTGATGCGTTCGTCGGTAGCGACCTTAACATCTTTTCTGATGGTTGAAGAGATTACTTTGCTGACGTCAGCAGCCTTGGCATACTGCAGTCGCTTGGTAATCGTCAGACCTTTTTCAAAGGCTTCAACCAGCTTTTTCTCGTCAGCGAGAATCCAGGTGTTCCCAATTTTGCGCACGGCAAAACCATTGGTTTTGGCGATCAGGTTCATGGCTTCTTCATAGTATACGTCAGAAAGCTTGACCGTGACCTGGCCACGCACGCTTTTCTCGGCAATGATGTTCGTGCCTGACTGCTGGGCGATGACCTTGATGATCTGACGGATGTCAGTATCGCGGAAATCGAGGGTAATGTTGTCGTCAGCTTTTGCTGTGCATGGCAACAACATTGCGACTGTGAGAGCCGCAAACAGTAGTAAGATGTTACTTCGTTTCCTGGTGTAACCCGTGGAACTCATTCTTCTTTACCTCCGAACGGTAATGTCCGACAACTGAATCTCCGACAATAGCCTTTTTGGGTATGTCAGGTGATACATCGACAAGTTTGCTGAATTCTTTAAGCAATTTTTCATTTATTTCTGATTGAATTTTTCTTTTTCTCAATTGCATTTGCTCTGCTGGCTTTATTCTTGAAAACATTATGGTCTCTGCCTTATTTGAATACAGGAGCGATTTTCTGGTTTCGCATCTGTTCGCTCAATGCGGCAGTTGAATAAATATGCCGCGTCAGGGCTGCTTCTCAGAGGGCAGCGATGGCAGATATTTATGAGCAGAACGTTCGATTCTCTCTTTGACATCATCGGCAAAACTTTTGACTCCGGCTGCAACCACCAGTGTCAGGCCAATTATCGCCCAGGCTGTCCAGAATATGTTTTTTCTTCTCATTGCAGAAACCTTTCATGAATTTCGGGTAAAAAAAAACTGTATCAGCGGCATCTGCCTTGAGGTTCTGGGGTTTGCTCTGATACAGTCTTTTTGCTGGCTGATTGTTAATCAGTCTTTTTCGTCGCCACCAATTTTGAAGGTGTGACGGCGCTGTTCTTTGTTGGAATAAATGACAACTCTGTCATTCAATATGTCAACAACCTTGAATTTGCCTTCGACAATCTGATCTTTAACAAGCGTCAGTTCGTCGTTTTCAAACTTGACGACCGCAAGTCTCTGGCCTTCATTACCAACGATACCGGTAACGAAAAGCCTGATCGGTTTGACCGGCGGTGGAGCAGGTTTGGTATCCTGTGGTCTGGCAACCGGCTGAACCGGCCTTACCGGCGGTAGAACCACTTTCTTTTCGACGATCGGTCTGAACGGGTCTTTCTTCGGGTTTTCGGTGGCAAAAGTGTATTTGCCAATCAGAGCTTCGACCTGTTCCTGTTCGCTCATTTTGCCCGCTTCACCACCACCGGCAGCAGGTGCCGGGCTTTCTGCGGTCATGCCATCGCCACCGGCTTCGGGGGTTTCGGTAATGGTGCTTTCACTTACAGGTGCATCACCACCAGCGGCCGGAGTTGAAAGTTCATCAAGGGCACCAAAGTCGTCGAGGTCTTCCTGTGCAGAAAGGTGGCCGGGAGCTGCAAGAAGGAACGCCGCCAGACAGATGATTCCCAGAGTTTTGAGTGGGTTATAACCAGTCATAGTCATCTTCCTTTCTTAGTATCCGCCGCCCATGATGTAGACCTTGGCGCTGAGAGTTACGCTGAGCAGAGGACTTTTGGTGTCACGGTCCACTTCAGCTGAAACAGAGACGTTCATCGAACCTGCGGCAAGATTTATGATCTTGCGTTTTTCCATGATGGTAAGGAAACTGCCGATGTCTTTGAAGGTCCCAAGAATTGTCATTTCTACCGGAAGTTCAGACCAGTCTTCGGCTCTGACCAGCGGAGAGATGCGGATATCCTGAAATTTCACCTTGAACTTGTTGGCAATGGTTTCGGTCGAGTCGAGGAGCTTCGGAACAACGGTATTCAGCTGGTTTGATTCCATCTGTAGCTTGTTCTTCTGCTCCGTCAGTTTCGATATTTGCGCTTTCAGCTGCGCCATCTCTTCTTCGATATTTGCCAGCTGGGCTTTCTGCCTTTCGAGATCGTCGATTTCAGTCTTGATCTTTTCGGCTTCGTCAACGAGCGGCTGGTAGTAGTTCATGTAGAAGAATACGCCTGCCCCGGCCGCGAGAACCAGGAGGAAAATTGTTACAACTGCGAAGTTATTCATTAATCAGCCCTCCAGATTCTTTTCGCCAAGGTCACGTTTGATGCGGCAACCGATTTCGAAACGCCATACCGGCATTTTTTCGTAAATGTTCTTTGTGGCGCTGGTCAGAAACACTTCTTCGAAATGTTCGTGACCCTGCAGAGCCTGAATGAACTGCTGAATACCTTTGGTCAGCTGACCACCGGTCTTGGGTTCTTCGGCGCCGTCTTCGTTGCAGGAGTAGGCAGTGATCTGAACACGTCTGTCAGAGTCAATGCGCAGGTTGGTGATCCAGACGGTCTTTTCAGGAACAACACTGGTAAGGTTGCTGAATGCCTGTGACCACTGTAGCAGGGTTGCGCCCGACAGCTGTTTCAGACGGGTAATATCTGATTCGATCTTACCCTTTTCCTGACGCAGCTGGTCTTTGATGTCGAGTTTCGACTGTTCGCGGGCGATTTCATCTTTGAGTTCCTGGCGCTGGGTAACCAGATCATCGTTCATGCCTTCAATGGCAAGCGTGCCTGCGTAAAAGCCGGCACCGATACCGATGAGACCCAGGAAAAAGAAGATCGCAGCAAACGGGATTTGAATTGGCTTTCGCCGCTTGACGGTTAATAGGTTGATTCTAATCATTTAGTCTTCTTTCACCCCTCTCAGTGCAAGCCCTATTGCAACAGTATACTGCTGCAGGTTGTTGTAGAGCTCATCCGGGTCGGGTGTGGTCACGGCAATGCCTTCGAGAGGATTACCCATGTTAACGTCCACACCCAGTTCGTTCATCAGGAAGGTGTTGAAGCTGCGCAGATTGGCGCTACCGCCCGACAGAATGATGCGATGTATCAGCGGTTCGCGCGACTGGGCTTTGAAATAGTCGAACGAACGACGGATTTCTGAGGCCAGTTCTTCGACGGTGGTTTTGACGACTTCAGAAATTTCGTTGCCGCCGCCTTCACCGATATTGACTTCGGCTTCTTCGATCTTGATCGATTCTGCCTGATCAAATTCCTGTTTCATTACATCTCTGATCATCTCGGTAATGTTGTTGCCGGCAATCGGAATGTTACGGGTGAACATCAGAACGCCTGACTTCATGACCGAAATATTCGTGGTTCTTGCCCCTGCATCGATGACAGCGACTACTTCGCCGCCTTCCTGTGAACTGGCGGTCTGCATATAAGAATCTTCAAGGGCGTTGATGGCGGCAATGGTGTCGACATCGACGATTTCGGGCGAGATGCCGGCGCTCTTGAGAACATCGGTATATGAATTAACCAGGTCTTTCTGGGCAACTACGAGCAGAATAAGAAACTTGCCGCCGCCTTCTTCTTCTTCGTCAACGTTCTTAAGAACGGCGTGTGTAATGCTCACTTCGTCAATAGCGTAGGGAACATACTGCTCGGCTTCAATTCTGACGGTCTGCTCAAGTTCTTCGGGTGACATAATCGGCAGCTTGGTGAAGCGCATGATTACGTTCTGCCCTGAGATTGAGGCGAAGCTCCGCTCGACTTTGATTTTTCGTGCTTTCAAAATGTCCTTGATGACCGCTGATACCGCCTGCGGGTTACTTACGGCACCTTCTGTCATCGCGTCCGAGGGCAGGGGGGCCATACCGTAGTTAATCAGTTCAGGGCCAGAAGGAGTCTTTTTGAGCTGGACGATTTTGACGGCCGAGGTGCCGATATCGACACCAACTGCCGTGTTGCTTGTCCCAAAGGTGAACAAACCCATACGCTCTTTCCTCCAAGGTTCGTCAGAAATTACTTTCCGACAGCTTAAAATTATTACTTGTCAGTTTCCTATCGGTCATTGCTCAGCGAAATCTGAGCTTTTTTCACAATCTTCTCGAAATTTTAATAATCAAGGCTTCTTAAGGCAACATTCGAATAATAATACGCAAGAATCTGCCTGTATGACCACTCGCGCTTGCCAAGCTCGATGGCACCCGACTGGCATAGACCGACCTGGTGTCCATAGCCGCGACCGAACAGTTCGATGCTGGCCAATGGCCCACGTCGCTGTATGGCTGGCAACTGCACCGCCGAATTTTCTTCGCCAGGGAAAGGCGCCTCGGGGCCCG
>Ga0116142_10003012_pt1 | contig 17408 bp, 15 predicted proteins | sample AD_UKC033_MetaG_FD_89785 | JGI IMG/M metagenome (GOLD analysis project Ga0116142, IMG submission 89785) | Active sludge microbial communities of municipal wastewater-treating anaerobic digesters from USA - AD_UKC033_MetaG | ecosystem: Engineered > Bioreactor > Anaerobic > Digestate | place: USA... | reverse complement strand
GGCGCGGTTGCAGGTGTTCCCGGGCGAACCGATCGTTGTCGTTGATGTTGCCCACAACCCGCAAGCCGCAGCAGTGCTGGCTGATTGGCTGGCGGAAAATCCGGTCGCCGGACGCAACCTCGCCGTGTTCGCCGCGCTCGGTGACAAGGACATCGACGGCATCGTGCAGCCGCTGTGCGCCGCCATTTCCGGCTGGTATCTGGCCGGACTCGACGGCGCAACGCCACGCGGCCTTGCCGCTGCCGCGCTTGCCGCGCGCCTGCCGACCGATCTGCCGGTGCTCTGCCGCGCAGCCAGTGTCGTCGCTGCACTCAGCGCGGCGCGACGCGAAGCCCGCCGCGGCGACCGCATCGTCGCTTTCGGTTCGTTCTTCGTCGCCGCCGAGGTGCTGGCGCACCTGCCTGCGCTCGACGCAGGGTGAGCCTTGGCATGTCCTTCGTGGGGGAACCTTCCGTGGGAGCCGCTTCAGCCGCGATCTTTTCCGTTCTCGCGCCTGTCGCCAACCCGCAGCCATCGCGGCCGAAGCCACACCCACAGAAGGAACACTTCTGCTGCAAGGCTGCCAGTCATCCGGCGCGGGTATAATCGCGCCGATACGACTGCCCGTGGGTTGCCATGGATTCCGCCCTGAAACAACGTCTGCTCGGCGCGGCCGTGTTGATCGCGCTGGCCGTGATCTTCGTGCCGATGCTGTTCACTGGATCGGCGCCGAAACAGGAATCGGCAACGCTCAACCTCGAGATTCCTCCGGCGCCGGACCGCGAGTTCGATACGCGCGTGCTGCCCGTCGAGCCGAGCCGGTCGAGCAGCGTGCCGGCGACGGTGAGCGAACCGGTCGTGCCGGTCGATGTCACGACGGCGCCGCCAACGTCCGCATTGGCGACACCTGCCGAGCCGGAACCGGCCCCCGCGGCAGTGCCCGCAGCCGTCGAACCAAAGCCTGCGCCCACACCGACAGCGACCCCCGAGCCTCCCGCACCGGGTACGGCCGCGAACGGACGCTTCCTGGTCCATCTCGGCGTCTACACCTCGACGAAGAATGCCGATGATCTGGTCGCTGCGCTCAAGCGTGGCGGCTACAGCGCGTTCAGCGAGGCCACCGAGTTCCAGGGGCGCAGCGCACAGCGGGTGCGTGTCGGCCCGTATGCGGATCGCGCGGCGGCCGAGGCGGCACGTATCCGCATCAAGCAGATCAAGCCCGACGTGCCGGGAAGCGTCGTCGCCATCGCCGAATCGGCCACGGCCGATGCACCGCGCGAGGCGGTGCCGGCCAATCGCGCCGGAGGCTGGGCCGTGCAGCTCGGCGCGTTCAAGACCGTGGAGGAAGCGAACAAGCTGAAGGGCCGCCTGCAGGCCGCTGGCTTCGTCAGCTACGTCGACAAGCTGGCGACTGAGGATCAGACTCTGTGGCGCGTGCGCGCCGGTCCGGAAACCGACCGTGCCGCTGCGGACAAGCTGCGCGGGCGCATCAAGGACAAGCTCAAGCTCGACGGGCTGGTGGTCACGCAATGAAGCCGGGATTCGGCATTGGTGATCGGGGATTCGGAAAAGCGGCACGACGCTTCGTCTCCGGTCTTTTCCGAATACCGAACCCCGAATCCCCAATCCCGGCCCAACCATGACCTGGTTCGACTACGCCATCGCCGGCGTGCTCGCCTTGTCGGTGCTGATCGGCCTGTGGCGCGGGTTCATCGGCGAGGTGCTGGCGCTGGCGTGCTGGGTGCTTGCGTTCTGGGTGGCCTGGATGTTCGGGCCGCTGCTTGCAGAGCGGTTTTCCGCCATTTCGGTGCCATCGGTGCGAGTGATGCTGGCCTATGGCCTGTGTTTCGTTGCCGTTCTGATGGCCGGTGCGCTGGTGTCGTTCCTGCTGCGCAAGCTGGTCAGCGGCAGCGGTCTTTCCGGTACGGATCGCCTGCTCGGCATGGTGTTCGGCCTCGTGCGCGGCGCGGCGGTGGTGGTGCTCGTGGTCATGCTGATGAAATTCACGCCGGTGGTGCGGGACGACTGGTGGCAGGCCTCGCAACTGCGCCCGACCTTCGAGGAGGGCGCGCACTGGGTCACTTCGCGCCTGCCGGAAGAGGTGTCGCGTTACCTGCAACCGGCGGAGGCAATGCCGGTCGACTTGCCGGACAATGCGCCTGCCGGTGAACCGCCCGGCCCGGCAAACCCAACCTCGACGGTGGACTGAACCATGTGCGGAATCATCGGAATCGTCGGCAAGTCCGAGGTCGCCTCGGCGCTCTACGACGCGCTGACCGTGCTGCAGCATCGCGGGCAGGACGCCGCCGGCATCGCCACCACCGACGGCTCGCGCCTGCGCCTGCACAAGGGCGGCGGGCTCGTGCGCGATGTCTTCCAGCGCGAACAGATGCTCGGCCTGCGCGGGCGCATCGGCATCGGTCATTGCCGCTATCCGACCGCCGGTTCTGAAGGGGCCGGCGAGGCGCAGCCGCTCTACGTCAATTCGCCCTACGGCATCGCGCTGGCGCACAACGGCAATCTCGTCAACACCGACACGTTGCGTCGCGAGATGTTCGAGGACGACCGCCGCCATATCAACACGGATTCCGATTCGGAAATCCTGCTCAATGTGCTGGCCCACGAAATCCAGATCCAGGACCGCCTTGCCCTGACCGCCGACAACCTGTTCAAGGCCGTCGCCGGTGTGCACCGGCGCTGCATCGGCGGCTATGCGGTCGTCGCCGTCGTGCTCGGCTACGGCATTCTTGCCTTCCGCGATCCACACGGCATCCGTCCGCTCGTGCTCGGCGAGCGCGACACCGCCGAAGGCAAGGAATATGCTGTCGCCTCGGAATCGGTCGCGCTCGACATCCTCGGCTTCCGGTTGTTGCGCGACGTCGCGCCCGGCGAAGCCGTGCTCATCACCCTCGACGGCCAGGTCTACGCGCGTCAGTGCGCAGAGCCGGCGCGCCATGCGCCGTGCATCTTCGAATACGTCTACCTCGCCCGTCCGGATTCGATGATCGAGGACGTTTCGGTGTACAAGGCGCGCCTGCGCATGGGCGAGAAGCTGGCCGCGAAGATCCTGCGCCTGCGCCCAGACCACGGCATCGACGCGGTCATCCCGATCCCCGACACCTCGCGTACCGCAGCCTCGTCGCTGGCCCAGGCACTCGGTGTGCCCATGCGTGAGGGCTTCGTCAAGAACCGCTACATCGGCCGCACCTTCATCATGCCGGGGCAGAGCGAGCGCGTGAAATCGGTGCGTCGCAAGCTCAACGCGATCGGGCTGGAGTTCCGCAAGAAGAACGTGTTGCTGGTCGACGACTCGATCGTGCGCGGCACGACGTCGAAACAGATCATCCAGATGGCGCGCGAAGCCGGTGCGAAATCGGTGTACTTCGCGTCGGCGGCGCCGCCCGTGCGTCATCCGAACATCTACGGCATTGACATGCCGGCTGCAGCCGAACTGGTGGCGCATGGACACAGCGAAGCCGAGATCGAGAAGCTGCTCGGCGCCGATTGGCTGGTCTATCAGGACCTGGACGACCTCGTCGCCGCCGTCGCCGAGGGCAACGACAACCTCGTCGAATTCGATACCTCGTGCTTCTCCGGCGAATACGTCACCGGAGTCGAAGCCACCTACCTCGACCAGCTCGAATTCGCGCGCTCGGACGAAGCAAAGAGCCGGCGTCGGCAGCCCGGTTGAAGGGTATCCTCGTGCGTGGTTGCTTTTCGACGGCGCTTGCGCGAAGGAGCATCGCGACTGAAGTCGCTCCCGCAGGGCATTGATCGTGCGACTTCAGTCGCGATGCCTTGCTCCTGCAACACGTGACGTCGCCTGAATTTCACCGGGGATGCGCCCACGGGTTTCGCCATTCGCGCCGACGCGGCAGAATCGGCGGATCGGCGCGCGTGGCGTGCCCTGGCGCGGATGTTTGCATCGAATGCATGGCCTGGATCTGTACAGCGCCGCGCGGCAATGCCTCGAAGCGGATGAGCCGGCGGCCAAGCTGGAACTCACGCGGCGCGTGGCGGCGGATTGGCGGGCCGGGCGTCTTGTCGCCCCGGGCGAATCGGTCATCGGCCCGTTCGGAGTCGAACCGGGCCGTCCCGCGCTCCCGAGGCTCGTCGATCCGCGCCAGCTCCCGCATCGCGGGCTCGGCACGGTGCAGGGCAGGGCGGCGCTGCTGCACGCCGTGGCGCACATCGAGTTCAACGCGATCAACCTGGCCTGGGACGCGGTGCTGCGTTTCCGCGACATGCCGCGGGCCTTCGTCGATGACTGGATTGGCGTGGCCGATGACGAAGCGCGCCATTTCAGCCTGGTCGCGGCCCGTCTGGCCGAACTCGGCCATGCCTATGGCGACTTCGATGCGCATGACGGCCTCTGGGACATGGCGCGGCGCACTGCGCATTCCTGCCTCGAACGCATGGCCCTCGTGCCGCGCGTGCTCGAGGCGCGCGGGCTCGACGTAACCCCCGGCATGATCGCGCGCCTGCGCAACGTCGGCGATGAGGCGAGTGTGGCGGTCCTCGAGGTCATCCTGCGTGAGGAGGAAGCCCATGTCGCCGCAGGCTCGCGCTGGTTCAACTGGTGCTGCGCACGCGAAGGACTCGATCCCGAGGCGACCTTCGCCGGTCTGGTCGCGAGCCATCTCGGTCGGGCGCTGCGCGGCCCGCTCAATGTCGAAGCACGCCTGCGCGCCGGGTTCAGCGCCGGCGAGCTCGGTCGGCTCGAGGCACTGGTTGCATGAGGCGGCTCACGTTCGCGATCGCGATGATGATGAGCGTGCTCGGCGTGCTGGCCTGGGCCGCAGGCCTCGATCCACGTGCGCCGCTTGCGCCGGCGCAGGAACGAGTGTTCAAGGGCGCCGATCTGCAACCGGTGATGGGAAGCACGAGCGTTGTCGCCGACAGTCTGCGTATCGAAGCGGTCAACGACGAAGAGGCAACGGCCCTGCAGTCGGTCGCGCTGGACGGTCTCGCCGCTGCCGACTATTCGTTCCTGCGCTACCGCTTTCTGGGATTCCCGCAGACCCTCGAACTCTCGTTGATTTTCCGCCGGGCCGATTCGCTCGACGAGGTGCGCGTGGTTTCGCTGCCGTGGCCGGGGCACGGCGATGCCTGGTTCGATCTATCCGCCGTTCCCGAATGGCAGGGCCGCATCGTCGAACTCGGCTTCGCCCAGTTTCCGACCCCGCAGGTGGTCAGCGCCAGCCAGCCATTCGAGCCGTTCACGCTCGAGGCGGTTGCTCTCGTGTCGCCGTCGTGGAAAGGCGAGCTCGCCGCGCTGTCGACCGACTGGCTCGGCCAGTGGCCGTGGAGCCAGCGTTCCGTGCATGCACTCGGTCGCGATACCGACACGCCGCGTGCGCGTTCGATCGTGCTGTGCATCGCCTTGGTCGTCGCCCTTGCCCTGGTCTGGGGCGGCGCGTTGCTGCGCTGGCGCGGCCGGCGCCTCGTCACCGCCGCGGCCATCGCCATCGCTGCCGGCTGGCTGCTGCTCGACCTGCACTGGCAAGCCGGATTGCAATGGCGGCACCAGACCACGCGTGCGCTGTATGCCGGCTTGCAATGGCCCGCTCAGGAAGCGCGCGCGGCCGATGCCGACATCCTCGCCGCCGCGAAGGAGATCGAGCGCGCCCTCGCGCGCGAAGCCGACACGGCGCGCATTCTCGTGCATGCGGGTGGGTCATACGAACAACTGCGCCTGGCCTGGCACCTGTTGCCGCGCAATGTCGCCGTGCTGCCGCTGGTGGTCGAAGCATCGGTGGCGCTTCCGCCGGGCACGCTCGTTGTCGTCTACAACTATGACGAATGGCGCCTCGACGCCGCCGCCGGGCGCTTGCGTGGCGGTGGCCTCGACTGGCCGGCGGAGCCGGTCGCGCACGGGCATGGCTGGATCCTCGCGCGCATCACGGAGGATCGCCGATGATTGCGTACCTGTTTGCGTGGATCCTGCCGGTGTTCGCCGGTGCCGGCGTGTATGCGCTGCTGAACCGCGACCTGCGCGGCCCCGGTGCCGTCTGTGCGGCGATCGGCTACGGCTTCTTCATCGGACTCTTCCTTGCAGCCTTCCTGGCCGGCACGCTTGCCGGTGCGCAGATCTCGGCAACGTTCGCCCGCGTTGCGCCGTGGCTCGCCGCGATCGGCATCGCGGCATGGATCGCCGCGTGGTACCTGCGTTCGCGCCATGTCGAGTCGACGGGTAAACGCTTGTCGACGACGGCGCGCGTGATCATTGCCGTAGCCGTGCTGTTGGTCCTGCTGCGACTGTGGATCCTCGCCGCCGAGGCCTCGTTGCGCCCGGTGTTCCCATGGGATGCGTGGTCGGCGTGGTCGGTCAAGCCGAAGACCTGGTATCTGCTCGACCGTTTCGTCGCCTGGGTCGATCCCGCGACCTGACTGACCGCGCCGACGAGCGCAACGCGCACCTCGGCGGTGTGGAATTATCCCGAACTGCTGGCCTGGATCGAAGTCTGGTTCGCCAGCGCCGCCGGCGGCTGGATCGAACCGCGTATCGGTCTCGCCTGGACGGGGGCATTGGCTGCACTCGGTCTCGTCAGTTACGGACAATGGCGTGGCATCGGTATCGATGCCGTGCTGGCTGCGGTACTTGCCTACGCGCTGGTGTCCCTGCCATTGGTCGATGCGCATGCAGCCTTGGCCGGTTATGCCGACCTCTGGCTTGCCGCGGTGTTTGGCCTTGCCGTGCTGGCGTGGTTGCGCTGGCTGCGCCGTGGCGGCATCGGTCAGCTCATCCTCGCCTTGGCCTTCGCGCTGTGCCTGCCACTGATCAAGCTCGAAGGCGCGGTGTGGTTGCTGATCCTGTCCGTGGTCGGCGTGTTCGCCGCGTTGCCCTCGCGCTGGCGCTGGAAGCTCGCGGCAGTCGCGGCCCTGCTCGTTGTTGTCGGCCTTGGTCTTGGCGGCTTCGTGTTTCCGATGCTGGGCCTCGGTTGGGTCGGCATCCAGTGGGGCGAGGTCGTGGTGCCGGCGCTCGGCGCGATCGACTTGCGCTGGCGGCCCGGCGGGCTGGCAATGCTTGCCGGCCTGTTCACCCTGCCGAACTGGCACCTGCTCTGGTACCTCGCTCCGGCGCTCGTCGCGTGGCGCTGGCGGCAACTCATCATCGATCCAGCCAGTGCTCGCGTAGCGACGATGCTCCTGGTCTGCCTCGCGTTCCTGTGCGTGCTGTTTTTCTTCACTGACGCGGCGGCATGGGCCGAAAACCACACCAGTGCGAACCGGCTCGTCCTGCACTTCGTCCCGGCGGTGTTCAGCCTCCTGGCCCTGTTGCTCGCGCCGGTGGTCGACGAAAGGTCGTAGGAGCCCGTTTACGGGCGATTGGCGTTGCGGCGAATCGAAGAGAGCATCGCCCGTGAACGGGCTCCTGCGACGAAGAACGACAACGCTGCCGCGCGATCGACGTCTCAGCGCAACACGTCGAGATGGACGTCCTGCACCGCCCGCGCCGCGCGTTCGAGGGTGAACTCGGTTTCCCAGCGCCGCCGACCGGCCGCGGCGAGGCCGGCGCGCAGGTCGGCGTTGGCATCCAGGCGCGTGATCGCCGCAGCGAGCGCGCTGACGTCGCCGGGCGGTACGGGCAGGCCGGCGCCGCCGCCGATGACGTGGCCGATGCCTGAACCGCGCACATCGCTGGCGATTACCGCAAGCCCGGCACGCATCGCTTCGAGCAGGACGATGCCGAAGGCTTCGCTGCGATCGAGCGAGGGCAGCACGAATACATCCGCCGCCGCATAGGCGGCGGCGAGGGCATCGTCGTCGAGGTCGCGAACGAAACCGACGCGGCCGGCCAGACCACGCTCGCGCACGCGTGTCGCCAGCGCCGCGGCTTCCTCGCCGTCGCCGACCAGCAGCAGGCGCCCGCGCGGCGTGCGTGCCAGCGCATCGACGAGCACCGCAAACCCCTTGTAGTGGCTGAGGCGTCCGACCGCGAGGATGCGCATGCCTTCGCCTTGCGGCCATGCCGGCGACTTCGACACGTCGACTTCGCCGATCGCATCGACGCCGAGCGGAACCACGCGCACTTTGGCGTGCCAGCCGGCCAAGGCGTTGCTCGCATCAAGATAGCGTTGCGAGGTGGCAATGATCGCTGCCGCGCGGCGGAGCGTCGCCTGCTCGAACGGGCGATACGCCGCATAGGCCATGCGCAGCGCACGGCTCGGCACGTCGGGTGAAACGTCCGCATGCCAGTGCACGACCCACGGCAGCGCTCGCGCGCGCCGGCTCGCGAGCGCGAACAGGCAGGCCGGGTTCGGCAAGTGCAGATGCAGCAGGTCGGGTTTCCACGCGGCGATCACGCGCGTCAGCAGCAGTGGAAAACCGGGACTCAATGGCGCATACAGCGGGGCGGCCAGGCAACCGGCGCGCCACAACTGTACGCCGTGCAGGGTTTCCCGCAGGCCACGCCAGCGCCCCGGCGGCTGGTGGACAATCGCGCCGACATCGGCACCGTGGCTGACTTGCCATTCGGCAAGATCCTGCAGATGACGCTCGATGCCACCACGCTGTGGCGCGTAGTACTTGCCAACGTGGAGTATGCGCATCGGTGGTGCCCGAACGCGCCTCAGCGCCGCTGCACGAAAGTCGCGGAAACGGCGTGCGGTTCAGCCTGCATCGTCGTCATCCGCGATCACCGGCCTGCGCTTCGCGCCGTTGCCACGCAGCGTCTCCAGCTCCTGCTCGAGAATCGCGAGTTTCTGGGTCAGGCGGCGCACCTGGCGCTCCTGCCGGGAACGGTCGATGTCGAGCTTGAGCAGCCGCAACAAGATGAACGAGAGCGCGATGATGATCGGCAGCACCGGCGCATAGCGGATGCCGGTCAGTTCGCCGAGCCAGGTCACCAGGGCGGGGAAGATGCCGAGTGCCACCGTCGCCACCGCGACGACGAACCACCATGCTGCGAACGGGCCGTGCAGGTGATCGCGGCGCACGAGGTAAAGGATAGCCCCGCCGAGGGCGACGCCGAGGATCGCGGCCGTGATCTGTCCGTTGAGCATCATGGCTTCACCGTGGCGGCGCGGTGGCCGCGGTCGAGCCGCGAAATGCACAGTACCGTCGTGTTGAACATGTAGCGGGCCACGATCGCCCACGAGGCGAACACGCGCGAATGGCCCACCTCGCGCGGGTTCATCGGCGTTTCCGTTTCCACGATCCGCATGCCCTGGCTGGCCAGCAGCATCAATACCCCCACGTCCTGGTAATCGAGCAGGCTCGCCTCCGGCCCGGCGAGGCGGCTCATCGCCTTCGCATCATATAGGCGCAGCCCCGAGGTGAAGTCGCGCAGACGCAGGCCGGTGAGGGTACGCAGGTAGCGCCAGGCGATCCGCTTGGCCATGCTCAGACGTTCCATGCAGGTGCCGATGACCACGTTGGCCCCGGTCCGCTCGCGTGCGGCGAACAGCGACGGCAGCGATTCCGGCACGTGCTGGCCGTCCGCATCCAAGGTGATCACCGCGGCATAGCCGTTGCGCAGGGCGTAGCGGATGCCCGCCTGGCTCGCCCCCCAGGCACCGAGGCCGATCGGCAGGCGCAACACGTTGGCCCCGGCCTGGCGCGCCGCCGCACCGGTACCGTCGGTGCTGGCGTCATCGACCACGAGCACGTCGCAACCGAGCGTCGCGCGCACGCCCGCCACCACGCCGCCGACGGTCAGCACTTCATCGCGCGCGGGAATGACGGCCAGGCAGCGGGCTGGCAGGTTCGTGTCCAAGGGCAGGGCGGGCCGGGAGGGATCGCGATTCTCGGCAGGTCGTCGGACACCTGTCAATCGGCGTCGCCAGTCGGTGAGCGGAGCCTGCGGCCTGAATGGCAGGGCCCGGATTCGCGCCCGGGGTGGCGTCAGCCGGACCGGGCTGCTGGCACGACCGTCCCGGACAAGTCCCTCCACGCCCTCGCCAGGTTGGGTCGACGGGCGGTGCGGGTGTCCGGTTCGGGCAGTGTCCTGCGTCTACCCAAGCTGTGGACGGGGTGGATCCACCGGATTCGCCGTTCGGGGCCATGAGGCCAGGCGTTCGGTAGCCACCACAAGTTCTGACAGGTCGGTCAAGCAAAGAGCCGGAAGCTATTGACGAGGCACGGGGATCCTCCCTATGCTCCGTCCGGTTTGAGAGTCCGCTAGGCCGTTTTGCAGCAAAACACAGGGGAAGGGGGCAGGCCCCACCCGGACAATCTCTGGAGAAGGTTCAGATGAATACGAAGATGAAGACGCTGTCGCTGGCCGTCCTCGGCCTGGTCGGTTTTGCTGCTGCTGGCGCCGCGATGGCGCAGTGCCCGGCAAGCCTCGTCCCGCCTTGGTCGGCCCTGAATGTGGGCGGTGGTACTTCCGCTGCCAGCAGTGTGAGCGGCGGTTACGCGGGCACGCAGTGCCGTTTGTCCTCGGCACTTGGCAACAACGGCGCGGCACGCGCGCAGGTGCGCGACGACACTCCGGCCAATGAGGCACGCTACCGCGCCCAGTTCATTTTTGACCCGACCTCCATGAGTGGAACGAACGGTACCAACCAGGCTGACATCTTCTTGGCTAACGCCCCGGCAGCGTTCAATGGGCTGCTCCGTTTGGTCCAGATCAAATTTTCTGGCTCGGGTGCTGGCACCAAGCGCATCGTTATCAACGCTGCTTGCAACAACGGTGGTACGAACGTCTGTAGCGTTCCTGTCGACCTTCCGGTTCAGGGTGGTCCCAATCGCATTGAAATCGACTTGACGGTCGGCGCGGGTGGTTCGTTGCGCTACTGGGTGTCGAATCTCGCCACGAGCACGAGCGATGGCTCGCCGACCGGCACGCTTTCCCTGACGGGAGGCAATGCTGGCTGGGTTGGCGTTGATCAGGCGTATCTGGGTTTGGCCTCGCCGACGGCCAACTACCGCACCATCAACGCGGCTGGGGTCGGTTATTTCGATCAATTCGATTCGCGTCGCCAGACGTTCATTGGATCCAACTGACAGAGCCCCTTTGCCCTGTATAACAAAAACCTGCCTTAAGGAGATATCAGTGAAAAAGTCTATTGCCCATGCAGCGTTGCTCGCTACCCTGCTGGCGGCGCCGGCTGCGTTCGCCCAGACGTGTGCGGCACCCGGTCCAACGATCACTGGCCCGGGTACCTTCAATGCCACTTGTACGAGCGCGGATGAGTTCAACTCGATTTGTTCTGGCAGTGTGACTGCGGTCGGCACCAGTGCGGTGTATCCGGTCCAGGTTGGTAATCCGAACAATTTCAGCATCACTGTTACGCCATCGGTTAACACGTACGATCACGCGATCTTCCTGATCGGCCCGAACAGCTGCTTGCAGACGACTCCGTGCGTGGCTGAGGATGACGCTGCCCCCGCCGGGCAGCCTGAAACCATCAACATTCCCGCGAATACCCCGTCCGGCACGTACTATCTCGTGATCGATTCGACGGCCTCCGCTGTTGGGTGTGTCCCGTCGTCTATCGTTGTAACCGGCACGGTTCCGGTTTCCCTCAAGAACTTCAGCATCGAGTGATTCACTGGCTAGATTGCTGATTCCGGTGCCAAAGAAGGCCTGCCTAGTGCAGGCCTTCTTTTTTCGACCCCTGGAAATGAGCCGATGAGTAGTCGGAAGGCTAGGAAGTTCGCCTCTGGAAAGAGAATCTGCTTGTTCGGATGACGGCGATTCTCGTGCACCACGTGGATTGCAAGGACGAGTCCGTGAGCTGACGCTCTTCGGTCATCATTGCTCGTCCGGATTTTTTGCCTGCAAGCGAAGATGAAGAGTGAGTTCGTCCCAGAATTTGCGAATCGATACGCTGGGGCGGATCCATTGCTTGGGTGCGTCTTTTCAAGGCGGCGACCGAATAGCGCGACGCTTCGTCGACACCGCGTTCAATAAAAAGATTCTCGTGTGTTGAGTCGGGTGGCGTTGTCGCAGTCGTCGTGCCGCGATGTCGTCAGGGAGTTGGGGCCCGATGCAGTCTCGGCAATCGGAGCACCCGCTGTTGGAACTTCCTCCAGGTTTTCGCGTCTGTGCAGATGCGTTAGATTTCAGAGCGTGAGATCGACGACGGAGCGGTTGAAATCGATCGCGAGAGACGGCAACGGTTCCTGTCGAATGGCAACGGGTTAGGAAGGGGACTGATGTCGTTCCGCTTCCCGATGCTCGACTCGTTATTCAATGTAAGGACTGATGATGCTCAAACTGATCGGTTGGTGGCTCTGTTTGCTTTGGCTGCCAGGACTGTTCGTGTTCCACCCCGCTGCGTCCTTCGCTGAGGACTCCGCGCAGAAAGGCGCGGTTGTCATGGATTCTCAGGCAATCGATGCGGGCGTTGTGTTTCCATTGGCCGATCTGGAGGTAAGCGGCCGATTGATCAACACGACCACCACGGCTATCAAGATCGTTCGCATAGCTCCGAGAACGGCGTCGAGGGGAGATGAGGTCGTGTTTACCCCTGCTCTTCTGCAGCCAGGCCAGTCGATGGACCTGAAAGTGAAGACGAATCTCGGTGAACACGTTGGTCGATTCTCGCTTGGCTATTTCGCGTTTTCCGATGATCAGGCAGCACCTGTGGCGAAAGTAGTGGTTCGTGGATTTGTCGATTGGATTGTCGATCCTGAATCCACACGATTCGATGCCGGCATCGTCAAGGCAGGCGCTGAGGTTCGTCACGAGTTTGCACCGGTAGCTAGGCCTGGTGTCGACGTTCGGTATACGGAAGTTGATACGACAGCGGGCACATTCAGTGCGACCATAAGCGCAGACGGTCGATCAGTCACGGTCTTTTCGGTGCGGAAGTTGCCGTGGGGACCATTTGATGAGCGCGTTGTGGTGCGCACTGACAATCCAAGCCAGCCAAAGGTTTCATTCAGGGTTTTCGGGCAAATCCGAGGCGCGGTAGTACCAAGCCAGGAGTCGATTCAGTATGGATTGATTCGAGAGGGTGAGACGACCGAGCAAATCGTGAGATTGACCGACGCCACGGGCCGTGCACTTGAGGTTGGCAACGTGTCCGTAGCCGGAGCGCATGCGCAGGTAAAAGTCGAGCAATGCGTCCCCCCCAACGATTCGTGTCGGCACGTCCGTGTGTCGATGCTGGGGCCAAAAATTGGCACATCCGAGCTGCGCGGTGTTGTGAAGATCGAGTTCCCTGACTACGGTGAAGTTCTCCCCATCGCGTTCGGCGCGGCTCTAATCGGGAAAAACACGGTGATTCAAGACCCCAGCAAAGCGATGGAGGAGTCGAGAACTCCTCAATCGGGTCTTTCATCCTTGCTCCGCGCATCCACGGTCCGGAGTCGCCCGGTCGAGATGCCTGTGCCCGAAGGGCGTGGCCCACTGCTTTCGTGGGAGACTGTGGATGAGGGCGATGTGTACGGATATGAGGTATATCGTTCGTCGTCCGAACGCGGGGTGTTCGAGCGTGTCAACCGGGAAATCATAAAAAAAATCAGCGAAGATCCAGCGGTCGGTTCGATCTATCGCTGGCGCGATACGCAAGTGGGCCCGGGTATTTATTGGTACTACATTGGCACCATCAAGTTGAACGGCAGCAAGGCGCCGTTGAACTCACCGAGCAAGGTTATCGTTCGCGAGTGACACCCAGATGCACACCTGAGCACGTGGGTGCCGAGGCTTAGACCGCCAGCCAGCTTTCCTGTTCGTACCAGTCGCCGAGCACGATGCGTTCGGCCGGCTGGCCATCGAGGTCGAAGCGGTGGGTGGCGGGACGATGGGTGTGGCCGTGGATCAGGCGCAGGCAGCCGTGCGCGCGCATCGCTGCCTGCACGGCGACTTCGCTGACGTCCATCAGGGCCGCGTTGCCGACGTCGGTGGTGTAGCGGCGGCTTTCGGCGCGGGCCTGGCGGGCGAAGGCTTCGCGTTCGTCGCGCGGGCGCGACAGGAAGCTGCGTTGCCAGGCAGGCGTGTGCGATAGCGCGCGGAAGCGCTGGTAGGCGACGTCGTCGGTGCATAGCGTGTCGCCGTGCATGAGGAGCGTCCTGCGGCCGCCGATCGTGATGACGGCGGGATCGGGCAGCAGGGTCAGGCCGGCGCGACGCGCATAGTCTTCGCCGAGCAGGAAATCGCGGTTTCCGTGGATGAAGAAGCAGGGTATGCGCGCATCGCGCAGGGGCTTCATGCCGGTGATGAAGCGCCGGCCGGCTTCGTCGTCGGTGTCGTCGCCGATCCAGGCCTCGAAGAGGTCGCCGAGGATGTAGAGCGCGTTGGCGCGCATGGCCTCGCCGACGATGAAGCGGTCGAAGGCGTCGAGGATGTGCGGGCGTGCGACATCGAGATGAAGGTCGGAAATGAACAGCGTCGGCATGCGCATTGACCGTCTCGCGTGGACTGCCTCACTGGTGCGAGGCAGTCCACGGCAGCGTCACTCGATCACCGAAACCTTCTCGATGACGATGTCGGTCGTCGGCACGTCGCTGCGGAACGGTCCCTTGGGGCCGGTCGGCATGGCCTTGATCTGGTCGACTACGTCCATGCCGTTGACGACCTTGCCGAACACGGCATAACCCCAGGTCTCGGCGCGCTCGTCGCTGACGTAGTCGAGCATGCGGTTGTCGACGACGTTGATGAAGAACTGGGCAGTCGCCGAGTTCGGATCGGGCGTGCGCGCCATGGCGATCGTGCCGCGACGGTTGGACAGGCCGTTCTTGGCCTCGTTCGGGATCGAGGCGCGGGTCGGCTTCTGGCGCAGGTCGGGGGTGAAGCCGCCACCCTGGATCATGAAGTTGCCGATGACGCGGTGGAAGATCGTGCCGTCGTAGAAGCCGTCCTTGGTGTACTGGAGGAAGTTCTCGACGCTCTTCGGTGCCTTCTGCGCATCGAGTTCGACGGTGATGTCGCCGAGGCTGGTCTTGATGAGGACCTGCGGGTTGGCCGCCTTCTCGGCCTGGGGCTCGGCGGGGTTTGCCGTGGCGCTGGACTGGGCGAACGCTGCGAGCGGCAGCAGCAGGGTCAGGAGGAGGGCGCGAGCGATCATGGAAGGACCTCATGGTGGAATGGACTGCGCATGATAGGCGCTCGCGCGCGCGGCAGGAACCGCCTGTGTTTCCGGGAGAAGCTCGCGATCTTCCGAATCACGAATCCTTGGGGATGCTCTGATTCCGCCCTTCGCGACGGAAGTCTGCCCACGAAATCAAGGTCTTGTGGGAGCGGCTTCAGCCGCGAAGGGATTTGATCAGACCTTCCCTGATCGTCCGTCGGAGTTCCATTCAGCCCTTCGCCACCTGCAGCTTGATGTCGAGGTGCTTGAGATAGTCGCGCTCCTGGTCGAGATCGACCCGGCTCAGCGGGTGCTGTTCGAGCCAGTTGCGCGGCAATTCGAGCACTAGCTGGCTTCCGGCAGCGGTGAGGCGCAGCGGCGGCAAGGCGTCATCGCCGCGAGCGCGGTGCAGCAGCACGGCCAGGCGCAGCAGGGCCGTGAGTCGCTGCGCGCCGGGTTGCATGCGCGTCGGCAGTGCGCTCAATTGTTCATTGTCAGGGCGCCGCCGGTGCGAGCGCAGGATTGCGGCGAGCAATGCCTGTTCCTGGTTGCCGAAACCCGCAAGATCGGAGTTGGCTGCGATGTAGGCGCCGTGGATGTGGTGCTGGCTGTGTGCGATGGCGAGGCCAATCTCGTGGATCTGCGCGCACCAGCCGAGCAGGTCGCGCGCCTGCGCATCGAGCTGCCAGGCATCGGCGACCTGGTCGAACAGCAGGGTGGCGGTGCGGCTGACGCGCGCAGCCTGGGCCTGGTCGACATCGTTGCGCTGGGCGAGCGCGCTGATGCTGGTATGGCGCGGGTCGGCTTGACGGGCGCGGCCAAGCATGTCGTACAGCAGGCCTTCACGCATGGCCGTCTCGCACACGCCCATGCGGTCGAGTCGAAATGTGTCGAATACCGTTTCGAGGATGACCACGCCACCGGCGATGATCGGCGCGCGGTCGCCAGCCAGTCCGGGCAGGTCGAGAAGCGTGCTGTCGCCGCAGCGCAGGATCGCTTCGCGCAGCCTTTCGAGCGAGGCGGCGCTGATGCCGCCGTCGCTCCAGCCGTTGGCCTGCACGATGGAGCCGATCGACTTGGCTGTGCCGGAGGAGCCGATCGCCTCGGTCCAGCCGCGTTCGCGATAGTGAGCGCCGAACTGTTGCAGTTCGACGGCTATCTCACCCTTGGCTTGCTGCCAGCGCCGCGCGGTGATCTTGCCGTCACCGAAGAAGCGCAGCGTGCTGGCGATGCTGCCGACCTGGAGGCTTTCGCGTTCGAGCGCGTCGAAGCCGCGGCCGATGATGAACTCGGTACTGCCGCCGCCGATATCGACGACGAGGCGCCTGTGTTCGGCCAGAGGCAGGCCGTGAGCGACACCTTGGTAGATCAGGCGTGCTTCCTCGCGACCGGAGACGATCTCGATCGGGTGGCCTAGCGCGGTTTCGGCAGGCAGCAGGAACGCCTGAGGATGCGCGAGTTGGCGCACCGCATTGGTCGCCACGGCGCGCACGCGCTCGGCGGCAAAGCCGGCGAGTCGCTGGCCGAAGCGGGCAAGGCAGGCGAAAGCGGCCTCGCGCCGCTCGCGCGTGAGCGTGCCGTCGGCACGCAGACCGGCGGCAAGACGCACGTTCTCGCGCAGACGGTCAATGACACGAAGCTCGCCGTGGCTGTAACGGGCGACGATCAAGTGGAAACTGTTCGAGCCGAGGTCGGCCGCAGCGAACAGATCGCCGTCCTTGATCGGCCTGGCAAGGTCAGCGGGCATCAGCCGCAGAGTTTCGTGAGCAGGGCGGCCTGCGCGGAATGCGCGGGCTCATCGTCGTGGCGCAGATGCGCATAACTGCCGTCGGCACCGAGGCTCCATGCCTGTGTATTGTCGGCAAGGTAGTTGTCGAGCGCCTCGTCATGCACGCGCGCGGCCAACTCCGCATCGCGGATCGGGAAACAGGTTTCCACGCGTCGCAGCAGATTGCGGTCGAGCCAGTCTGCGCTCGAGCAGTAGATTTCCGGTTCGCCACCGTTGTGGAACCAGTACACGCGGCTGTGTTCGAGGAAGCGGCCGACGATCGAGCGCACGCGGATGTTCGCGGAGACGCCTGGGATGCCGGGTCGCAGCGTGCAGGCTCCGCGCACGATGAGGTCGATCTGTACGCCGGCGCAGGAGGCCTCGTATAGCGCAGAGATCACTGCCGGCTCGTTCAGGGCATTGATCTTCGCCTTGATGCGCGCCGGGCGGCCGGCGCGTGCGTGCGTGGTCTCGCGCTCGATCTTCTCCATCAGGCCCCTGTGCAGGGTGAACGGAGAATGCAGCAGCTGCTTGAGCTTGATGATCGGGCCAAGCCCGGACAGTTGCAGGAACAACAGATGGGCGTCCTCGCCGATCTCGGGGTCGGCTGTCATCAGGCCGAAGTCGGTATAGGTGCGCGAGGTGACCTGGTGATAGTTGCCCGTCGATAGATGCACGTAACGGCGCAGGCTGCCCGC
>Ga0116142_10003011_pt1 | contig 17411 bp, 18 predicted proteins | sample AD_UKC033_MetaG_FD_89785 | JGI IMG/M metagenome (GOLD analysis project Ga0116142, IMG submission 89785) | Active sludge microbial communities of municipal wastewater-treating anaerobic digesters from USA - AD_UKC033_MetaG | ecosystem: Engineered > Bioreactor > Anaerobic > Digestate | place: USA... | reverse complement strand
TCTCTCTAAAATTTTTGCTGATCCCATTCAGGCGGGTAGGGCGTTGGTTATCGATATGGGAGTTCTTGTTTATTCAGCCGGCGAATTTTCCCACGATCTCAGATTTATTTATGTTCCGGTGGCGGAAGGTGCTGATATTCAGAAACTTCTAAAAACTATCAAAAAGATGCAGTGCGCTTCTGACGAGGTTGTCAGACTTCGTCAAATTCACGACTTTTCCGTAGATGGTCCTTCTTGCGCTTGGGATATTAAGCCGTAATCCGTTCTTTTAGGAGACGGGCGTCGCGCTCTTTCAGCCAGCGGCGGATGGCGACGATTCCGTGCTTGTCGCGGTCATAGCGGTCGGCGGCGAGGTCCGGAATACTTTGCAGGTCGATTTCCGGAATTTCCGAGCAATCCTTGTTGAATTTGCGGATCACGTTGCGGATACGCGGCATGATCTGGTTGCGCCATTTGCTGCCGTTGAAAATACCGTAGTGACCGCATCCCAACTGGAAGTGATGGTATTGTTTCGATTGGGCCAGTGAATAACACAGATCATGTGCCGCCGTGGTTTGTCCGCGGGCTGAAATATCGTCGAGTTCGCCTTCGATGGTGAGGAGAGCGGTGTGTTTGATTTTATTCGGCAGAACGTCGTGAAGATGTTCGGTCAATGGGTCACGCCATTTCATCTGGCCTTTCGGCAGCAAGTGGCGCTGGAATACTACATCGACGGTTTGCAGGTAAAACTCGGCAGGCAAATCCATGACAGCGAGATATTCATTATAAAATTTACGGTGGGATTCGGCCGAGTCTCCATCACCGATCACCAGATGTTTGTAGAATTGCATATGTTGCCCGACATGGCGGTCGAGGTTCATCGACATAAAGCCGCCCAACTGGATAAAGCCCGGATAAACCTTGCGGTACGCGCCGGGGTAATAGAATGGAACATCGGCAATGACCGATTGTTTGAACCATGACAGAGGGCGCTCTTCGGCTGTTTGCGTCACTTGGGTTTTTGAAACGCGTGTGTCAATCGGTCCGCCCATCAGGGTCATCGTTGCAGGTTGGTTCGGGTCGTTTTCAGCGGCCATCAAGGAAACTGCGGCCAAGGTTGGCACAGCAGGCTGGCACACGGCGATGACGTTGGCATCGGGGCCTAACAGCGAGAGAAAGTGACGGACGTAATTGATGTAATCGTCGAGATCGAATTTTCCGACCGAGAGCGGGATCATTCGCGTATCCACCCAATCGGTGATATAGACATCATGGTGGGGCAGCAATGCTTCGACCGTACCGCGTAGCAGCGTTGCAAAGTGGCCAGACATCGGCGCGACGATCAGAACTTTCGGATCCTTGCGGCGGATGGCGCGTTTGAAATGGAGCAGGTTGCAAAAGGGTTTTTCAACGATGAATTCTTCGGTAATCGCGACTTCCTTGCCACCGATGGTGGTGAAAGGCAGGTCGAAGGACGGTTTCCCGAAGCGGCGTGTGACGCGTTCGAACATTTCGGCCCCTGCCGAGATCGTGCGGCCCGCATGGGTATAGGAGAGCGGGTTGAGCGGGTTCTGGAAGCCGGTTTTGACCATTTCTGCCCCCAAACGTGCGGGGGTGAGGAGTGCGTGCTGGAGGTCATATAGATGATAGAGCACTTTTATTTATCCTTTTTCTGGGTAATACCAAATTTAGAGTAAATGTGTTAAAATTTAATGGAGGCAGCACGCAGGTAAAACCACAATCGGGTTGTCGCTGATTCTACTCTATTTTTTTCATTTGGTCTCGTCCCATGTTCGATCTTTTCTTTTCCCATATTCTTTCTGTCGACCGTTTCAATTCGGCGGCGGTCGCGATGGTGTTTGTGTCTTTGGTGGGGTTGATGACCGGCCCGTGCTGGGGGAATGCCAATCCGTGTCTTTGGATTTTGCTCGACAAGATTTGCGGGCGGCTGGTGTCCAAGACGTACAATGTTAACCGGTCGGTCACGTCTTTGCAGTTTCGCGGGGCGGTGATCCTCACCCTCTATTTACTGATTACAGGGATTCTAGCAGCTGCAGCTTTGCTGCTCGAGCGGAAATTTGCTCTGGCCGGATTTATGGACCCGTTCCTGTTGGCGTTGACGCTGAGCGGTGGGGCAACGTGGTCGGCGCTGATCAAATTGCATCATGCGTTGCGCGGCAAGGAAGGTTTGTCGAAGGGGAGCTATTTTCAGGTTGCCGTTTCAACCAAAACCAATCTGAATTCTACCGATGATCACGGGATCATTCGTGTCGGTATCGGTTTTGTGGCGCGGTCATTTGACAAAGGTGTCGTTGCGCCCATCTTCTGGTATTTGCTGGGTGGGTTGCCAGGTGCTTTCTTTTACTGCGGAATGGCGGCGGCGCGATGGTCGCTTTCCAAGGACGGGTTTGCCAAGGGGATAGGAACGTTGGCCCTGAAGCTTGAAGAAGTGTTCGGGTTTTTGCCGCAGTTTTTCTCGGCCATTATTTTGTCGATGGCGGCGCTTATGACTCCGAAAGCCGGTATGGCACGCAGCTTTGTCGGGTTGTTCCGTTCTCAAGGGTATGCGCCCTATGCCGAGGGTGGGATGCCACTGACTTCTATGGCGTATGCGCTTAATGTTTCGCTCGGCGGTCCGGTCGATGATGCGGGGGGCAGCGTCTTAAAACGTTCATGGGTCGGGTCGCCCAGCAGTACAGCGCGGGTGGAGCGTCATCATTTGCGTCAGTCCATTTATATGGGGATTATGGCGTTTGTCTTGTTGTTCTTTTTTGTGGTTCTCGGAGCGTTGGCTTGGAAAATCCTGCAATAAGATATTTTGTAAAGAGGAGTTTTATATGAAGAAAATGCTATTTGTCGCGGTGTTATCGTTATTGGTTATGCCCCGACCTGCCGGAGCCATGATCCCACCCGTCCTTACTTTCGGCTGTGCGCCGTGGGACGGGCGGACGCTGGATATGAATATCGCTGCGCCTGATGCGCTCTATCGTATCCAGATTTGGGGCAAAGGATTTGAAGATCTGATGAACGGTGAACGGACTATTGTCATCGATATTGACGGAGGCCAAGTTGATGGCGCCGGTCGGGCTAATGTTTTGCCAACGGCATTGGAAGGCGCCATAGGCAGCTCCATTGCTTTGACGGTGTACTTTGATGAACTGGATTTAAAAGATGGCGGCGTCGGGGCAGGGTATATCGAGGTGCATGACGGGTTCAGAATTCCGTTTCGCAGTACCATTACCGGTTCGCAACTTTGCGGTTAGATATTTTTCATGGAGAATAAGAAGCGGCCTTGTCCGATGACAAGGCCGCTTTTCTGCATTCTAATGATTCTTATTCCGCGGCCGGTGCTGCAGGTTCTGCTTTTCCTTCGTCTGCGGCAACAGTCATCTTGACGATTTTGTCAGGGTTTGCCGGTGGTTCGCCGCGTTTGATTTGATCGACGAATTGCATTCCTTCCATTACTTGGCCCCAAACTGTGTATTGTTTGTTGAGGAAGCTGCAATCATCGAAGCAGATGAAGAATTGCGAGTTGCCCGAGTTCGGGTCTTGCGAGCGGGCCATGCCGATCGTGCCGCGTCCGAAATTCGTGCTGTTGAATTCCGCAGGAAGGTCAGGCAGCTCCGAGCCACCCATGCCGGTTCCGGTCGGGTCGCCGGTTTGCGCCATGAAACCGTCAATCACGCGGTGGAATACGATGCCGTTATAAAATCCTTCACGAGTCAGGGTCTTGATGCGGTCGACGTGTTTCGGTGCAACGTCCGGCATCAGTTTAATGACAACCCGTCCGTAGGACAGATCCAGATAAATAGTGTTTTCAGGGTCGATTTTCAGTTCGTCGGCCTGAGAAGGTGTCGTTGCGCTCATAATTAACAAACTCCCGAGTAAAAGTAACAAGTGACGCATAGTGCTGGTCCTTTCGATTGATAAGGAGGCCAGATTAGGGTCCCTTTTTCGGAATGGCAACAGGATATTTTCTATTTTCCCAGTGTGGCGTGGATCGTTTTGTCCGGATTATCCGGAGGGGTTCCGCGTTTCAGGCGGTCAACGAATTCCATGCCTTTTGTTACCTGCCCCCATGCTGTGTATTGGCCGGTCAGGTCTTTGCAGCCTTCGTCGCTCAGGCAAATAAAAAACTGGGAGTTTGCAGAATCAGGATTATCCGAGCGGCCCATGCCCACCGTGCCGCGTTTGAATTTGTAGGATGAAAACTCGGCCGGAAGGTCGGGCAGGTGGGATTTGCCTTTTTCGCCTTTTTCACTGTCCAGAGGGTATCCGGTCTGGGCGATAAACCCCTCGATCACCCTGAACCAGCCGAGATCGTCATAAAATCCGTTGCTGGTCAGGGCTTTGATACGTTCAACGTGCTTGGGAGCGATTTTCGGCATCATTTTGATTTCCACATTTCCTGCGGGAAGCGCGATCAAAAGTGTGTCCTGACCTTTCGCTTGTGCATGGGTGGGGAGGTTGACAAGAAAAAAGGTTGCCGCAATTAAAAGGGAACGTATCATGGGGGCTCGCTGTTCGGTTTATGAAACAGCCTGTTTTGTATCATGTTTATAAGGTCGGAGTCGAGATGTCGAAAGTTCCAGCGTTGTTATCTGTAATCGGTTTGTTGATGGTTGGTGGCAGCGCCGTGTGTCTGGCCGCCGAGACCACCCAGCCCGCGTTGGAAGTGGTGGCCCAACTGGACCAGCGTCCGGCCAATCTTGCGGTGACAAGTGACGGCGACATTATCGTTTCTCTTCATCCGTTTGATAATCCCTCCACCCAATTGCTGATGATCAAAAGTGACGGCACGCAAGATCCGTTTCCCAGCAAAGAATGGAACAGCGGCCAGCCTGATCTCAACGGTCTGGGGTTTGTCAATGTTATCGGGGTTCGTTGCACGCCTTCCGATGAAGTGATTGCTCTGGATATCGGTGATAAAGATCATGCGCCGCGAATGGTGTTTTTCAATCTCGGAGTCCAGCAGGCCACGCGCGAGGTTTATATTCCACGCGATTTTACAACCGACCAATCCTTCCTTCAGGATTTTGCCTATGACTGGGAAAAAGACCGTGCCTATATCGCAGATATGGGGCAGGCCGACTTATCCGCTCCGGCGCATCCGGCGTTGATCGACGTTGCGCCGTCTGCCGGATGGGTGCGACGCGTATTGCCGGATTTTGAAGAATTTATGCCACCGGAAAAACCTTTGGAGATTGGCGGCAAGGTTCTGAGGATTGAAAAAGACGGGAAGGAGATTCCGGTTCGGGCGGCGCTCAATTCGATTACGATTGACCCGCAAATGGATTGGCTTTATTTCGCGCCAATGGGTGAGGGGAAGCTTTACCGCGTGCCGATTTCTCGCGTGTCCGATATGACTTATTCAAAGGATGATATTTTGAAGCGTCTGGAAGTTGTTTCCGACAAGAAACCGGCGAGTGACGGGATTACGGTTGATTCTGCCGGTAATGTTTATGTGGCGGCCATCGGCAAAGGTGAGATCGGGGTGATAACGCCGGACGGCGAATATAAAACCTATATCAAGGATGATCGTCTGGATTGGGTCGACGGGTTCTCATTCGGTCCGGATGGGTATTTGTATGCCACGGTCTCGCAACTTGACCGCGCGCCGTTTTTTAACAAAGGCGAAGACAAAAGCCAGAAGCCGTTTCTGATCGTTAGGTTCAAGCCGTTGGCGGATGGCGTGATGGGGCGTTAAGACGCTAGTGCGCGGTCGATAATCGTTCCGGCGTGTTTGGTGTAAACGCTTAAATCGAAAATTTTATCGAGGGCGGATTTGTCGAGTTTTGATGTTACGTCTGTGTCTTGTTCGAGCATATCGCGGAGCGATACTTTGCCGTCTGATTCCCAAACTTTCATCGCGCTGCGCTGGACAATGCGGTAGGCGTCTTCGCGCGAGATGCCGTTTTGCGTGAGGGCCAGCAAGGTGCGTTGGGAAAACACAAGGCCACCCATGCGGTCCAAATTCGATTTCATGCGGTCGGGGTAGACCAACAGATTTTCAATGACGTTTGCCATACGGCCCAGTGCGAAGTCGAGGGCCACGGTTGTATCGGGCGCGATAAAGCGTTCGACCGAGGAATGCGAAATATCGCGTTCATGCCACAAGGCCACGTTTTCCATTGCGGGGATCACAGCCGAGCGGACCATACGGGCCAGACCCGTCAGATTTTCCGTGAGGATGGGATTGCGTTTATGCGGCATCGCGGAGGAGCCTTTTTGTTTTTCGGAGAAAAACTCTTCGGCTTCCCTTACTTCGGTGCGTTGCAGGTGGCGAATTTCAATCGCCAGATTTTCAATCGAAGACGCAATCACACCCATAACGGCAAAGAACATTGCGTGGCGGTCGCGCGGGATAACCTGCGTCGAGACGGTTTCGGGGGTGAGGCCCAGTTTTTCTGCAACGTAGGATTCAATTTCGGGCGGGACGGTGGCGTAGGTTCCAACTGCGCCGGAGATCGCGCAGACGGCGACTTCTTTTTTTGCGTCCTGAAGGCGTTTTTTGGCACGGGCAAAGGCTGCGTAATGGCCTGCGAGCTTGACGCCGAAAGTTGTGGGCTCAGCGTGGATGCCGTGGCTTCGTCCGATGCAGATTGTGTCTTTATGTTCCAGCACGCGCTTTTTGAGGGCGGCCAAAACTTTATCAAGGTCAGTCAATAAAATATCTGCGGACTGGGTCAGTTGGACCGCAAAGGTGGTGTCGAGGACATCAGACGATGTCATGCCCTGATGCATGAAGCGGGCTTCTTCGCCGACATATTCGGCAACGTTGGTCAGGAAGGCGATGACGTCGTGTTTCACGTCGCGTTCGATTTCATCAATGCGGGCGGCGTTGAAATTTCCGCGTTCGCGCAGGGCTTTTGAGACGCCTTGCGGGATCGTGCCGTTTTGCTCCATCGCTTCGGCGGCGAGTGTTTCGACTTCCAGCATGATGCGGAATTTATTATTGGCTTCCCAGATGGCAGCCATGTCGGGGCGGGTGTAGCGTGGGATCATGATGGTAGCAGTCCTTTATTGCGCATGGAGGTTGTGCCGCTTTTCGATACAACAATATGGTCGTGGATGACAATCCCTAATGGCCCCGCGGCGGCGATTATCTGGGCGGTCATGTCGATGTCGGCCTTTGATGGGGTCGGGTCGCCGCTCGGGTGGTTGTGAACCAGAATAATGGCCGTGGCCGAAAGTTCCAGCGCGCGTTTCACGATTTCGCGCGGGTAGGCGGGGGTGTGGTCCACCGTGCCTGATTGCTGGGTTTCATCAGCAATCAGCTCGTTTTTCTTATTCAGAAAGAGCAAGCGGAAATGTTCTTTCTTCTCGAAGCCCATCGTGGCCTGAACGTAATCCATCAGGCGCGACCAACTGTTGAGGATGGGCTGGTTCAAAACTTCGTGTTTCATAAAGTGGAAGGCGGCGGCTTTGATCGCGCGCAGTGCTGTAATGGATGTGTCGGTCAGGCCCATGCGCGAGAGATCGGCGTCGGATGCATGAAAGACCGCATTAAACGATCCAAATTGCGAGAGAAGGGCCTTGGCCAGCGGTTTGACGTCCTTGCGCGGGATCGCCATAAAGAGAATGAGTTCAAGGATTTCATAGTCGGCCAGAGCGTCCACGCCACCCCTTAAAAACCGTTCGCGCAGACGGTCGCGGTGGCCCGTATAGTGCGGGGCGGGAGTGTCGTCTTTTATCAAAGCAGGGTTATCGGCACTTTTGGGCATGAGGGCAGTATAGCAGCCTATTTCCGAAAGGCTAGGGTTGTTATCCTGATTGCCCGCTTTGCGGACTGCCCCCCATTTGGGGAGAGCTTGGTCCAGTTTGTGCCGCCATTTGCTCGGGGAATGGGGCGGGCTGGGGCCAGCCGTCCAGCCAGTCCATCGGTTGCTGTGGTTTCATTTGTTTTTGCCACAGTTTCAGTGTTGCCCTAAGTGTTTCGCCGTTGCTGAGGCGGGTTTCAAGCAGGTCGTAGCATCGTGCCGATTGCCCGAACCAATTCATCACCTTCAAGAGAAGTCCTCTCTTTTCTGTCTCGAATGTTGCGTATCTGCCGAAGAAGAAGGCGTTTTTTTTCAGGCGATCCAGAATGTAGTCAACCCTGCCTTCCGGAAAAAGGCACTCATAAAGGTTTCCAAGAAGCTTCGGGTGCTTGCGGAGGAGCGTATTTCCGAGGGTTGCATCGTCGAGGATGAATTGCTTCATAAACCACTGGTCGCTCTTTCCGATCTGTACAAGAAGACGTTTTATCGAGAACAGGTTGATCGGGTCAGCCAAACCGGGATCTGCGAGTATGTTGTTAAGGCCTACACGGACTTCGCTGTCCATCATCCGTGCTTTGGCCGTTTGGATTTCGCTGTCGCTGAATCTAAGCTCCATATCTTTGGATGAAGGCAAAAGATTTCCTGAAGTTGAAAAGGCTTCAGTCAGTTCGGGGATGGGCATGGTGTTTCCGTAAAGAAAGTTACGTAAATATTGGAGGGGGGGATTCGTTCCTTCATTCAATCAAACTCTTCCTTATTGTGCGCGACAAGATGCTTTTTTCTTTATTTCACCGGATATTTTGTTGTAGCGTTTTCATGCTTAACGAAATTTAATTATAAAATATATATCGTTTCTGGCCTCGGGAGGAAGACATGATGCCATTTTCGTCGAATGCTGCGTATTGTTCCGACTGGGTCCTCTCGCCGACAACGTTTATTACCGACGTGCGGGCGATGATGGATCTGCTTTCCACTTTAAAATTCGATCACGATATTTGCAATTGGCAGGCGGTGTTTGTCACCGATCCGCGGGTTTTGATGAAGATTCTACCGCAAGAGGTGAGAGCAGAAAGCGATTTTGCCGTAGTGTTTGGAGTCAATCTGTCGGCGTGGGACAAACCCCATCCGAATTTGTGGAGCAGAGCAACATACGAAGAGCGGTCGCGTTATATTGATGACAGGCTGGCGATGATGCGTGGCGACGACCACCGGCAGCGTGACCGTGCGATGCGGGCTGTGGGAATGGCTGCAGGATTTCTGATCGCAAAGGCGCGGAATCTGAAATATGCGGTGAACTTCCTACATGATTTCGAAAGTGCCGAGATTGCGCACGAAGTCGGGTTGCCCGATTCCTATCAGGTCACGATGATCGTGACCTTAAAGCGGGCGATGCAGCCCCTTCGGCGAGAGGGTGAAAATCTCGTACCCGTTTTCCGTGACGGCGAGGGAATGCTCAAACTGAGCTGAGAGGCCTTTGTCGCGGGTGACGGCGGTCCATCCGTCTTGCAACACTTTCGTTTCAAAGGTTCCGGTGTTGATCATTGGTTCAATGGTGAAGAACATTCCGGGTTCGAGGATGAGGCTGTCGGACGAGGGGTTATAATAATGCAGAATTTGCGGTTCGGCGTGGAATGTCAGGCCCAGACCGTGGCCGCAGAAATCACGTACCACTGAAAAACGATTGGGGAGGGCGACGGCTTCAATCGCTTTGCCAATGTCGCCCAATGTTGCGCCGGGTTTGACGACTTCGATCCCCGCCATCATCGCATCGTATGTGACATCCACCAGTTTTTTTGCTTTCACGTTCGGCTTTCCGGCATAGTACATGCGGCTGGTGTCGCCGTGCCATCCATCCACGATCACGGTGACGTCGATATTCACAATGTCGCCGTGCATCAATTTTTTAGGGCCCGGAATGCCGTGGCAGACGACGTGATTGATCGACGTGCAGATTGATTTCGGGAAGCCGCGATAGTTGAGCGGAGCCGGAATCGCGCCGTTTTTGGTGATGAATTCATGGCAGATGCGGTCGAGTTCTTCGGTGGTCACGCCGACATCGACATGCTCTGCGATCATATCAAGCGTTTCGGCGGCCAGTTTTCCGGCTTTTCTCATCCCTTCGAAATCGGCTTCGCTATGGAGCTCAATGCCTTGGGAAAACTTGTTTTTGGGCGCGGTCTGGGTCACTGTCTTTATCCTCTTTCCTCCTGTAATTAAAGCAAAAGGCCTGCTCTGTCCATAAAGCCAAAAGGAAAAGTTTGACATTTTTAAAATGAAAGTGTTAGCCTTTCTTTCATGCAAACCAAAAACTACCACGTTCTGGCCACGATGACGATGCGAATGATGCGCATGCGTAGCGGCAGGGCGTAAGGTTTCGGCGTAGTTTTTAAATTTCTCCATTCTTTATGATCGACCCCCTGCCAATCCAAGCGAATGTGGCGAGGTGAGCGCGTTCCGAATTTGTTTTTCAGCAATTTTTGGTTTTAGGAGATAAAAATGACAGTACAATTTGGAGATGTTATCAGCGGGCTTTTGTTTGACGGCTTTACGGTGGCTGTTGACGATATACCGGAAGTCTTTTCAGGGGTTCGGGGTGTTCGCCCCAGAAACAAAGAGGAGGATTGGGGTATTGTTGTCGATGTCGGCGGGGTCGAGTATGAGTTTGCAACCATTCCCGATGCTGAAGGGGTTGGGAACAAAATTTACAATGCGGTCCATGTTTTGCGCAACTTTTGTTGCATTTAGCCGCAGAAAATGTATTTTATATGAAGGAGATGAATTATGGGCAGTTTTGAACATTTGAAAGAAGTGTTTTCCGGTGAAGGAGGGGCGTTGATTGGCCCAGTGGAGGGTTTGCATCCTGTTAAAGTTACGTGTGAGTTATCGCCGCAAAGCGGGGATGACGCTGCGTATTTTATATCGGCTGTCGATAAGGGAGGTCAATCTACTTTGGTCGGGTCTGTTCCGGCGGGCCTTTCTGGGATTACGACCCGATTGGAAGTTTTGAAAAATGTTCTGGTCGATTATTTTGGTGGAGCTTCCAAAGCGGAAACTTCTTTCCAACGACAAGTTGGGGTCCGTTCAATTGATAGGGGATTTTCTGTTCCGGTTGGTCATGGGTGTTGTGTCTAGGAAAGGGATATCTTTTCTGTTGTTATTTACTGGTCAAGGGGTGTTGGTGTCCCTTGATTTTTTTTGTGCCGACCTTTACTTTCTGATGACATGACAGACAAACTCACAGCAGCGCTTCTGGTTATCGGGAACGAAATTCTTTCGGGCCGGACACAGGACACGAACACACCGTGGATCGCCGGAAAACTTAATCTGCGCGGGATACGTTTGATTGAAGTGCGTGTCGTTCCGGATGTTGAAGAGTGCATTGTCGAAGCCGTCAATGAATTGCGTTCCCGCGCGGCGTATCTGTTTACCACGGGCGGGATCGGCCCTACGCATGACGATATTACGACGGAGTCGATTGCCAAAGCTTTCGGCGTTGGGGCTATTGTGAATGAGGAGGCGCGTCTGGCGTTGCTCAACCATTACCGCAACGAAGCGGATCTCACTCCGGCAAGGATGAAGATGGCGCATATTCCTGATGGAGCTACGCTTATTCCCAATCCGGTGTCGGGTGCGCCGGGGTTTCAAATCGGAAATGTTTATGTGATGGCCGGTGTGCCGCGGATCATGCAGGCGATGCTCGATCATATCCTGCCGGAATTGGAGAAGGGGCATCCGATCCTATCCAACACGGTGACGTGCGATTTGCCCGAGAGTGTGGTTGCCGAAGGATTGACCGCGATCCAGAATAAATATGACAGCGTCGAAATCGGGTCCTATCCGCATTTTCGTATGGGGGAGCTGGGGCTTTCGGTTGTGCTGCGCTCAACCGAGAATAATCAGTTGCATGAAGCAACGCAGGACGTTGTATCGTTGATCGACAAGGTCGGCGGCAAGGCGTTTGCTGTTAGTGTGCAGTCAAACCCCTCATAAGTTATGAGATGTCACAGTCGGAATTTGGGCCTGCGCGGTGCGCAGGCCTTGCCAATTTCTATGTCTGTGAAGTCGGTTCCGGCGGCAAGGCGTGAGATGTTATTTCCTCTTTCATTTTGATGAGGAATTCATCAGCCGTGAATGTTTCCTGAGTGTTGACCCCTAGGCGACGGACTGTGATTGTGCCGTCCTCTTGTTCTTTGTTGCCGATAATTCCGACATAGGTCACTTTTGCGTTCATGTGTTCGCGGATTTTATAGGAAATTTTCTCGTTCCGTTCATCATGTTTCGCGCGAATGCCTGCAAATTTCAGTTTTTCCGTCAGGGTGCGGGCGGCATAGTTGTTGGCTTCGGTCACGCCGGAAATCACGACTTGAACCGGAGCCAGCCACAGGGGGAGGTTGCCGCCGGTGCTTTCGATCAGAAGACCGATAAAGCGTTCAAACGTTCCGAATACGGCGCGGTGGATCATGACAGGGGGATGTTTTTGGCCGTCGGCTCCCATGTAGGATGCGTCGAGACGTTCGGGCAGCATGAAGTCCAATTGGCATGTACCGCATTGCCATGAGCGGCCGATCGAGTCCACTAAATGGAATTCATATTTCGGGCCATAAAATGCACCGTCGCCAGGGGCGTATTCGAACGGTATATCGAGTTCGTGCAAAGCATCGGCCATAGCTTTTTCCGCTTTGTCCCACGTTTCATCTGATCCGACGCGTTTTTCCGGACGTGTGGCGAGGAAGAGTTTGATGTCAGTGAATCCAAAATCTTTATAGACATCTTTAAATAGGGCGACGAAGCGTTTGACCTCGTCACCGATTTGGTCTTCGCGGCAGAAGATATGTGCATCGTCTTGGGTCATTTGACGAACGCGCATCAGGCCGTGGAGGGCACCGTGCGCTTCGTTACGGTGACAGCATCCCATCTCCGCCATACGGATAGGCAGGTCGCGGTAGCTTTTGATCCCGTGTTTGAAAATCTGGACGTGGGCCGGACAGTTCATGGGTTTCAGGGCCATAAACTCTTTCGGTTCGGTTTTAAAGATCGGTCCATCCAGTTCGATGTTTGGCACGACATCAGGCACAACGAACATGTTCTCGCGGTATTTGTCCCAGTGGCCCGAGGCTTCCCAGAATTTCGAGTGCATCAGTTGCGGGGTTTTGACCTCGACATAGCCATCGGCATAAATTTTCTGGCGGATATAGTTTTCAAGTTCGCGATAAATTGTAAAGCCGTGCGGATGCCAGAAGACTGAGCCTTGGGCTTCTTCCTGCAAATGGAACAAATCCATTTCCTTGCCGATTTTACGGTGGTCGCGTTTTTCAGCTTCTTCGATCTGGTGCAGGTATGCATCCAGTTCTTCCTGAGTGCGCCACGCCGTTCCGTAGACACGGGTCAGCATTTCATTCTGGCTGTTGCCGCGCCAATATGCACCGGCCAATTTCGTCAGTTTGAACGCGCCGATTTTGCCCAAAGACGGCAGGTGTGGCCCGCGACACAAGTCGATAAAGGCTGTCTCGCCCTGATGATAAATCTGGAACGCGTCAGACTCCGGTGTGTCTTCGATGATTTTGACTTTGTAATCTTCGCCGCGTTCTTTGAACAAGGCAATCGCATCCGCGCGGTTGTAAACTTTCTTCTCGATCTTGTGACCTTCTTTTACGATGCGGTGCATCTCTTTCTCGATTTTTTCGAGATCATCGGACGAGATCGGCGTTTCAAACGCGATATCGTAGTAAAAACCGTCCTTGATCGTAGGTCCGATGGCCAGACGTGCGGAGGGGTAGAGGTTTTTGATTGCGCGTGCCAGAACCTGCGCGGCAATCGTATGGCGCATAATATCCAGACCGTCATCGTCATTGGATGTCAGAATGGCAATTTGAGCGTTATCGGGTACGGGGTCGGAGAGATCGCGCAGTTCGCCGTTGACACGAACCGCGACGGCAGCTTTGGAGAGGCTAGTGCTGATGGTTTTCGCGACCTCAAGACCGTTCACTTCTGTCTCGAACTCTTTGAAAGACCCATCGGGCAGCACCACGCGCATAATATAAGCTCCTGTAAATGTTGTGATTTCAATGATGTGTAACATTGATATCAAAAGAAAACAACTGGTACGGGCGCGGAGATTGGCTTGGACATTGTCGCTTATGTTTTTTGCAACTTATAAAATACATAACTAATAATTTGTAAAATCATAATTACGATACGCACCGTTAAGAATCTTTGCATTTTTCCCCGTTTTGGCCTATATTCATGAATAATTCCTTAACAGAATTGGGGGTTTATCATGTCTCTCATGTCCGCATCATCTGCTCTGCGTAAAGCTGCTTATGCCTTGCCGCTGGCGTTTGCTTTGGCTGCGGGAACGGCGAGTGCCGGTGGGTTGGATGCAGGAACATGCTACAAGCGCCCAGTTGTTGCGAGCGTCATGGGTGATGAGTCCCAATCTATGCTTATGGCTGGGAATAGAGATGCATCGGAAGTAGAAAACCGCAACGCAAATGCGTTTTTTATGAATGATGATGGCTCAGGTTATGTGATTGAAGGGGGCGCGCCGTTGGGTGTCAAGCCATCGCCGGACAGCAAGTCTTGCGTAGCCTACGCTTTTAATCATGGACACGCATACAACCCTAATGATCCTATGCCTGCGTGGGCAAAGAAGATTAAAGCTGTTGGTAGTGCTGATATTCAGAAATCATACAAGAATGGGGCGCGTATTATTTTTGGGGCACGAACCTACTCCGTGGGAATGGATGGGAAAGAGGTTCCTGGGAAGCATCTGGTTGTGTTGAAGGCTGGTTCTGAGGCCTTTGTATGGACAGTTGATCCTGAAGGTATCCCAGGTGTGGGGTTTGAAATGAAAGATGTTCAAATTTTGCCCAAGATGGCTGAGTTGATGAACAAACCTCCGGCAGTATCTTCTGTCGCGGGCGACACGGTTGCTATGGCATCTCCCACAGTCAGATAGTGTTTTGAGATTAGAAAAAAGCGGACTGCATTGAAGCAACGTTTGTTGTGTTGGCGGCCACTTGGCGGTTTGATATGGGCGTTTGATTGAGTTGTGGGGGGGGCTCTGAATTGGATTTGATTCCCGAGTGTTGGTTGAAGGATTTTGTCGGGTTTTGGTCGGCTGTGATCTCGCAAGATGCACTCATGGCAAATTGTGGTGAGTTACTGGTGTTGGCGCAGGGCAACTTTGCATCATCTGCTCTTTCAGATGTTGAGTCTTTTTGAGAGCCGTTGCGTTGTGTTATGTTTTCAGATGTTAGAGTTTGGATGTGTCCGGATTCTTCATTTTCTGCCCGATGATCCAACCAATTCACTTGGTCTTGTGTTAACAATCCATCGTGGATCATTTGTTCGCGTTGTCTTTGTTTTTCTGCTTCGCTAAGGCTGGGGTCGGCCATCATGTTGCGGTAGCGGAGCATGTTTTTATAGAGTTTCTTCTTATCCTTTGGATCGGCAATGCCTTGATCGACCATATCGTCGAACGTGTTGTCCCAGTTATCAAGCATATTGTCCAAGCTATCGACGATGTCCAGAACAGAGAGGCTTCTACCATCTGCCGTTCTAATACGCTGATTGCTCAATATATCCCGATCTTGCTGGCTTAGTTCTTTCCGCTGTTGTTCCATTTTTTCTTCGTGGGCGTCGATCATGGCTTCGGCGAGGGAGGCTTCGAGTCTCTTTTGTTTCTTTTCTTCTTCGCTCAGGCCTGCGAATTCGTCGAACAGGTCGTCGAGATAGCTAAAATAATTGTTGGTGCGGTTTTCAACTGCGTAGCCGTTGATGGTCGGGTCGTTGGCCTGAACCAATTGGTCGGGATTATATTGTTCGTAAATTCGTTCGGCTGCACGGTTGCTGTTAGGGGAGAATGTGCTCAACACTTCTCCGACAGACATATTTGCAATCGAGGGATCTTCGCCTTTGGGTGACGGTTCGGGAGCTGCGGCGGTTGTTTCAACTCCGAGCTCCAGATTCTCATCGGTCGCATTATCCGCGACCGGATTGTTCCGTTCTAAGACTGCCATTTTCTCCCCCCGGAGAAGTCTTGTTATTTTGAAGTCCATAGAGCGTTGGCCCATAAGATCTTCTTACAGGTTATTTATATATGAAAAATATTGATGACAAATTAAGATTGGACAGAATCCAATATATTTTTATGAAAATATATTGGGAGTCCGTCTCTATAAGGGGCTGAGAAACAGCCTACATATTTATAATATATCAATAGTTGATAGATTGCAATATATTTTTGCATCTCTATCCTATTGATATTCAATAAAATATCAAAAAAGATTGATTGAAATATGTGCGGCTCGTTGGATTTTTGGCAAAAAAGGATCAGCATTTTCATGTTGGGTTACGGTTGGCAGCAGATGGCTGTTCTTGACAATGTGACCGGACTGACAGATGAGGCTGCTTTGAAAACCAGTGGAAATTTGGTTGTATAGCCTTGGAAATAGATGGTTTGCGCATTTGGGGATAGAATGGGCCTAATAGAATCCTCCAAAGTGATAATGTACTTTACGAATGGTTCTTATCAGAAAAAGCGAACATAAGGCTGGGCCTATTAAGTGGTGCGGGCGGGGGGACTTGAACCCCCACAGGCCTTGCGGCCCTACGGATTTTCTTACCATCTACGGCTTTCGCCGCGCTCGTGAGTCACGAGTTTGTGGTCTGGACTATCCCTTCACCGTTGCAAAGTTCTTTGCTCTAGGTGCTGCCCGTCTAGTCTCTACACCTTCCTTTAGCCCGTTAGGGCTTTAGGCTTGGCTCGGGATTGCCATGGGCTGCTCGCCAGCCTGTAAGGTTTCCCCGAATTTGAGCAGTTCTGCATCAAAGGTTTCCCGATGAGCACTCAATATTTTGTCTAAGTCCGTTGCGTCTACCGATTTCGCCACGCCCGCTTATATTTTGAGGCATTATCTATAACCTCTAATTGACTTTGGGCCAAGAGTAAATTTCAGGTATCTGATTGTTTTTGCGTGTCATTTTTTACAGGATTTACTCTGCGAACATTGATTGCGGCGGCATTAATACTTGTCTTGATGTGGGAAGCGTAGAAATTCTCGATCATTTCGACGCTGGTTCGGCAGTTTTTAGCTATCTGGTAAATATCGGCTCCCTCCATCAGGCGAAGGCAGATATAGGTATGCCTGAGGCTGTAGGCTGTCCGGCGGCGGCCCTCGCGGTCAAATTTCAAATTTTCCTCTGTGAGGATGGCGTTGAACAGCTCCCGATGGGTCTTAGGGAAGATCAGGTCTGTTTTTTGCGGATTGTTTCTCTCAATAAGGCGTTTGAATGGGAGGACTGCTCCCGTCATGCTTTTGCAATAGCCAACCCCTCGTTTACCTCTCACGCTAATTTCAAGAATTGTCTCGCCTGTGTCCAAGTCCTCGACAATTTCTACGTCACGATATTCGAGGCGTGACGCTTCGTCAGGGCGCAGTCCGGTATTCGCCATGAACAATACATAGTCATGTAATTGCTCCGATTCCCATTTGTAACGGGGGCGGGTAGGGTGATGCGCTCTTTTCCGCGTGGCTTCATAGAGCTGCTTATATTCTTCGGGGGAAAACCATGCGCGGTGAGAGATTTTGGCTGAGGCACGGTATGGCTCCGAAAAATCCGGAAGATGATCCAGCCAGTCATGCCGTAGGGCCGTTTTGAGAATCTGCC
>Ga0116142_10003008_pt1 | contig 17429 bp, 12 predicted proteins | sample AD_UKC033_MetaG_FD_89785 | JGI IMG/M metagenome (GOLD analysis project Ga0116142, IMG submission 89785) | Active sludge microbial communities of municipal wastewater-treating anaerobic digesters from USA - AD_UKC033_MetaG | ecosystem: Engineered > Bioreactor > Anaerobic > Digestate | place: USA... | reverse complement strand
CATTGCAGTTTCTGAGTAAGGATCTGAGGCAGCCCAAATCATGGTAATTAGTCTTGACGTTTCGCCTGAATCGTTTGGTATTAAACTAAACAAACCGTCTTCGTTAGTCACGTTCCACTTGTCTGTGGGCACACTAATTTTCATCACTGCTGACCCCGCACTATTGTAAATCTTATGGGTTTTTTGTGCAAATACTAAAGTGGATAAACAAATAAAAAGTGCTGATAAAAATACTAGCTTTTTCATAATTGATAGTTTTTAATTAATAATTCCGTTCGCTTTTAATTTAACAATTTAACAAAGATAAATAAATTGATTTCGGAAAAACAAATATTATGCCGATAATTTTTATTTTTTTTTAACAGATTTTTTATCAAAAACACTTTTGCTATTCTTTTTATTTATAATCATTGTTGCAACCAAAAAACTTAAATATTAGTCTTTTGTATAAATTTATAAACAAAGACAAATAAATAGATATAATTTAAATATTTTTACTGAAATTTTTAACTTTTATAATATATGAAACATTTTTCAATTATTGTATGTGCATTAGTGCTTACTGCAAGTTCTTTTGCACAAAACTTCATTCCTCTGCAACATGAGAAAACAACTTCAGAAATTCTTCTTAACAATGATCAACAGCTTCGCTTTACAAATTCTTTAGAAGGATTTTATTTTGCTGAAAGAAAAACTACAGATGGTTATTATACTCAATTAATGGTACCTGAATATTATCCAGACAGAAAAACCGGATATCCCGAATTGCCTGTTATGACAAGGTTAATAGAAGTGCCACTCAACGCTGAATTTGAGATTAATATAATTAGTTACGATGAACAAATTATTTCTCTTAATGAATATGGGGCTATATTACCAATTGTTCCAAATCAACCCTCATTGTTCAAAAATCAGGATCCTAATTCTGTTCCATTTGAAAAATCAAAATCCATTTACAGAGATTTCGAATTTTACAACCCTGAATTAGTAAAGACTGAATTAATCAGTAAAATGAGAGGAGTTCAGATTGCACAGATTACTGTATGTCCTTTTTCATACGATATTGAGTCAAATACACTTTATATTAAAAATAATATAGTTGTAGAAATAACTTATAAAAATTCTGATTTCGTGGCATCTTCGAATTTAAAGGCAGACAAGTATTCTCCTGCATTTGCATCTGCTTACAATAAATTATGGAATTTTAAAGCCCCCTCTTCAAAAGATGCATTATCTAAATATCCTATAAAATATGTTGTTATTGCAGATAGGATGTTTGAAGAAACTTTACAACCATTTATTGAATGGAAAACTAAAAAAGGTTTTTACATGACGGTTGCTTATACGGATGTAATTGGCAACACTACTAGTGCAATAAAAGAATATATTCAGACATTATACAATGAAGGAACCACAGAAAACCCTGCCCCTACTTTTGTTTTATTTGTAGGTGATGTTGCTCAAATTCCGGCATTTCAATGTTCAGGTCACGTAAGTGATATGTATTATTGCGAATTTGATGGCAATAATGACTATATTCCTGAAATATATTTTGGAAGGTTTTCTGCAACTAACGTTTCACAGTTAACACCACAAATTGATAAAACTCTGATGTTTGAGGAGTACACATTTCCTGATCCTTCATTTTTAGCTGAAGTTGTTTTAGTAGCAGGTGACGATGGCACATTTGGTCCAACCCATGCAAACGGTCAAATAAATTATGCACACAACTATTACTTTAATGCAGAGCACGGAGTTACTGATTATACTTATTTATATCCTGCAGGAGGCTCGTCTGAAGCTGAAATAATAAGTCATTTAAGCGATGGGGTAGGATTAGTTAATTATACCGCACATTGTAGTCAAGATGGCTGGGGAGGTCCGGAATTTACAACTTCTGACATCCCGGGATTGGCAAACGATGATGAATATTTTTTCAGTATAGGCAATTGTTGTTTATCAAATAAATTCGAAGTTACAGAATGTTTTGGAGAGGCTTTACTTAGAGCGACAAAAAAAGGAGCTGTAATTCATATAGGGGGGTCAAATAGTACATTATGGGATGAAGACTTTTACTGGAGTTGTGGAGTTGCAAGCTCAATTTCAGCTTCTACAAGCTATGAACAAACCACTCAGGCTGCCTACGATCACCTATTCCATGAAAATGAAGAAGATCCTTATGTTACAGCTTATCAAATGGCCTATATAGGCAATATGTCTGTTACAGCAAGCTCATCTTCGCAAAAAAAGTATTATTGGGAAATATATCATGTTATGGGAGACCCATCATTAATGCCTTATGTCGGTGTTCCGGATGAAATAGAAGCCTCATACCTTGCCACTCTTCCTATTGGGATGTCTTCGCTAACAGTAACTACAGAACCTGATGCTTATGTTGCATTTAGCATAGACGGAGTTTTATTTGACGCAAAACTTGCCGATGGTTCAGGAATTGCTGTACTTGAATTTGAACCGCTAACTGATGTAGCTACAGGCCTAGTTGTCGTTACCAAACAATTCAGAGCTCCTCATATTGGTGAAGTAATGATAATTCCAAATGATAATGACTACGATGCAATGCTACAGATAATTAATGTCCCAACAACAATGGTTCATATAACAGAAGCAACACTAGCTCCATCATTTACAATTTTAAATTTAGGGCAAATTAATCTAACTTCTGTAACTGTTGGATATATCCTAAATGAGGGAGAGCCTGTAGAATTAGAATGGGAAGGAAATCTTGAATTATTAGAAAGCGACATAGTTACATTTCCCGAAATTACTATGCCTGCCGGACAAAATACAATAACTGCTTATGTTAGCGAGCCAAACGGAGAAACAGATGAATATCCAGCAAACAACCAACTAACAAAAAATGTACTTGTATATTCAGGACAGGTTAAAATCATTTCGGCAGAAACACCGGCACCAATATATTGCAATACCAATATGTTTGAGCCAAAAGTAACAATAAAGAATTTAGATACTTACCCTCTAACCTCTGCTGTAATTTCATATACTTGTGGAGCTGTGCACAACGAAATTATTTGGAGCGGAAACCTTGCACAAAATGAAACAGAACAGATTGTTTTCCCAACATGGTGGTTTAACGCAGGAAATCGCACAATCACTTATTACATTGAGAGTGTTAACGGCGGAAGCAATTTGGCAACAACAGGAACAAGTTTACAAATTGATTTTACAATAATTGATCACGGTCAATTGGTTGTTGTTGATGTATTAACTGATTGTTACCCAGAAGAAAACAGATGGGAGTTGGTAAATGATGCTACAAGTGAAATTATTTATTCAGCAGGTCCCTTTAGTACAGACAATGTACATGAAATAACAGAAATGTGCTTACCCGAAGGTTGTTTCACATTTACTATTTTTGACCAGTGGGGAGATGGTATGAGTGGATCTAGCTGGGGCAATCCTGCAGACGGTCATGTTACGATTACTAACACATCAACAGAACAAGTTTTGTACGATTTTAACGCAGGTACAAATTGGTCCACACAAAACTTCCAATTCTGTATTGCAATTTCTTCTGTCAATAATCTTCAAAATAATAACATTACATTATATCCAAATCCTACAAATGGATCTATAAACATTGACTTTGATCAAAATATTAATATTTCAGATATCGAATTTTATAATATACTCGGACAAAAACAAATTGATTTTTCATTGAGTAATAACAATATTGATATAAGAAATTTTGCTGAAGGAATTTACCTCATCAGAATACAAACCGAAGCGGGAATTTTTGAAAAGAAAATTGTTTTGGAAAAATAACAACTTGCATTCAGGAATATTAAAGACAGTAGAAATACTGTCTTTTTTAATTAATTATATCAAAGTCTTTTTAATTCGTTTGTTGTCGTTTTTAATTATATTTGTAAAAATTTCAAAAAAGTATGAAAAGAATATGTCCTGTTTGTAACTGTGAATTTGAAGGCAGAATTGATAAAAAATTTTGCTGTGATCAGTGCCGTAACACATATAATAACCGTCAAAATCAGGATATCAATAATTACAGCCGTAATATAAACAGAATTTTAAAAAATAACAGAAGAGTCCTTAATGATTTCTTTTGCAAAAAAACTTATAAAACCCATAGAGATAAACTGATAACTGCGGGCTTTAATTTTGATTATTTGACTAATATTTATCGGACAAAAACAGGTAAAGCCTATTATTTCTGTTACGATCTGGGATATATTATTCATGAAGACGGAAACTGCACCATTGTTGAAAAGAAAGAATATGTAGATTAATAGTATTAAACTCAAAAAAATAACATCTATGATAAGACTTACTGATAAATATGTAATTGATGAAAGTGTAGCTTATATAATTACTGATAAAAGCCAAGTTAATGATATCACACTAACAAAAGAAGAAATTTCTTATGCGAACAAAATGTTTGAAAATAAACAGGAGTTTATACATATTAATTCAATGTATAAGTCATCGTTTATAATATTTGTCAATTCTGACAAAGACAAAAATACAAGAACAGAAGAAATAAGAAATTATGCGTCAAAAACTTTCGCAATTATTTCTGAGACAAGAACAGAAAAATTAAACATAATAGACCTAAGTAAAGACCTTTATTCTTTGGCATTTGTTGAAGCTTTAATGTTGAGCAATTACAGTTTTAATAAATATTTTACCGATAATAAGGAAAAAGATTCTTCACTAAAAGAGATAAAAATTGTAAGCAATAAATTAACTAAAAACGATATTTCTGAGATTGAATCAGTTGTTGCCGGAGTAATTCATGCACGAGACATTGTAAATGAGCCTCTTTCGTATATGACTGCAAAAAAATTATCAGAAGAAATTGAAGTTTTAGGTAAGAAATACGGTTTTAAGACTGAAATACTTGATAAGGGAAAAATAGAAAGCTTAAAAATGGGCGGTCTTATCGCAGTAAATCGTGGGAGTGTAGATCCGCCAACATTCTCGATTCTGAAATGGGAACCGGAAAAAGCTGTTAACAAACAACCGATTGTTTTGGTAGGTAAAGGATTAGTATTTGATACAGGAGGCATAAATCTCAAACCAAGTGGTTCGCTTGAAACCATGAAATGTGATAAATCAGGCGGTGCAACAGTAGTAGGTGTTATATGTGCTTTAGCAAAAGCAAAAATTCCTCTACATGTAATAGGATTAGTTCCTGCAACAGACAATCGTCCAGGAAATAATGCTTATGTGCCTGAAGATATAATCACGATGTATGATGGAACAACTGTTGAAATCAGCAATACTGATGCTGAAGGGCGACTAATCCTTGCAGATGCCTTGTCATATGCAAAAAAATACAAACCTGAATTGGTAATTGATCTTGCCACACTAACTGGTGCAGCGGTTGTTGCAATAGGTGAGAGTGCAAGTGCAATTTTTGGCAATTCACCTGCTAACATTAGCGAACTAAAAGAATATGGGTTTGAATCTTGGGAGAGATTAGTTGAACTACCATTATGGGAAGATTATAAAGAACAACTAAAATCTCCAGTTGCAGATTTAAAAAATTGCGGATCAAGATGGGGAGGTGCAATAACAGCAGCGAAATTTCTTGAACACTTTACCGATTACAATTGGATACATCTTGACATTGCCGGTCCGGCATTCACAGAAAAGAAGGATAGCTATAGAGGACAAGGAGGCACGGGCGTTGGAGTAAGATTATTATTTAATTTTTTAAAAAACAAAACAAAATAAACATCAAAATATATGAGCAGATTAAGAATAGGAATTACCCAGGGGGATATTAATGGAATCAGTTATGAAATAATCCTTAAAACCTTATCAGATGCCAGGGTTATAAGCAATATAGCACCAATCATTTATGGTTCACCAAAAGTATTGTCATATTACAAAAAGGCATATAACAATAATATACAAACTGTTACCATATCATCGGCAGATGAAGCAAAACCAAGATTTATCAGTATAATTAACTGCAACTCTGATGATATTAAAGTTGAAATTGGAAAATCAACAGAAATGGCAGGTTTGGCTGCTTATCAGGCACTTGAAAAAGCTGTTGCTGATCTTAAAAATAATAAAATTGATGTACTAATTACAGCCCCAATCAATAAGAACAACATACAGGCTGCCGGTTTTAATTTTCCGGGGCATACAGAATATCTTGCAAAAGAATTCAGCAACGATGGACATTTGATGATATTAATGAATAATGTTCTAAAAATTGGAGTAGTAACAGGTCATATTCCTATTTCAAAAGTTTCTGAAGTAATTACCAAAGAACTGATTATAAAAAAACTGTTTATACTAAATGAAAGTCTGAAAAATGATTTCCTAATTAGAAAACCACGCATCGCAGTATTAAGTTTAAACCCACACTGCGGTGATGAAGGTGTTATAGGAGATGATGAAATAGAAAAAATAATACCAGCTATCAATGAAGCTAAACAAAACGATATATTAGCATTTGGACCATATTCGGTGGATGGATTTTTTGGCGCAATGGAATTTAAAAAATTTGATGGCGTACTTGCTATGTATCATGATCAGGGATTAGCTCCTTTTAAAGTAATTGCTTTTGAAGACGGCGTTAATTTCACTGCCGGCTTACCAATTGTTAGAACATCTCCTGCACATGGGACCGCTTACGACATTGCTGGTCAGGATATTGCAGATGAACAATCATTCCGTTCAGCATTATTTACTGCAATTGATATTTACAATAACAGAAATTTTCAATATGATATTGAAAAGAACAAATTGAACATGAAAGAAATTGAAAAAATAAGTGAAATTTTTAAATCGGAAGAATAATGGCTATATTTACAAAACAAGAAGCACTAAATTATCACAGTGTAGGAAGGAAGGGAAAAATTGAAGTTGTTACCACTAAGCCATTCGCAAACCAAAAAGACCTATCTTTAGCATATACTCCGGGAGTTGCAGAGCCTTGTCTTGAGATTAAAACCGACACAAACCGCGTATATGATTATACTGCAAAAGCTAACCTTGTTGCGGTTATTTCAAACGGAACTGCTGTCCTTGGTCTCGGGGATATAGGACCTGAAGCTTCAAAACCTGTTATGGAAGGGAAAGGATTATTATTTAAAGTTTTTGCAGATGTAGATGTGTTTGATATTGAGATAAACGAAAAAAATCCTCAAAAACTTATTGAAATAGTAAAATCACTTGAACCAACATTTGGTGGGATTAATCTGGAAGATATTAAGGCTCCTGAGTGTTTTGTGATTGAAGAGGAATTGAAGAAAACGATGAACATTCCTGTTTTTCATGATGATCAACATGGAACTGCAATAATATCCGGAGCTGCATTACTAAATGCTTTGAAAATATCCAACAAAAATATAGAAGATGTTAAAATAGTTTTTAACGGAGCCGGTGCTGCGGGAATAAGTTGTGCACGTTTATATGTTTCTCTTGGTGCAAAAAAAGAAAATATTGTTTTATGTGATTCAAAAGGCGTTGTACGTAAAGACAATGTTGGTAATAACATATACAAACAAGAATTTGCTACATCAATGAACATAAATACTCTAGCTGAAGCAATGATAGGAGCAGATGTGTTTACAGGAGTGTCGGCAGGTAATGTTGTAAGTAAAGATATGATTAAATCAATGGCTGCAAATCCTATTGTTTTTGCTATGGCAAATCCTGATCCTGAAATAAGTTACGAAGATGCTGTCGAGGCAAGACCTGATGTAATTATAGCAACAGGTCGTAGTGATTATCCAAATCAGGTTAATAATGTCCTGGGGTTTCCATTTATTTTTAGAGGTGCACTAGATGTCAGAGCAACAAAAATAAATGAAGAAATGAAGATTGCAGCAGCACATGCTTTATCAGAACTCGCACACCTACCTGTTCCTGAGTATGTTTGCAAGGCATACAATAAAGACCTGATAGAATTTGGTCGAGATTATATTATTCCAAAACCACTTGATTTACGAGTTATAGAATATGTGGCTGTGGCTGTGGCTAAAGCAGCTGTTTCGAGCGGTGTTGCACGAACAAACATTAGCGACTGGAATGAATATATAATTAAACTTAGAAACAGAGTTAAACGAGTCCATGATAATTATTCAAAAATTTATACTTAGAATTAATAACAACTAATTTTATCAAAAATCACTAATTATAAAAACCAGATATTATTATTATCATTAATTTTGAAAAAAAGAGAGAAATGAAAAATATTTTAATTATATCCGTTCTTTTAATCCTGGGAAGTTATGGAATATTAAAATCACAGGAGGTGTCAGAAAAATTTTTACGTGCTGAAAAACTAATTGACAATGGTTTGTACCTTGAAGCGTCGCAATTGCTACACGAACTATGTATTGAGGATGACAAAAACTTCGAATATTTTAAGGAATTAGGTTACGCCTACCTTAATATGTACAACTACGAAAACGCAATTATTAATTTTTCATCAGCTATTAATGTAAATCCAAATTGTATAAAATGTTATTCCCATATGGCAAGAGCATGGTATGAGTTAGGCGATTTTGTAACAGCCGAGACTATCGTGGAAAAAGGCTTTGTTCTAAGTGACACAACAGCACATCTGTACATGACAAGAGGGCTAATTTACATGCAAACCGGAAGAAATGAACAAGCTTTGCAGGATTTTAGTAAAGCAATAAAACTAAGTCCTGAAGATCCCGACTTATATATTATCAGAGCAAATTATTATCTGATGAATTCAGAAGCTTATAATGCATACAGTGATATAAGCTCTGCCATAAAACTTAGCCCAGAAAATGATGAATACTATTATTACAGAGCATATATTCTTACAAACTTGAATGTACACGATGAAGCGTTGATTGATATTGAAAAAGCCATTAATTTAAATAATCAATATGCGGATTATTATAATTTAAAGTTTACCATATATATGAATATGGGAAATTACGATTTGGCAGAACAAGCTGTGTTAAAATCGATTGATATAAGACCTGATGATCATTATGCCTATATAAGTTTAGGAGACTTATATTTTCAGACAAGCAATATGGATAGATTTTGCGAATGCTATAAAAAAGCAATTGAGTTACATCCTAATGATAATCCGGAGAATAAAACCAGTCTTATAAATTACCACAGTAGATATTGTGATAAAAACCGTATGCCTTACTATTTTGTCAGAACTTTAGGTCATTTTAACAATTCAAATTTCGGAGAATGTATATATTTGTGTGAGACAGGCCTTAGCCTTAGTGGAACCAGTGCAGTATTGTATAATGTAAAAGCATCATCACATCTATCACGCCTTGAATATGAACTTGCCGAAAATGATTTTAAAAAGTCTCTCGAAAATAGAAATTTATTAATATCTGAAGTTAAAGATTATTATAGTTACCCTCTGAATGATGCAGATGCGTCAAGAATTGCTCAATCCTATATTGTAAAATCACATTTCGGTATTGCTATGACAGAGCTTATTCAAAAAAACTATGATAATGCATTGGCGGATATAACAAAAGCAATTGATATGGCAGAATCAATAGAAGATTTTGACGGAAAAGAATTTCTATATGTTACAAAAGGCTTGATTTATATCGGCAAAAATGAACTTGACAATGCCCTTGATAATTTTATAATTGCAGATGAAAAAAATCCATACAACAGCATCGGTAAACTAAATATTGCTATGTTAAGCATTCTTAGGTCGGGTAAGTATAACACAAAAAAACTAGCATTTTGTTATGTCCCCGAAATTCTATGTCCAAGATTGATTTTACCAGCAATAAAACCAAATAAGACAATAAATGCTGACGATTTTAAAGATGCTATTGAAATCTGTGATAATGCAATTGCTTTAAATTCTGAAAATGCCTATGCATATTTATTAAAATCAAAATTACTTCAATTATCCGGCAATCCGGATTATTGTAAATATGCAGGTAATGCAAAAGATTTCGGGATATTTAACGCATTTGAAGAATTAAATATTGAGTGCAAATAACTATTAGAGTATTTTTAAAATATAAAACAATAATATGAAATCAGACTTTTCGGAAGCAATTAAATTCACAGGAGAAAACGCTTTTAAACGTTCCTGCGAGTATGCGTTAAAACAACTTGAAATTTTGAATACCGGCAAAGGGAAAGGCAATGATTTTTTGGGTTGGATAAATTTGCCCCAATCCTATGACACCGAAGATATAACAGATATAATTACCATTTCTGAAACATTTCGCAATTTGGACGCCGTGGTGATAATCGGCATAGGAGGTTCATATCTTGGAGCAAAAGCTGTAATTGAAGCTTTAAAACCTCACTTTTATAAGACCGAACCTGAAATAATTTTTGCAGGCCATAATCTTAATGGGAATTATCATTCTGAATTAATTGAGTATTTGCATGACAAACAATTTGGTATTGTGGTAATCTCAAAGTCAGGAACAACAACCGAACCTGCTGTTGCTTTCAGATTATTGTATAATGAGATGAAAAAACGTTTTGACAAAGAAACCATAAAAAAACGTATCATTGCAATAACAGATGCTGAGAAAGGAGCTTTAAGACAACTTGCTGACAAAGAAGGATTTACAGACTTCATTATTGCTGATAATGTTGGAGGACGGTTTTCGGTTTTATCTCCCGTTGGTCTTATTCCTATTGCTGTTGCGGGTTTTGATATTGATGAGTTTTTAAGGGGAGCCTCAATTGCTCAAGATATATGTTTGGAATTATCACAGGAGAACCCAGCAATAAAATATGCTGCAATAAGAAATTTGCTATATGCGTCAGGTCACAAAGTTGAACTTATGGTCAACTACAATATGCGTCTTAATTATTTTACCGAATGGTGGAAACAATTATATGGTGAAAGTGAAGGAAAAGAGAATAAGGGTATTTTTCCGGCATCAGTTTCATTTACTACAGATTTACACTCTCTTGGTCAATATATTCAGCAAGGCGAAAGACAAATCTTTGAAACAGTAATATTTGTAAATGACACTAGCGACGCACCTATTATTCCTGCTGATGAAGAAAATCTGGATAAGCTGAATTATATTGCCGGCAAGGACATGGAATTTGTAAATCGTAAAGCATTTGAAGGCACTCTAATGGCTCATGTTGATGGTCAGGTTCCCAATATATTATTTGAAATTGATAATCTTGATGAGTACAATCTCGGGTTTATGATGTACTTCTTCGAAATTGCCTGTGGAATAAGCGGATATATGTTAGGCGTTAACCCGTTTGACCAACCTGGGGTAGAAGATTATAAAAAGAATATGTTCAAATTATTAGGGAAATAATTACCCTAAGAATTATTTTTCAAAGTATGCCAAACAAAAGAATTGCTCTGGTAAACGAGCAGGATAATATCATAGGATTTGAATTAAAGGATATTGTTCATAAGCAAGGACTTCTTCATAGGGCATTTTCACTTTTTGTTTTTAATAACAAAAGCGAGTTACTTTTACAAAAAAGAGCTACATCGAAATATCATTCTCCCGGACTTTGGACTAACACTTGTTGTTCTCACTTAATTGAAAACTGTATTTTTGAAGATTATATACACGAAAGATTAATACACGAAATGGGTTTTGACTGTGATCTTGATTTTAAGTTTTCATTTCATTATAAAGTTAGCTTTGATAACGGACTTACAGAAAACGAAATTGATCATATATATTTCGGGAAATGGAATGGAACCCCCTCTCCTAATCCTACAGAAGCGGACGATTATAAATGGATGCCATGGGAAGACCTAATTGTTGAATTTGACAGCAATCCGGATAAATATACTTATTGGTTAAAAGAAGCTGTAAAAATAATTGTATCGAATAATCACTAACGTCTTGCCTTGACGCGATTGATCAGATTTTCACCTGCAGAAATAACATAACCTCTCGACATTGAAATAATACTATCATTAGCATCAACCATAATAATCCAGGGAAATTCCAGCCCTTGACCAATAGATTCGGGAGTAAGATTTGAATATAGTAATTGCAAGTCAAAATCATAATAAAACTCCATATCTTCGGGATACGCATAATCAGATGGATTAAAGTTCTTCTTTTTAACCATATAAACAACAGTGATTCCATTACTCTCAAGTTCCGATTTTACTGAATTAATATCTTTCACAATATGATTTGATGGTTCTTTACCCGGTTCAATCCAGCAAAATGCAGTATATTTGTTTTTAGCTGTAATTTTTGAAGAATTTATTTTTGAGTTTTTCTTATCCTTTATATTGATATGGCTAAAATTTCCGATTACTTCTTCCACATAATCTATAACAGGCAAATTCAGTTTTAATTTCAAACTCACATTTTCTTTTAACTCAAAGTACTTTCTTTTAATTAAAACACTTCCATCATTGTTCCTGACTGCTGTCAGCAACATATACTGACCTATTGGCAGATCAATTCCATCTTCAAAATCCGATAATGGAACTTCCCATCCTAAATCAACAGTTTTAAAAAATCCATTGTCAAGCCTTGCAATAGAAAAGTGTATCCTATATTTTACTTCGCGACCCGAACCTGAATAGCTTAAAAACAATTTTGATCTTTTTAACTCTCCTCTTTTCAGATTATTTGACAAAACAACATCATACCATTTATCATTATGATAATATTGAACTGTTTCGGAAGCCTTGTCAATACGTGCCGGAATTCCCAAACTTCTACAAAAAGCAACATAATAAATCATTAGGGATTGATCATCACAAAACTTTAATTTTTGAACACCGGCAGGCGAAATAGGAACATTATAAGCATTAAGTTCTTTTGCCGACATTGAGAAAAAACCAAATGAATGATTTGTTTTTATTTCTGACAAAACATTATTCTTAATTTTTGATGGATCTTCTCTAAAAGTATTTAACTGCAAACTGTCTATACTATTGAGAATTAATTCTCTATATGGTTTTAATATTTCATTAGAAATGCGAGGACATAAAACATAATTATTAAAAATATTTCGATCCAGACTTACATCTTTGAATTTTAGTGCATAAATAAGGTGTTCAGTCAATATATCTGCTTCGATATCTCTCAAATCTTTTTCCGAAATCAATGACAACAATGCCAATGCCTCAGCCTTTAAATTTTTATTCGCACAACTTATCAAAAATCCTTCTATTGCTTCATAATTCCCTCTGCTATTTATTAAAAATTGTTTTGCCTCCACAGGGTAACCAAAAACCTTAATAAAGTCTTTAGCTCTGGATTCATCATAAAAATCTTCTTCCCTGATTTTTCTTATGTTATTTTCCTCTTCCAGTCTTATTGCATTATCTTCCAGTTCCCAAGAACTTACTGTAGTAACCCTTCCTTCATCAGGTGGTATATATAGATTTTCTATAGGTGGATAAGTATTGGTTTTTCCCAGTTTGACAATAATTTTACCCTTCTGATCAGGGTTTACAGATATCATTGAAGATTTACCACCTTTACATACGGTCACATCAACCGAGCCAAAGCCTGTTTGAAAAACTGCCATCCCGCTGAAATTTGTAATGCATGAGTGAAGTGAATACATTTCCGCATAATTGTAAATTTGAAAATGCACTTCTGCTCCGGACACAGGCCTGTTAAACTCGTTTACTACGAAAACAAATATTTTTTTTACCGGAGCGTATGTTTCAAGGGTGTTTTTACACGAAAAGTTTTCTGTTTGCTGTAATACAATATCATCAATATAGTTATTTCTGCCGAACTCTTTTGTATGAACGAGCATTGCTCTTGTTGCCGGACCTGCGAACCAACCTGTGTTAAAAACCGGTGCGGGTTCACAGGCTCCCATGAATTTCCATTTTCCATCAACCCAGACTTCGACCCATGCATGATTATCGTCAGTATGAGCCCAACGTGGTGTATAAACCTGCCTTGCCGGAATTCCGGCTGCCCTTAATGCAGCAACAACAAACACAGACTCTTCTCCACATCGTCCAAAACCTGATTTTACAGCTCCCAGTGGCGATATTGTTCTTTCATCAGTACCTCGGTATGTCACTCTCTCGTGGCACCAGTGATTTACTTCTAAGGCAGCTTCTTCCATCCACAAATTCAATGGTATTAGCCTGTTTCTCAAGTCCTTATAAAACACTATTCTTGATGTATCCAGATTTTCGTTTCCTACACGCAAAGGTAATACATAATGCAAAAATATTTCCTCCGGAAGATCTGCTGTCCAACTATAAGTCGTTTTTGTAACAATAGCATAATCAACTTGTCTTGCATAAAATTCGAAATCGTAATCTGCAAAATCAGATAAGGGCATATATGTAAAAAGGTATTTCAAATAGTAATTCTTCACAGAATCAAAACCTGCAGATTCGAGCTTTTTAAAATAATCACAATTATATTTTTCAAGAATTTCTTTTTTATGTTTGTAATCTATATCCAGTTGAGTTTCTTTTACAACAGGAACCCGCTTTATGCAGGAACTTAGCGTAAAAACCAGCAACATTAAAAAAAACAAGTTTCTCATCCGGATAAGTTAAATTTGATAATTACCTATTACTATTTCATCCACATATTTTATATTAAATCCTTAATTTTCTTTAATCTCTTCAGTTGAACTAAAATCATCACTTGCATTGTTATCCCTATCAACTAGGTTTGACACATCTCTTTTAGTAAGCATTATACCTATCATCATTACAATAGTAGATATAACGATAACTTGTAATACAACAGATTTATTAACAATACCAATTTGCATCTCCGATGGAATTATAAGGAACAAAAGTATAGTTAACAAACCTCTCGGAGAAATAAAAACGAGAGGGAATAATTTTATTTTAAATAATTTTAATATCGCAATTCTAAAAATAAATACTAATGCCACAATGATTGAAGAAAGTAAAAAAGTAGAAACATTAAATAGCTCTGAAGTTTCAATAATAAATCCAAATATAAGGAAGAAGATGGCTCTAATAATAAAACCCGTTTCTTTGATAAGCTCATAAAATTTAGTTACTTCCTTGTCAATAATATCAGGTTTCAACTTCTCAATATACCTGAATTGTTGTAATCTATTAATATTCCCGATAAACAATCCAAAAACCAAAATAAAAACCAATGCAGGCAAGTGCAAAATTTCTGAGAGAGCATAAATCAAAATTAACAAAATAATAATTGGAGCAAATTTTACCCTATGTTCAATTTTACTCATTAATACAGATAACACAATTGTTGCAACAAAAGAAATGATTGCCAAAATAGCTAATTGTAATGTAAATTCCGCAACAGATAAAAAATCTACAATGGAATTATACATTAAAAAATTGAACAGGATTACTCCTATTATATCCGACAAACTACTCTCATAAATAATAAATTCATTCCTGTATTTTGATAGATGCTTTACACTAGGTATAGCAATAGCACTACTAATTACACAAAAAGGTAGCGCATTAATTAATCCATCCCGAAAATTTCCGGATTGAAAGAATTGAAACACAATTGCAATGCAAATGCTTAAAGCAATCAAAGAAATAAATGAAATAAGACTGGTTTTTTTTATCAGTTGGAATTTCGATCGGTCAAATTCAATTTCCAAAGCACCCTCTAAAACTATTAATATCAAGCCCAATACTCCAAATATCTGTAAAAAAACTTCTAAATCCGGAATATAAAAGTTCAACTGTTTCGATAATAACTTAACCGACCAACCCAAAAACAACAATAAAATAACCGATGGGATTCTTGTTTTCGTAGCAGTCAAATCAAAAATATAAGCCAACAACAGCAAGACACATATTATTATTATTATATTAAGAGTCATATAAGTTGTTTAAACATTCTTACACAGAAAACAAAGATACAAAACAATCGGAGAAACTCAAACTTGAAATTTAACATATGCAAATCGCTGATAAATTAACATTTCAATTCTAACACACTATTTTACAATGATATCAACTTCATCAATATATGTAGGATTGGTTTGTTTATAAAAACAAGATAGGATAACCCTATATTTGCCCGATTCATTTGAAATAAAAAAGGCTTTATATTCCGTTGAATCATTATTATCCACAACAAGACTAATTAATACATTGTTTTCAACCGGATCTGCTTCCCACATTATTTTTTTCAAGACTTTATCTTTATCAATTATTACAGCTTCGAGAAATACTGTATCCCCCACTTCTACCTCTAATGATGAAGCTTCAATCTTGCCATTGACTTTTTCGTGGTTGCATGTTCCACAATAAAACAGCGGTAGTATAAATATTAAATAAAATATTTTTTCCATTGTAATAGTTTTTAATATTAGACTCCATTAAAATAGTACAAAATAAACTAAATTGCTTAGTTTTAAACCAAATTTTATTATTTTTAGTTTTTAAACTTAAATTTAAAATGAAAACTTTTAACAAAACCCTTGCTTTTTTAACATTCATTACATTTTTTTCGATTTCATTATTCTCTCAAAACAAACATATAAAATACATTGGCGATATTTATTATGTTTCGATGAAAGGACATGAGGGCAAAACACCTGATGCCATTTATAAATGCGAAAAAGGGATACACAATTTAATTATTTTTAATGAAAAGAAAGCAATTTTTTACCAAGATAAACGTAGCGTTGCAGAATTTACAAATGACAGTCTTAACGAGTACAAATACTTATTTTATGATGTTGAGCTATTTGATAAAAAGAAAAAATCAAATAAAAGCATTAATATAACATATTATGTAGAATCAGACAGTGTAAAAATTGATAAAACAAGCGATAAAAAATGGACAAAAATTACACCGGATAAAAAGCCTAAGCTATCCGAAAAAACTATTGCGTGGTATGAATATCTTGAATCACAAGGAATTAGCACAGAATTTAATCCTCCTGAAATAATCTATACTGATGAAACCAGGCAAATCAAAGCTTATAATTGCAAAAAAGCTTTTGTTACTGAAGGACAACGTAAATATACTGTTTGGTTTACCGAAGATATTAAGTATAACTGGTGTTTCGAAGATTTCAGATATTTGATACCGGGAACAGTAATTCTGATAGAATATGAAGATAAAACATATATAGAATTTGAGAGTATTGAAGACCTCGACTATAACAAGCTTTCGCTCAACAAAAAAGTTCTTGATGCTGTTTTAAATAATTGGTAAAGATTATTAAGCCTATTTATTTTAGGTAAACTTGATAAATATTTTCCCGACTTGTCCCTTCGAATTTTAGCACAACCTTAAGTGCTTGAATATCTGCAATATACAAATTAAAACATATGTTTTTGCCGCACTAAGGCAGTTCTAGAAAAATATTTCAATTAAATAATAGCTGGTCAGCAGCTAACAAAATTCGCTTCATTTATTTATATCAAACTTTTTTTCTATTATATAACTAATTAATTTTCAAGCAATATTTTTTAGTTTTTCAAGTCGTTTTTCAAGGTTTACAATTTGTCTTTG
>Ga0116142_10003002_pt1 | contig 17446 bp, 8 predicted proteins | sample AD_UKC033_MetaG_FD_89785 | JGI IMG/M metagenome (GOLD analysis project Ga0116142, IMG submission 89785) | Active sludge microbial communities of municipal wastewater-treating anaerobic digesters from USA - AD_UKC033_MetaG | ecosystem: Engineered > Bioreactor > Anaerobic > Digestate | place: USA... | reverse complement strand
GGCTTACCTCCAGTGCCTACAGCAAATGGAAAACGGGAAATATGCTCGGTACCATTGTCTCTGATCGTCACCAGTCCCACGAACTTCCCTTCCGCAGGAAAATCGTGTTCAAAAGTTACCGATCCATTCATATATACCTTCGGTGGTGAATGAAAAACAGTAAGCTCATCAAGATTTCCTTCTGAACCCGGTTCAGCTCCTGTATCACGAATAATCCGCACTTCTGTCGTCATCGTACGTAACGCTTCATCTATGTAGTCCAGCGCTACAATTGTCCGGCCAATATTCGGTATGTCTTCACAGAATTCTTTTTCCTGTGTGCTTTCAGGCTGATAACCCGTAAAGTGCATGGTATAAGGACCAATGGTCAGCTTACACATATCTTCCGCCAATGATAACCCACCATGTGCTTGCACCTGGATTGAACAGACCATTCCCAGCAGTACCCCTCCAAGCCACTTGATACTTGTCATTGTCCACCCTTTTACCATTTAACCATCCTCCCTCTCCTTGATTTTCTTGTTGTGAATCACATCGCTGACGCAGGATGATCCAGTTTAATCATCCTGAGATTTGAACCAGCTTCTCAATCGACCAGATTGCACCAGTTTATACATCAACCAGCCCAAAAACAGTATTGCGACTGCCGGACCTGCCCAGGTACGTACCAGCTTGCCATAATCAACCATTTCAACCCGAAGCTGGTAATAATAATTCAGTGGGGGAACACCTTCTGCGGTCACCATTACCGAATATAACCCCTTGTCCAGTTTACCTATTCCATTGATGACACCATCAGGGTGATAATCGGCTTTTACCTGAACAATTGCTTCCCCTCCCTTTTCTTCACCCCTGAATACTTTCATGCTCACTGGCATGTTGCGTAAGGCTGGATCAATCAGATCTACCACCAGGTAAGTATCTCCCGCCGCCGGAATCTCTGTACAATAATGCCCCGCCTGATCATATTGAGGCTGATAGGTATTCAAGTGCACCATATTCTCGCCTACCTGACGCACACAGTTATCTTCTTCCAAAGATACACGACCATGTCCCCAGGCTGTACTTGTGGAACACAGGATTACAAAAACAAATGCTGTAACAATCGAGTACAGGGATTGCTTCAACACGACACCCCCCCCAGTACTTTTTACAACACCTTCATGCTTTTTCAGCAAACTCTCTCTTCTCATTTTTACAATCCCTTTCAATTCAGTATCCGCAATACTAAATTCGACAGGCTAATTGATGCTTCGTTCAAAACCAAGACTGTGTAATAAAAACCGGTACACCTCTGCCTTACGACAGTGATGTACCGGTATCTTTCAACTGATACTCAGTACTCAGTACTGTTTATCAGAGTTTGGTGAAGACAGGAATCACCGGACCAGCAATACTGTTGATATGGCGATTACCTTCTGCATCCCAAGACATCAATAATCCACCAAAACGGCTTTCCGGGTCACCCAGCAACGCCATCAGACGTTGGATTTCCCACAATGCATCTTTGGCTTCCATTTTCAGTTCCTTGGTCTGACCAGGTTGAATTGCGCTTTCATCGTCGAAATTCAAACCGACAGCGATCAGTTCACGAGGATACTGAGGATCCAAGTATTTACGGCCGGTAGAGTTGATGAAACGTATGCCTGCCGTGGTGAACTCACCAAATGTGACAGGTATGTCGCCATTATTGGTTACTTCCATGGTGACACGCAGTGCACGTCCCGGTACGTCATAGTTAGCATCTGTAATGACAATCGATACTGGGTTGGGTGCTACTGGTAATGCTGCCACTTTGGATTGACCTGCCTGGATAGGTACCGTGTAGGGATGTTTATTTTCCGTATAACGGTATCCACCCCATACCAGCGCCAGCGTCAGAATGGCAAGTACCCAGGTGATTTTTTTGTCCATCGGATCCATCAACAGATCATCACCGTAGGCCAGCAATACACGACTACGTGGCAGGAACATCGGCCGTGCTGTAAAAACACCAATCCAGAAAATACCGATGGACATCCAGACAACGTGCCAGAATATACCGTTCGATAAGTTGAAGGTTTCTGAATCAATTGTCTCACCCGTCAATAATTTCAGTGGGTTGGTAAAATCATCCCAGCTTCCGGTAATGTTCATCCATGCACCTGGCCCAGCAATCGGACCTGCATCTTTGACGTTCAGCATGGCATGCATGTGATGACGTCCCGGAATACGTGCACGCAGATTGACTTCAAACTCATAGTCACGGCCAATTTGCAGAGGACCTGAAATGAACCATGGATGGCCATTGATCTTGGTACTCAAACGTACAAATACCGGGCTTGGGCTTCCTACGTTAAAGAAGGAAAAATCAGGGCTTGCAGCTGCACGTGGCCAATCCTCGGCCAAGTGGAACTTACCGGTGATTTTTGCGTTCTCATTAACTTTGGTTACCTCAGGACCCCATTTGATGTCATACCATTGAACTGTACGCATCCGAAGGAACGGCTCCTGGGATCGCTCCCCATGAGCTGCTACCGTCGAGACATCCAATGTTACTGTCATGGCTAATGCGGCTACTGCATAAGCAACACCGTAAAGCCCCATCACTCCCCGTTTATAAAGGTTTTTGATACCCATTTTATTTGATCCCCTCTGGAAAGCCTTCTTCACCGAATGCGGTAACATCATTGCGATGTACGATACGACCTCTTTTACCTTTAACGTAGAAAAAGGCTGTACAGTAAACTTTTCCAAGATACCACCATACGGTGAACATCAACATTGATACGAACGCAGAGAAGAATGCTGCAATAACTGTGGTATGACCACCAAAGGTACGCAGTGAACCTTGCTCAATATGACGAACATACTCGGGTGTACCTGTACGAACATACAGATGTCCCATGTAATCAGCCATCGACAGCAATGTGCCTTCTACAACGATTGGCAAATGGGTTGGTCCAAAAATCGGCCAGTTACCCGGATAGAACAGCAGACCGAAGAATCCGCCTCCAACCAGAGCTGTCACCAGCCAGTTGCGTGTCAGATACAGCGTGAAGTCCAGCATCAGCGCACCCGGAAGCATAATGCCCGGTGTTACGAAGTTGATGGGGTAGTGTGACCACCAGTAGAATCCCCAGTAACGTGTCAGCCACTCACCAATCAGCAGACACACCACACACAGCGTTGCACCAAACGGTTGGCGGTAGTTGACCCACAAGTAATACATGATTGCCGAACAGTAGGTGATCCCCACGATTGGCGTTACAACCGGCCACCATTGACGATCTTTCCAATCCATCCAGAAATCCCAGTCACCTGCCAGCAGCATGAAGTGCATATGGTAGGTACCTACCAGCAAAACAATCAGAATTGGAAAATAAACCGCGTCAATCAGACGTGACATATGGACCGCTTCTGGCGGCATCTTAGCCGCTTTCAGAATTTCTTCCGTTCTAAATATACTCACCCTGCCCTCCCTTCTTATAATTTAAAAGTAACATACGATTCCTCTTTTCCTCTAAGGTACCGCACTCTGGTTCTGACTGACCAGGTGCTACTTTCAGCACCCGGCCAGACTTCCTCTTTTAATGTACCCCAAGCGCAACTTCTGCCTGGAGTACATACCAGATTAAGCTACAACCCGGTTGTTCAGGATTTCTTTGCTCTGGTTATTCCAAATCACATCTGTCAGATTGGAGTAACGGGTAATGATCTGAGCTGCAACACCACCCTGGAACAGACCTGCCCAACCCAACACTACAAATCCCCAGTGCAGCGGTGCGCTAAACAACTCTTCCATGAACCAGAAAGCATGACCCCATTCGTTCAGACCAACATTAGGCAGAATCATCAGCGGGCCTGCAATTGCCATTACCAGCGGGAAGGAAATTCCACGGCTGAACAGTGGCAGACGGGTCATTGCATACAGGTAGGTTGCAACACCACACACGATGTACATCGGGAATGATCCGTAGAACACTACTACGTGGCTTGGCGTGAAACTGGTGTCACGAATAATCACTTGGTGCCAGGAAGCATCTTGCTCCGTGAAGAAGCTACCGCCCCAGTAAACACCAAAAATGTATACGCCCAGCCACATCATGTAGTAGAAGTAGCGTTTGACTTCCAGTTTTGGATCCAGGTTGTCCAGCTGCTCTTTCGTATCACGGGTTTTCATGATCCAACCCCAGGTAATCAGCGCAAACAGCGGCATGATCGCCATGTGTACACGCCACAGCCCCATCCACACACGATCAAACTCTGGCTCCATCGAGTCCATTCCGTGTGAATAAGCAAAGTAACGCTGATACCATACCCAGAAAATCGCCACCAGAAGCATGGTAATCATGCCAAATTTGTAAAATTTGGAGTCATACCACAGTGACATGTCATAGCCTCTCGACGAGACTGATGAGGCACTGCTCGTTCCTAACGTAGTTGCCATCTCTTTATCCTCCTATTCACCACATTTTGTTAAAACCAGTGATGAAAACTAAATTTTTCATCACTCACTATCGCAAAGAAACCACAATAACATCATGGTCTCCGCTTGATTTTCGACTCCGTATTTCTCGTTTTGTTCCGGCAAAGCTCCAATACCTCCGCCAGATACATCTGAAAGGCTAGTCACCTTGACCTTTTTAGTCAAGCCCTTTTTTATCCAAACAACCAGCAGCATCAGTAGAATATCAAAAAATCAATCAGTTAAAATAATCAACCCATCCCACAACCATCACAAAAATTACTCACATCCCTCAAGAGAAATTAACCATAACATTAAAATGGTTAATTGTTTTCCAATATATTGTTATTGTTGATAATTTAAACTTACCGAGAAATACAGAAAAATTGATGCTTGTGTACAAATTTCCATTCTCCAGCCCTAATGTTGCAGACTGATAATCTAATTCCAGATTTTATAAACAAGCAGATTACGCAGGCCGTTATGAGCTTGCGCAGTGGTAATGTGGTTGCTTTTCCAACTGAAACCGTTTATGGACTTGGCGCTGACATTTCTCAGCCTCAAGCAATCCAAAAAATATTTGAAATCAAGGGTAGGCCTTCCAGCCATCCGCTCATCGTTCATTTTGCCAATTTATCCGAACTCGAATTCTGGGCTGAAAATATACCTGCAACTGCATGGATACTGGCCCAACATTTCTGGCCTGGTCCCTTAACGTTAATTTTGACAAAAAGCAACCATATTCCCCTTAGCGTTACAGGGGGACAAGAAACCGTAGGATTGCGCATTCCCCGACATCCCATTGCCCTGAAGCTGCTTGAACAGCTTGGCAGTTGCAAAGCACTTGCCGCACCATCTGCCAATCGCTTTGGGTTTGTCAGCCCCACAATCGCTGATCATGTAAAGAATGCATTTAATGACAAAATTGAAGTAATTCTTGATGGCGGCCCTTGTGAAGTAGGTCTGGAAAGTACTATCGTCAGTTGTATTGACAAAGATGTCACGATATTGCGCCCTGGCGGTATCTCAGTTTTATCCATTGAAAACTTACTGCAACAGAAAGTCTCAGTTAAATCACAAAACAAAATACGTACACCCGGGTCTTTATCATCACATTACGCGACAGCAACCCCTCTTGAAATCTGCCAAAGTAGCGAATCCCTCTTCTCCCGCTCTTTCGACCTTCTGCAACAAGGGATACGTACAGCTGTAATCATTCGCAGCACACACCTGATCCCCATGTTGAATTCGGACGATAAATTCCACTATATTCTTATGCCCAACGACCCGGTAGCATTTGGTAAGGATTTATACGCTACACTGCGTAAACTCGATGATGCGAATTTCGAGCGGATTCTAGTTGAAGCACCGCCTGATGATTTAGAATGGTTGGCTGTTGCTGATCGGTTAAGTCGGGCCAGCTATTCATTCACAAGTAAATAACTTCAATAAAAAACTATGGCTCTTTCTGCAGTTCTTTTTGATGTAGACGGTACGCTCGCGGATACCGAACGAGATGGACACCGAATTGCTTTCAATCAGGCTTTCAATGAATTTCAACTGGATTGGGAGTGGGACGTAGACCTGTATGGCGTTTTACTTCAAATTACGGGTGGCAAGGAACGCATCCGTTTCTATATAGAAAATTATGCACCTTCTTTACTTAGTAAAAATAATCTTGATGAATGGATTGCACAGATTCATAAAACCAAAACCAACTATTTTCTGAATCTGCTGAAAGAAGGGAAGATACCACTACGGCCAGGCATCAAACGGTTGTTGGACGAGTTACGAAAAAACAATATAAAAATTGCAATCGCCACTACAACAACCTATGAAAATGTAAGCACTTTACTTCAGTGCACACTGGGAGACAGTGCTCTCGAGTGGTTTGATGTAATCGGCGCAGGAGATATCGTTTCAAAAAAGAAGCCCGCACCAGATATTTATGAATGGGTACTTAACCAACTTAATCTTCCTGCTGAAGCTTGTATCGCTATTGAAGATTCAGAAAACGGACTGAAATCAGCTACGGCAGCCGGCATAAAAACAATCATCACCATCAGCGAATATACCCGGGAGCAAAATTTCAGTTATGCAGCCCTTGTTTTAGAGGATTTAGAAAGTACAGACCATACCCATCAAATAGCAGCACAATCATTTGATAAGCCGTTAAGTGTGCAAACACTATCTGATCTCCTGAATTGAGGCCCCGGCGAATCCAGTAGAGCAGAAAACAACCAATAGTTATCTGGTAGGCAAATAGCCAAGCGGATCTACCGGTTTGCCTTTTTCTCGTATCTCAAAATGCAGCTTTACCACTCCACCATCGGTATTGCCCATCTCAGCAATCTTTTGTCCTTTAGACACACTGTCACCTTCATGTACAAAGATCTTGCTATTGTGGCCATAAGCACTCAGATAACTATCGTTATGTTTAATAATGATTAAATTACCATATCCGCGCAAACCACTCCCACTATAGACAACAGTACCTGAGGCTGATGCCAGGACAGCCTGTTTAAGTTGGCCACCTATTCCCACACCTTTAGATTTCTCAGAAAACTGGCTAATAATTTGACCACTTGTCGGCCATCCCCAGTTGATACTGCTATTGTTCGTTCTTACATTCGCTGACTGATCAGATTTATTTTTGGATGGCTCCTTGATACTACTGACTTGATAAGGTTCGGAATCAACTTGAGCAGCGCCGGATTGATTATTCAGTTGATCACGCGCTGTATCGGAATAAGGCAGTAAAACTCCTTTTGGCTCTGTTTTGAAAGATTCAGTCGTTTCATAGTTACTCCCATCAGATAAGGTGCCAGGCTGATAACCGGCGACACCGACATCTCCCGGTTGAGAAATTGAGAAAAGTGTGGGCTGCGAAGAAAGATCTTCCTGATCAGGAATCTGTCCTTGTCCTGCAAGGGTCCGTAAATAAAGCTTCTGACCAACTCGCAGCTCTCTCGGATCTGCAATATCGTTCATTTCAGCCAGTTGATTGACATCTAAACCATTTTTCAGAGCAATACCATACAAAGTATCGCCACTTTGCACAACATAGACCTCTTTTCTCTCATAATCTTTTACATTATCTCCAGATATCCCCGAATAACTGCCTGGCAACCGCTCAACAACTGGTGCCGGATCCGGTTTTGAAACACAGGCGCCCAAGGATAAGGTAAGAAGAAAAAAAGAAAATAGACGCATGAACATTGAGTATTTGGCTCAATACCACGAATATGATCGGGTAAAGCCCTTGTAAAAATTATCCGGATGCTAAAAGAAACCGGTGATAAGCTTTTATTCTTTGAAGACCCTTGCTATCTATTGATAGTTCCGGGAAGTATCGGTACAAACATCACCTCATCCAAGATAGTTTCAACAAAACCTTCGGTCGTGTGATCGATCACACAAAGATATTGCTTCCTGTTTCCCTTTGGGAATACCATTCTGCCACTCATAGCCAATTGTTCCAGAAGTGTCTCCGGTATTTCCGGTATAACTGCTGTCATCATAATTCCATCGAACGGCCCTGCTTCCGGTAAGCCCCGCATACCATCAGCATGCTTCAGATGAATATTGAGAATACCCAATTCACGTAATCGAATACGTGTACGTGTCAACAAAGGACCTATCCGCTCAATCGAGTAGACTTCACTTGCTATTTTTGCCAGAACTGCAGTCTGATAACCACACCCTGTACCAATTTCCAGGATTTTTCTAAGTGAATTACTGCCACCATTTCGCAGCAATTCAGTCATACGGCCGACAATCCAGGGACTGGAGATGGTTTGTCCGTAATTGATCGGTAACGCAACATCTTCATATGCCCGAGATGCCAAGGCTGCCTCAACAAAAAGATGGCGCGGGATAAAACCCATTGCTGCCAATACCACTTCATCTTTAATACCCTGTTCCCGCAAGCGTTCGACCATACGAACCCGCGTCCGCAGCGATGTCATGCCGATACCAGAATGGCGTACACTCACGTACCAATTCTCCTATTTCTACCTAACACTAATGAAATAACGAGAGCGAACAACCTCAACAAACCTCGACTTTATTACCAGCGAATAAACTTGTCAGTTAGCGCTGGGGGATTACTAAAGTGTAAGCCAGTTCTTGACATAACCAATCTGGTCGTAACGTGTCAGATCTATTTGTAGTGGTGTTATTGATACCCGGTTATTTTGAAGAGCAAAGAAATCAGTTCCCTCACCTGCATCCTGGGCTGCACCTGCGGCACCCACCCAATATACTGTCTCTCCTCGAGGAGAGACAGTATATTGGGTGGGTGCCGCAGGTGCAGCCCAGGATGCAGGTGAGGGAACTGATTTCTTTGCTCTTCAAAATAACCGGGTATCAATAACACCACTACAAATAGATCTGACACGTTACGACCAGATTGGTTATGTCAAGAACTGGCTTACACTTTAGTAATCCCCCAGCGCTAACTGACAAGTTTATTCGCTGGTAATAAAGTCGAGGTTTGTTGAGGTTGTTCGCTCTCGTTATTTCATTAGTGTTAGGTAGAAATAGGAGAATTGGTACGTGAGTGTACGCCATTCTGGTATCGGCATGACATCGCTGCGGACGCGGGTTCGTATGGTCGAACGCTTGCGGGAACAGGGTATTAAAGATGAAGTGGTATTGGCAGCAATGGGTTTTATCCCGCGCCATCTTTTTGTTGAGGCAGCCTTGGCATCTCGGGCATATGAAGATGTTGCGTTACCGATCAATTACGGACAAACCATCTCCAGTCCCTGGATTGTCGGCCGTATGACTGAATTGCTGCGAAATGGTGGCAGTAATTCACTTAGAAAAATCCTGGAAATTGGTACAGGGTGTGGTTATCAGACTGCAGTTCTGGCAAAAATAGCAAGTGAAGTCTACTCGATTGAGCGGATAGGTCCTTTGTTGACACGTACACGTATTCGATTACGTGAATTGGGTATTCTCAATATTCATCTGAAGCATGCTGATGGTATGCGGGGCTTACCGGAAGCAGGGCCGTTCGATGGAATTATGATGACAGCAGTTATACCGGAAATACCGGAGACACTTCTGGAACAATTGGCTATGAGTGGCAGAATGGTATTCCCAAAGGGAAACAGGAAGCAATATCTTTGTGTGATCGATCACACGACCGAAGGTTTTGTTGAAACTATCTTGGATGAGGTGATGTTTGTACCGATACTTCCCGGAACTATCAATAGATAGCAAGGGTCTTCAAAGAATAAAAGCTTATCACCGGTTTCTTTTAGCATCCGGATAATTTTTACAAGGGCTTTACCCGATCATATTCGTGGTATTGAGCCAAATACTCAATGTTCATGCGTCTATTTTCTTTTTTTCTTCTTACCTTATCCTTGGGCGCCTGTGTTTCAAAACCGGATCCGGCACCAGTTGTTGAGCGGTTGCCAGGCAGTTATTCGGGGATATCTGGAGATAATGTAAAAGATTATGAGAGAAAAGAGGTCTATGTTGTGCAAAGTGGCGATACTTTGTATGGTATTGCTCTGAAAAATGGTTTAGATGTCAATCAACTGGCTGAAATGAACGATATTGCAGATCCGAGAGAGCTGCGAGTTGGTCAGAAGCTTTATTTACGGACCCTTGCAGGACAAGGACAGATTCCTGATCAGGAAGATCTTTCTTCGCAGCCCACACTTTTCTCAATTTCTCAACCGGGAGATGTCGGTGTCGCCGGTTATCAGCCTGGCACCTTATCTGATGGGAGTAACTATGAAACGACTGAATCTTTCAAAACAGAGCCAAAAGGAGTTTTACTGCCTTATTCCGATACAGCGCGTGATCAACTGAATAATCAATCCGGCGCTGCTCAAGTTGATTCCGAACCTTATCAAGTCAGTAGTATCAAGGAGCCATCCAAAAATAAATCTGATCAGTCAGCGAATGTAAGAACGAACAATAGCAGTATCAACTGGGGATGGCCGACAAGTGGTCAAATTATTAGCCAGTTTTCTGAGAAATCTAAAGGTGTGGGAATAGGTGGCCAACTTAAACAGGCTGTCCTGGCATCAGCCTCAGGTACTGTTGTCTATAGTGGGAGTGGTTTGCGCGGATATGGTAATTTAATCATTATTAAACATAACGATAGTTATCTGAGTGCTTATGGCCACAATAGCAAGATCTTTGTACATGAAGGTGACAGTGTGTCTAAAGGACAAAAGATTGCTGAGATGGGCAATACCGATGGTGGAGTGGTAAAGCTGCATTTTGAGATACGAGAAAAAGGCAAACCGGTAGATCCGCTTGGCTATTTGCCTACCAGATAACTATTGGTTGTTTTCTGCTCTACTGGATTCGCCGGGGCCTCAATTCAGGAGATCAGATAGTGTTTGCACACTTAACGGCTTATCAAATGATTGTGCTGCTATTTGATGGGTATGGTCTGTACTTTCTAAATCCTCTAAAACAAGGGCTGCATAACTGAAATTTTGCTCCCGGGTATATTCGCTGATGGTGATGATTGTTTTTATGCCGGCTGCCGTAGCTGATTTCAGTCCGTTTTCTGAATCTTCAATAGCGATACAAGCTTCAGCAGGAAGATTAAGTTGGTTAAGTACCCATTCATAAATATCTGGTGCGGGCTTCTTTTTTGAAACGATATCTCCTGCGCCGATTACATCAAACCACTCGAGAGCACTGTCTCCCAGTGTGCACTGAAGTAAAGTGCTTACATTTTCATAGGTTGTTGTAGTGGCGATTGCAATTTTTATATTGTTTTTTCGTAACTCGTCCAACAACCGTTTGATGCCTGGCCGTAGTGGTATCTTCCCTTCTTTCAGCAGATTCAGAAAATAGTTGGTTTTGGTTTTATGAATCTGTGCAATCCATTCATCAAGATTATTTTTACTAAGTAAAGAAGGTGCATAATTTTCTATATAGAAACGGATGCGTTCCTTGCCACCCGTAATTTGAAGTAAAACGCCATACAGGTCTACGTCCCACTCCCAATCCAGTTGAAATTCATTGAAAGCCTGATTGAAAGCAATTCGGTGTCCATCTCGTTCGGTATCCGCGAGCGTACCGTCTACATCAAAAAGAACTGCAGAAAGAGCCATAGTTTTTTATTGAAGTTATTTACTTGTGAATGAATAGCTGGCCCGACTTAACCGATCAGCAACAGCCAACCATTCTAAATCATCAGGCGGTGCTTCAACTAGAATCCGCTCGAAATTCGCATCATCGAGTTTACGCAGTGTAGCGTATAAATCCTTACCAAATGCTACCGGGTCGTTGGGCATAAGAATATAGTGGAATTTATCGTCCGAATTCAACATGGGGATCAGGTGTGTGCTGCGAATGATTACAGCTGTACGTATCCCTTGTTGCAGAAGGTCGAAAGAGCGGGAGAAGAGGGATTCGCTACTTTGGCAGATTTCAAGAGGGGTTGCTGTCGCGTAATGTGATGATAAAGACCCGGGTGTACGTATTTTGTTTTGTGATTTAACTGAGACTTTCTGTTGCAGTAAGTTTTCAATGGATAAAACTGAGATACCGCCAGGGCGCAATATCGTGACATCTTTGTCAATACAACTGACGATAGTACTTTCCAGACCTACTTCACAAGGGCCGCCATCAAGAATTACTTCAATTTTGTCATTAAATGCATTCTTTACATGATCAGCGATTGTGGGGCTGACAAACCCAAAGCGATTGGCAGATGGTGCGGCAAGTGCTTTGCAACTGCCAAGCTGTTCAAGCAGCTTCAGGGCAATGGGATGTCGGGGAATGCGCAATCCTACGGTTTCTTGTCCCCCTGTAACGCTAAGGGGAATATGGTTGCTTTTTGTCAAAATTAACGTTAAGGGACCAGGCCAGAAATGTTGGGCCAGTATCCATGCAGTTGCAGGTATATTTTCAGCCCAGAATTCGAGTTCGGATAAATTGGCAAAATGAACGATGAGCGGATGGCTGGAAGGCCTACCCTTGATTTCAAATATTTTTTGGATTGCTTGAGGCTGAGAAATGTCAGCGCCAAGTCCATAAACGGTTTCAGTTGGAAAAGCAACCACATTACCACTGCGCAAGCTCATAACGGCCTGCGTAATCTGCTTGTTTATAAAATCTGGAATTAGATTATCAGTCTGCAACATTAGGGCTGGAGAATGGAAATTTGTACACAAGCATCAATTTTTCTGTATTTCTCGGTAAGTTTAAATTATCAACAATAACAATATATTGGAAAACAATTAACCATTTTAATGTTATGGTTAATTTCTCTTGAGGGATGTGAGTAATTTTTGTGATGGTTGTGGGATGGGTTGATTATTTTAACTGATTGATTTTTTGATATTCTACTGATGCTGCTGGTTGTTTGGATAAAAAAGGGCTTGACTAAAAAGGTCAAGGTGACTAGCCTTTCAGATGTATCTGGCGGAGGTATTGGAGCTTTGCCGGAACAAAACGAGAAATACGGAGTCGAAAATCAAGCGGAGACCATGATGTTATTGTGGTTTCTTTGCGATAGTGAGTGATGAAAAATTTAGTTTTCATCACTGGTTTTAACAAAATGTGGTGAATAGGAGGATAAAGAGATGGCAACTACGTTAGGAACGAGCAGTGCCTCATCAGTCTCGTCGAGAGGCTATGACATGTCACTGTGGTATGACTCCAAATTTTACAAATTTGGCATGATTACCATGCTTCTGGTGGCGATTTTCTGGGTATGGTATCAGCGTTACTTTGCTTATTCACACGGAATGGACTCGATGGAGCCAGAGTTTGATCGTGTGTGGATGGGGCTGTGGCGTGTACACATGGCGATCATGCCGCTGTTTGCGCTGATTACCTGGGGTTGGATCATGAAAACCCGTGATACGAAAGAGCAGCTGGACAACCTGGATCCAAAACTGGAAGTCAAACGCTACTTCTACTACATGATGTGGCTGGGCGTATACATTTTTGGTGTTTACTGGGGCGGTAGCTTCTTCACGGAGCAAGATGCTTCCTGGCACCAAGTGATTATTCGTGACACCAGTTTCACGCCAAGCCACGTAGTAGTGTTCTACGGATCATTCCCGATGTACATCGTGTGTGGTGTTGCAACCTACCTGTATGCAATGACCCGTCTGCCACTGTTCAGCCGTGGAATTTCCTTCCCGCTGGTAATGGCAATTGCAGGCCCGCTGATGATTCTGCCTAATGTTGGTCTGAACGAATGGGGTCATGCTTTCTGGTTCATGGAAGAGTTGTTTAGCGCACCGCTGCACTGGGGATTTGTAGTGTTGGGTTGGGCAGGTCTGTTCCAGGGTGGTGTTGCAGCTCAGATCATTACCCGTTACTCCAATCTGACAGATGTGATTTGGAATAACCAGAGCAAAGAAATCCTGAACAACCGGGTTGTAGCTTAATCTGGTATGTACTCCAGGCAGAAGTTGCGCTTGGGGTACATTAAAAGAGGAAGTCTGGCCGGGTGCTGAAAGTAGCACCTGGTCAGTCAGAACCAGAGTGCGGTACCTTAGAGGAAAAGAGGAATCGTATGTTACTTTTAAATTATAAGAAGGGAGGGCAGGGTGAGTATATTTAGAACGGAAGAAATTCTGAAAGCGGCTAAGATGCCGCCAGAAGCGGTCCATATGTCACGTCTGATTGACGCGGTTTATTTTCCAATTCTGATTGTTTTGCTGGTAGGTACCTACCATATGCACTTCATGCTGCTGGCAGGTGACTGGGATTTCTGGATGGATTGGAAAGATCGTCAATGGTGGCCGGTTGTAACGCCAATCGTGGGGATCACCTACTGTTCGGCAATCATGTATTACTTGTGGGTCAACTACCGCCAACCGTTTGGTGCAACGCTGTGTGTGGTGTGTCTGCTGATTGGTGAGTGGCTGACACGTTACTGGGGATTCTACTGGTGGTCACACTACCCCATCAACTTCGTAACACCGGGCATTATGCTTCCGGGTGCGCTGATGCTGGACTTCACGCTGTATCTGACACGCAACTGGCTGGTGACAGCTCTGGTTGGAGGCGGATTCTTCGGTCTGCTGTTCTATCCGGGTAACTGGCCGATTTTTGGACCAACCCATTTGCCAATCGTTGTAGAAGGCACATTGCTGTCGATGGCTGATTACATGGGACATCTGTATGTTCGTACAGGTACACCCGAGTATGTTCGTCATATTGAGCAAGGTTCACTGCGTACCTTTGGTGGTCATACCACAGTTATTGCAGCATTCTTCTCTGCGTTCGTATCAATGTTGATGTTCACCGTATGGTGGTATCTTGGAAAAGTTTACTGTACAGCCTTTTTCTACGTTAAAGGTAAAAGAGGTCGTATCGTACATCGCAATGATGTTACCGCATTCGGTGAAGAAGGCTTTCCAGAGGGGATCAAATAAAATGGGTATCAAAAACCTTTATAAACGGGGAGTGATGGGGCTTTACGGTGTTGCTTATGCAGTAGCCGCATTAGCCATGACAGTAACATTGGATGTCTCGACGGTAGCAGCTCATGGGGAGCGATCCCAGGAGCCGTTCCTTCGGATGCGTACAGTTCAATGGTATGACATCAAATGGGGTCCTGAGGTAACCAAAGTTAATGAGAACGCAAAAATCACCGGTAAGTTCCACTTGGCCGAGGATTGGCCACGTGCAGCTGCAAGCCCTGATTTTTCCTTCTTTAACGTAGGAAGCCCAAGCCCGGTATTTGTACGTTTGAGTACCAAGATCAATGGCCATCCATGGTTCATTTCAGGTCCTCTGCAAATTGGCCGTGACTATGAGTTTGAAGTCAATCTGCGTGCACGTATTCCGGGACGTCATCACATGCATGCCATGCTGAACGTCAAAGATGCAGGTCCGATTGCTGGGCCAGGTGCATGGATGAACATTACCGGAAGCTGGGATGATTTTACCAACCCACTGAAATTATTGACGGGTGAGACAATTGATTCAGAAACCTTCAACTTATCGAACGGTATATTCTGGCACGTTGTCTGGATGTCCATCGGTATTTTCTGGATTGGTGTTTTTACAGCACGGCCGATGTTCCTGCCACGTAGTCGTGTATTGCTGGCCTACGGTGATGATCTGTTGATGGATCCGATGGACAAAAAAATCACCTGGGTACTTGCCATTCTGACGCTGGCGCTGGTATGGGGTGGATACCGTTATACGGAAAATAAACATCCCTACACGGTACCTATCCAGGCAGGTCAATCCAAAGTGGCAGCATTACCAGTAGCACCCAACCCAGTATCGATTGTCATTACAGATGCTAACTATGACGTACCGGGACGTGCACTGCGTGTCACCATGGAAGTAACCAATAATGGCGACATACCTGTCACATTTGGTGAGTTCACCACGGCAGGCATACGTTTCATCAACTCTACCGGCCGTAAATACTTGGATCCTCAGTATCCTCGTGAACTGATCGCTGTCGGTTTGAATTTCGACGATGAAAGCGCAATTCAACCTGGTCAGACCAAGGAACTGAAAATGGAAGCCAAAGATGCATTGTGGGAAATCCAACGTCTGATGGCGTTGCTGGGTGACCCGGAAAGCCGTTTTGGTGGATTATTGATGTCTTGGGATGCAGAAGGTAATCGCCATATCAACAGTATTGCTGGTCCGGTGATTCCTGTCTTCACCAAACTCTGATAAACAGTACTGAGTACTGAGTATCAGTTGAAAGATACCGGTACATCACTGTCGTAAGGCAGAGGTGTACCGGTTTTTATTACACAGTCTTGGTTTTGAACGAAGCATCAATTAGCCTGTCGAATTTAGTATTGCGGATACTGAATTGAAAGGGATTGTAAAAATGAGAAGAGAGAGTTTGCTGAAAAAGCATGAAGGTGTTGTAAAAAGTACTGGGGGGGGTGTCGTGTTGAAGCAATCCCTGTACTCGATTGTTACAGCATTTGTTTTTGTAATCCTGTGTTCCACAAGTACAGCCTGGGGACATGGTCGTGTATCTTTGGAAGAAGATAACTGTGTGCGTCAGGTAGGCGAGAATATGGTGCACTTGAATACCTATCAGCCTCAATATGATCAGGCGGGGCATTATTGTACAGAGATTCCGGCGGCGGGAGATACTTACCTGGTGGTAGATCTGATTGATCCAGCCTTACGCAACATGCCAGTGAGCATGAAAGTATTCAGGGGTGAAGAAAAGGGAGGGGAAGCAATTGTTCAGGTAAAAGCCGATTATCACCCTGATGGTGTCATCAATGGAATAGGTAAACTGGACAAGGGGTTATATTCGGTAATGGTGACCGCAGAAGGTGTTCCCCCACTGAATTATTATTACCAGCTTCGGGTTGAAATGGTTGATTATGGCAAGCTGGTACGTACCTGGGCAGGTCCGGCAGTCGCAATACTGTTTTTGGGCTGGTTGATGTATAAACTGGTGCAATCTGGTCGATTGAGAAGCTGGTTCAAATCTCAGGATGATTAAACTGGATCATCCTGCGTCAGCGATGTGATTCACAACAAGAAAATCAAGGAGAGGGAGGATGGTTAAATGGTAAAAGGGTGGACAATGACAAGTATCAAGTGGCTTGGAGGGGTACTGCTGGGAATGGTCTGTTCAATCCAGGTGCAAGCACATGGTGGGTTATCATTGGCGGAAGATATGTGTAAGCTGACCATTGGTCCTTATACCATGCACTTTACGGGTTATCAGCCTGAAAGCACACAGGAAAAAGAATTCTGTGAAGACATACCGAATATTGGCCGGACAATTGTAGCGCTGGACTACATAGATGAAGCGTTACGTACGATGACGACAGAAGTGCGGATTATTCGTGATACAGGAGCTGAACCGGGTTCAGAAGGAAATCTTGATGAGCTTACTGTTTTTCATTCACCACCGAAGGTATATATGAATGGATCGGTAACTTTTGAACACGATTTTCCTGCGGAAGGGAAGTTCGTGGGACTGGTGACGATCAGAGACAATGGTACCGAGCATATTTCCCGTTTTCCATTTGCTGTAGGCACTGGAGGTAAGCC
>Ga0116142_10002992_pt1 | contig 17474 bp, 16 predicted proteins | sample AD_UKC033_MetaG_FD_89785 | JGI IMG/M metagenome (GOLD analysis project Ga0116142, IMG submission 89785) | Active sludge microbial communities of municipal wastewater-treating anaerobic digesters from USA - AD_UKC033_MetaG | ecosystem: Engineered > Bioreactor > Anaerobic > Digestate | place: USA... | reverse complement strand
ATACCCTCCCCTTATCCCAACCGCCATCGGATTTTTTGTCGGCTTAATCACCGTTCTTCCAATTGCTTTTATCAAGGAAGGGCCGCTTATTTTTAATCCCTCCGTCTTGGTTGCCAACCCAAATGCCTTTGCCGGCGTTCTATATATGACCGTTCTTTCTTCGGTCATCGCCTATACTCTTTACCTTTACGGCGTTAGCCTGATTGAAGCTTCGGAAGCAACGCTTTTTGCCTACTTGCAACCGATTTTCGCCGCTCCGGTGGCTTCCTGGTGGCTGGGAGAAAAAATGACGCTTCCTTTTCTTATCGGCGCCTTTTTTATTGCCTTAGGCGTTGTTCTTAGCCAAATAAAAACAAAGAGGGCTGAAAATTAAAGCTTCTTCCGCTTTCCTCTTGCTCAAAAAGAGCAATGATGGTAAAATATTTTAGTTATGAAAGCTGATATTCATCCTAAATATTATCCGGACTGCAAGGTTACTTGTGCTTGCGGTCATACTTTTATTACCGGCTCCACCGTGCCGCAAATAAAAGTGGAAATTTGCTCCAAATGTCATCCTTTCTTTACCGGAGAGATGAAATATGTTGATTCCCTTGGACGGGTGGAAAGATTTAAACAAAAACAGGCTGCTTCGGAAGGGAAAACCTATCTTAAGAAAAAAGAGAAAAAGAGCCTGGCCAAGAAAGAAGCGGAAAGAAAAGAAGCGGAAAGACCCAAGACTCTCCGCGAAATGCTCTCAAAATAACCCGGAAAATGAACACCAATACTTCTATTTTGGAAATCCGTCCCGGAGTCGGCGGAGACGAGGCTAGAATTTGGGCCAACGACCTGCTAAGGATGTATCTTAAATTTGCGGCCAAGAAAGGCTGGAAGGCAATCTTGATTGACGAAGATACCGCCAAAATAACCGGACCGGAGGTTTTTTCCCTTCTTAAAAACGAATCGGGCGTTCACCGGGTACAAAGGATTCCCCAAACCGAAAAACGCGGCCGGGTTCACACTTCAACCGCCACTATTGCGGTTTTACCGGAAGTCCAGGAAAATCTAATCCAAATTAACCCCCAGGATATTGAATGGCAATTTTACCGTGCTTCTTCTCACGGAGGCCAAAACGTCCAAAAAGTTTCTACGGCTGTCCGGCTTTTACATAAACCCTCGGGAATAGTTGTTCAAACCCAATCGGAAAGATTTCAGGAACAAAACCGCGCCAACGCTTTGACCATTTTACGGGCAAAACTTTGGCAAAATGAAGAATTAAAAAAAGAGGCGACCATCGCCGGCTATCGTTCGTCAATCGGCCGCGGCATGCGGAGCGAAAAAATCCGAACTTACAATTTTCCCCAAAACCGCCTCACCGACCACAGATTAAATCACTCCTGGCATAATCTGGAAAACATTGTTGACGGAAATTTGGACAATGTCCTGGAGGAAGTAAATAAATCTCTTATCTAAAATAAAATTATTAACGGGACTCTTCCAGGGTAACCGTTAAAGTCTTTTCTTCTTCATCCCGCCAGACAACAATACTTAGCCGATCCCCGACTTTTTTGGAGGAAATGATCTTGGCCAATTCGGCATCTTTTTCGGTTAATTTCCGGTTGTCGATTTTGGTAATAATATCGCCTACTTCAATCCCTGCTTTTTCCGCCGGCGAATCTTCAATCACTTCAACAACGCCGGCCCCCTCAACCCAATTTTTGGAAACCGCTTCTTTTTGGGAAATCATCCGGTAGCGGATACCCAAAAACGGCCGGGAAAACTGGCCGGTTTTATTGAAATTTTCAATCATTTCTTTAACCACATTTATCGGAATGGCAAAGCCGATATTTTGCGCGCCGGAAGCCATCGCCACGTTGACTCCGATAACCTGGCCGGCGCTGTTCAAAAGCGGCCCGCCGGAGTTTCCGGGGTTAATTGCTGCATCGGTCTGGATAACGTTGTCCAACTGTTCTACAAAGCCTTCAAATACCGATCCTGCGCTGATTCCCCGACCAAGACCGGAGATAATCCCCCTGGTTACCGAGTTGGGAAATTCACCCAATGGTGTTCCGATCGCAATCACCAATTGACCAACTTTTAACTTTTCCGAATCACCCAACTCCAATGTCGGAAAACCTTCCGCAGGCGAATCAACTTTTAAAATCGCCAGATCGTTTGTCGGATCGCGGTAAATCTTTTTAACTTCATACTCTTTCTTGTCGTTTAAAAGAACTTTATATTTCGCCTCCGTTTCCGAAACAACGTGTTTATTGGTAACGATAAGCCCTTCTTTGGAAACAATAAAGCCAGTGGCAATATTTTGTTCTACCTCTTTCGGTTGACGTTGATTTCGGCGGGGATAATTAAAAAAACCAAAGGGATCAAAAAAATCTTCAAAAGGATCAACTAAAGTCTGGGTTTTACTGATGCCGATGGTCACAACTGACGGTGAAGCTTTTTCCACTGCGTCAATAACCACCGACTCTTCCGAAACAATTTTTCTTTCCACAACCGACTCTCCACCGGTATTTTGACGCTTAAAATAACGGTCCAAAAGCCGGTAACCAAAAAGCCGGTCGGAAATCGCTCCCCCCAAAGAGGAAACGGCAATTACCAAAGCCAAAGCCAAAACAGTCAATATTTTTTTTGATTTGGAATTTTTTTTCATTTTAAAATTATCTTAAGACAATCTAAAATTTTAAACTGAGAAAAAGCTGAAACCAGTAATTGATATTTAATATTCTATATTTTATTTATCAAGAGTTCTACCGCCTTATCCAACTGCGGATCCCTCGTTTCGTCCTTCTCGTCCATTTTAACCTCAAAATCAGGAATAACCCCTTCTTTATCAATAGATTTACCGCTGGGCAAAAGCCAGCGGGCAATGGTCACGTGGAGTCCGGCGCCACCAAACAAATCCTGGGCCTCCTGGATAGTTCCCTTGCCGAAAGATTTCTCGCCCACCAATTTGGCTCTTTTGGTTTCCTGAAGCGCACCGGCAACAATTTCCGAGGCCGAAGCGGAACCGCCGTTAATCAAGACCACTAATGGTTGGCTTAATAATTGACCCTGGCGATTAACCGAATAGGTTTCCTTCCCCTCTTCGCCCTTATCCTGCTGAACAACGACACCTTGAGACAAAAACTCGCTGGCGATATAAACCGAGCCGGTTAAATAACCGCCCGGATTGTTTCTCAAGTCCAAAATAACACCCGCACATTTATCTTTGGAAGTATTACATTTTTCGTTTATTTTTGTCACCGCCTCCTGCCATTCCGTTTCCGTCCTGTCTCCGAATCTGGTCAACTGAAGATGAGCAACAGTTGTCCCTTCCTTTTCCAAAAAAGCCAATTCCACGCTTTTGACGACAATCGTTTCCCTTTTTAAGGGAACCTCAAAAGGTTTTTCTTTGCCTTCCCGGGAAAAAGTCAATTTGACCACCGAACCTCTTGGCCCGCGAATCAAACTAACCGCTTCCGGTAAGGACATACCGGTGGTATCTTTATCCACTTTTTTACTCTCGTCAATAATTCTTAAAATTAAATCGCCGGCTTTAATTCCCGCCAACTCGGCCGGCATACCGGCTAAAGGTGCAACCACCGCCAATCTTTCCTCTTTATAACCTAACTGAATACCAACACCCTCAAACGAGCCGTTTAAATCTTCTTTTGTTTGTTTGTTTTCCGGCGGCGGTAAAAAAACCGTATAAGCATCGCCCAGAGAATTGACCATACCAGAAATTGCGCCGTAAATCATCTTCCCCTGGTCTAGAGTTTTTCTTTGCAGATAGCTGGTGGATATCCGGTCCCAAACCTCCCAAAACAATCCGAAATCAACGTCCTGGTTTTTAGGTTGAGCTTTGCGGTCAATTTTAACCTTTAAGGAAGAATTGACCGAAGAAAAAGAGATCTCTCTTTGGCCGAACCAATAGCCGGCCGCACCGCAAAAAAGGCCAAAAATGGCAAACAAAATTATTAGCCTTACTTGCCTAAGATTAAGCTTCATATTTTCTGCTCCGTAAATTATTTTACCGAAGGAGCAAAAGGAAGTAAACCAAGAAACCGTGCCCGTTTGACTGCCTTGGTCAGCATTTTCTGGTGTTTGGAACAAAGGCCGGTTTTGGACCGAGCCAAAATCTTGCCTCTTTCGCTTAAGAATTTTTCCAAAACAGAAAACTCTTTATAGCCGGGCAGTTTCTTTTCCTTACAAAAAGAGCAATTTTTAATTTTAATGATTCTCTTCCGCGAATTAATGTTTTTTCTGATCATATGTTTTTAAAAGGGAATATCGTCCGGACTAACGGCCGTTTCCTCTTTTTTCTCGTCTTTTGGCTCAGCCGTCTCTTTCTTAAATACTTTTTTCTTTTTGGCTGCCGCTTGATCTTCTTCCGGCTTATTTTCGGGAACGACTGTCGGCTCCGCCGCAACGGTTTCGGGTTGGGGTACCGGAGAAACCGGAGCTTCGGGAAGAACTTCCGCCGGCTCGGCAACCGTTTCGCTAACCGGAGCGGCGGCAACCGGCTCGGATCCGGCATTTTCTTCGTCTCCCGATCCTCGACGGCTATCCAAAATAATCATATCCTCAATAACAATTTCGGTTGCTTGCCTTTGTGCCCCGTCCTGACCGGTCCAACTTCTGGTTTGCAAACGTCCTTCAACAAAAACCCGGCGTCCTTTAAAAAGCAATTGGGAACAAAGCTCGGCCAGTTTATTCCAGGCAACAATCCGGTGAAATTCCGTTTCTTCTTTTTTCTCTCCGTTTTCCGTCGTCCAGGAGCGATTGGTGGCCAAGCCGAAAGTGCAAACCGCGGTTCCCTGGGGAGTATATCTTAATTCCGGATCACGGGTTAAATTGCCGATTAATTGAACTTTATTCAATGATCTGGTTGACATATTTTTTCTTTCGCTTCTGTACTAGACAGAAGAAACGAGAGTCCTCCTTACTTCCGTCGCCCAAAGGCAACACAAAATTATTCCTTGGTTAATAAAAATCGGATGATTTTCTCTTCCAATTTAGTTTTTTTCTCCAAAATCTTCGGCAAATCGGATTCCGCCTCAAAAGAAAACCAACAAAAAAGCCCGCTCCGTTGTTTTTTAATCGGATAGGCCAATTCTTTTTTACCCCAATCTTCCTCTTTGAGGATTTTTCCTTTTTCGGTGATGGTTTTTTTAAGTCCGGTAAGTAGTTTTTCTTTCTCCTCGGCTTTTATCTCCGGCTCGAAGACTACTACCAATTCGTAATTACTCTTCATCTTTAGTTTCAAAAATTATTTTTTTATTCTTACATAAAGACAGTATTACTGTTCATCTTCCATACCCGAATTCTAGAAAAAATCGGCAAAAAAGTCAACTGGCAACACTCCATACCAAAGTTAAAAGTTAAAAGTAAAAGCTCTCTACCCCCTCTTGCTCTATAAATTAAACTTAAATTCCACCACGTCCCCTTCTTTCATCAAATATCCTTTCCCTTCAAGTCTTACTTTACCGGCGTCACCGGCTCCTTTCCATCCACTATATTTAACAAAATCATTATAAGAACAAACCTGGGCTTTGATAAAACCTTTCTCAAAGTCGGTATGGATTACTCCGGCGGCCTGAGGAGCCGTATCGCCCTGATGGATAGTCCAGGCCCGGACTTCTTTTTCGCCGGCAGTCAAAAAAGTCTGAAGCCCCAAAACCCCGTAGCCTTTTTTAATCAATTTTTCCAAACCGCTTTCCCTTAGCCCCAATTCCTTTAAATAATTTTTTCTCTCCTCCGGATTTAATTCGGCCAATTCCATCTCGATTTTGGCGCAAATCGGAATAATTTCTTCCGTAAAACCGAATTTTTGTTTCATTTTCTCCGGCTCGGCTATTATCTCTTCCTCGTCTATGTTTAAAACAAACAAAGCCGGCTTGGCTGTCAGTAAAAATAATGTGTTAATAATTTTTTGCTCATCTTCATCCCATTTTTCCTTTCTTACTTCTATCCCCTGTTCCAAAATTTTTCTTAATTTTAAAATTGTTTCCCATCTTTTAATATCATCTTTAGTCGCCACCGAGGGATTAACCGGCTGCTGTTTTTCCAAAGTTTGCAGATCCGCCAAACAAAGCTCGGTCTTAACGATTTCAAAATCAGCCAGAGGATTAACTTCGCTTTCCCGAGCCACATTTGGATCTTTAAACGCCCTTAAAACATGAACGATTGCCTGACATTCGCGAATATTGGCCAAAAATTTGTTGCCCAAGCCTTCGCCTTTGGAAGCGCCGGCCACCAAACCGGCAATATCTTTAAATTCTACAATGGCCGGAACAAGTTTTTCTGTATTTACAATCTTGGCCAATATCGCCAATCGTTCATCCGGCACTTCCACCACACCAATATTCGGCTCAATTGTACAAAAAGGATAAGGGGCGCAATTGGCTATCTGCCTTGAAAGCAAGGCATTAAACAAAGTGCTTTTCCCGGCATTAGGAAGACCAACGATTCCGACTGATAAAGACATAGTGAAGTTATTTTAACTCTTGGTTACTTAAATTTACAGTCTCTTATATGTTCCGCAAAAACTCCAAATTATTTTTGAAGACAAAGTTGGTGGATCTCGCCCACATCTGACCAATCACTGCTTAAGATATAATCAAGCCTGTTATTGTCAAACAACCGGCTGACTCTAAAACTTGTAGAAAAAACATTTAATTTGGGAATAATCGGAACGGGTTCAGTCTGTCGACGCATTATTTGTATTGGATTTGGCTTGCCTTGGCTAATTTCTTCCTGCAAGTTCGGATCATCTTCTGTGGCAAAGCAATAGTGAGCCCCGGTCTGATCAAAAAGCGCCTGGTAATGGTCTTTTCCCGACACTTTCGGATTTCTTAAAAGAGCAACCGTTACGACATCGATCCCCCAATGTGCCCACATTGAAAGCCTGACCGGTCTGGACAGTAGGTGAAAATGTGCACATTGCTCCTATTAAATATTTTCGCAATGGGCGCCAACGGTTATGTCTCCCCGAAAATTTACTCTTGCTGCGACTCTTTCACCGTCAATACTGCAAATTGCGTGGCCATAGGTAGGAAGTTTTTGCTCCCTTCTTTTATTAACCTCATCCATCAATTGTCTGATTGAAATAAACTCGTCTCCGTAAGCAAACGATTCGGGAAGACCTCGCTTGCCTTTTTCAATAGTTGGTACCATCCTCTATATTTTATATCTATTGTACAAGCACTAGTTTAAAGTAATTAATTTACTTGTCTTTGTATCCCTTTGCCTGGATTCGGTAAAGCTTGGCGTAAGAGCCGCCTTTTTTCAATAATTCCGCGTGGGAGCCAACTTCAATGATCTTTCCCTTATCAATGACGCAAATTTTTTCCGCAATCTTAACCGTGGAAAACCGGTGGGAAATCAATAAAAGCGATTTTTCTTCGGCTATTTTTTCAATCTGGCCGTATAATTTTGCTTCCGCTTCCGCGTCCGAAGCCGAAGTCGGTTCATCAAGAATCATTAAAGGTGCATCGGCCATAAAAGCCCTGGCTAACGCCAGCCTTTGCAATTGGCCAATGGAAAGATTAATTCCTCCTTCAAACTGTTTGCCGATCAGCTGATTGTATTTTTTCGGTAATTTTTCAATAAATTCACGGGCACCCGCTTTTTGCGCTGCCGCTTCAATTTTTTTGTGGTTATTTATCTCTTCAAGGCGGCCAAAACCGATATTTTCTCCGGCGGAAAAGTTGTAGTAAGAAAAATCCTGAAAAACCACGCCGATTTTCTTGCGGTATTCTTCCAAATCAAGCAATTTCAAATCCTGTCCGTTGACCAAAATCCGACCGTCGGTCGGCTCGTAAAAACCGCAAAGTAATTTGACCAAAGTTGTTTTCCCGGCCCCGTTTTTTCCCACCAGAGCCAAGCTTTCTCCCGGACGGATTTCCAAATTGATATTTTTCAAAACATATTCTTTTGAGCCCGGATATTGAAAAGACAGATTTTCAATTTTTATTTCCAAATTGTTTCCGGCAGTAATCTTTCCCCCGGATTTCTCAAAAAACGACTCACTTAAATTTAAAAACTCAAACAAATCGTTTAAGTACAAATTTTCTTCATAAAGGGCGGATAAGTTCCGAAAAATTCTTCTGATTGAACGTTCGGACCTGGTATAGGCGCTATTGTAAAAATTAAAACTTCCCAAGCTGATGGCGCCAAAAATCGCTTTATAGGCAATATAGGCAAAAGCTATAAAGGAAGAACCCTGAGAAAGAATCTGCAAAGGAACTCTTTTGTGGGATTCCCTAAGCCAGACGCGCGCGTTTTCCCTGTTGAACTTTTCGCTGGTTTCTTCATAAAGTTTTTGAAAATGACGGTGCAAACCGAAAATCCGCAATTCTTTGGTATTAAATTCTGAAAAAAGCATGGAAGAAAGATAGTTGATCAATCTACTTTCCGGAACCCGGCTGTCGGTAATTAGATATTTTTTATGGGCGAAAAAGGAATTAAAAACAAAAAGCGGCAACACCCCGATTAAAATCAAAACCAAAATCAAGGGTTGGAAAAAAGCCAAAATTACCAAAAAAGAAACGGCGGAAATAAATTCACCGAAAGTTTCCGTAATCGAATAAAAAACCCGGATCACCCTGCCCTGGGAACTGCGCCGAACCTTTTCATACCGATCGTAAAAAGCCGGATCTTCAAAATATTTAATCTGAAGACGGTTAGCAATACGGTGTAGCCGGTAATTAATTCCGTTTATAAGCTTTTCCGTTAATAAGCCTTCTACCAAGTTCGCATAATTTCCCAAAACCGAAATGATCGTGCTGATGGAAAAATTAAGAAAAACATACAGGGTGAGATTCCTTAGCGCCTGCTGCGGCTCAATATTTTTGTTGATAAGCGCCACCACGTTATCAATCATTAATTTAAATAAATATACCGAGGTAAGCGATTCTATTTGCGAAAGCAATTGAAAGCCAAAACTGGTCAGAGTTAGTTTCTTGTCAATCGCCCAAAGTAAACTAACTGTTCTTTTGAGATTAAGAAGCAAACGGCGGAGAGTTTGCTTAGATTTTGCGAAGGTAATCCTTTTTAAATTTAGCATAAAATTATTTTTTCTCCGATAAAACTATTTAGCGAGATATTTTTTTCTTTTGGCTTCGGGAAATTTCTCAATAGCGTAGCGCAACATTGTCCGGGGCATTCCGGAAACATATTTCTGTAAAAACTTTTCTTCAGTTTTTAAATCTCTTTTGCCAACCTCTCTTAGCATCCAACCAACAGCCTTATGAATTAAATCCTGCTTATCGTTAAGTAAAATCTCGGCAATTTTTAAAGTGTCCTTAAATTGATTTTTATCAATAAAACCGGCCGTCGCCATAATGCTGATTCTTCTTTCCCAAAGATTTCCGGAAACGGCAAATTCATATAAGATTGACTTGTCTTTGTCAAAAAGATAATCGCCGAGGATTTTCGGCGCCGTCGTATCCACCAAATCCCAATTATTAAACTTCCGGGCGTTTTTTAAATAAAACCGGGCCAGTTTTTCTTTCTCTTTTTGGCCGGCTTTCTTATATTGGGAATTTAAAATCATACAAGCCGACCAACGACATTCGTGAATTTTTTGTTCAAGCAGTTTTTGAATATCCTCAAGAGAAAGTTGTAAATAATTTTTTGTTACCGATTGGGTCTGAGGAACCGTTAAGCCCCAAAAAACGTCGCCCTCGCCATACTCACCCTTGCCTGTTTTAAAAAACCTTTGAAATATTTTCGCCTTCCCGGGATTTTTTAACTTTTCCAGATCTTTAACTAATTCGCGATAGCCCATATCAAAAAATTACTTTTAATCTGGCCTCCTTAAGAAGAACCCGAGTTCCGTTGGCGGATCTTAACTGGACCGAATATTTATTATTCCCCCGCCAAATGACAATTCCGGAAGACTCAATCAACGTATAAGCGTCATTTTTTGTTTCCAGTTCCGAGTAATCAACCCCCCTTTTGTTGGTTTGGTCATAAAGACGAGCCTCAACTTTGGCCGAACCATGAAGGGCTTGCAAACTGGCGATAAACCTGACTTCTTTTGCTCCGGGATAATCGGCTAAATTAAAATAAAAATCGGAGGCGGCAATATCGGTCCAATTTGTTTCCGTGGTTGTTCCTTCAGCAATAAGAGGAAGATAGGTTACTTTTGTCGAAGCAACCGGATTGCTGGCCGGTAATTGATTGACGACTTTCACCGGCTTTTGAGTCGGAATCTTCTCTCTTGCTTCGCTAACCTTTTGGTCAATTAACTGCCGACATTCCTCGCTGCAAGTCTCTGCTTGCCCCTCCATAGTCCCAAGCGAAGTCGAGGGACGAAGGGGGGTTTCTTTTTCGGGCTCCTCTTTCCGGTGATTAATAATCCACCAGTCCAAAAATCCAATATTGACGGCGATTAAAATCAAAAATAAAACCAAAAATATTTTAGGAAGTTTTTCCTTCATTGCCTTTTAACTTTCAACTTTGAGCCTTCGCCGGTATCTTCAATCCAATAACCTTTTTCTTCAATTTGTTTCCTGACCTTGTCTGCCTCCGCCCATTTCCCTTCTTTTCTTAATAGTTCTCTTTTCCCAATCAATTCTTTTATCTCACTTCCGACTCCAACTTCCCGACTCACTTCCCATTTCTCGCTTCCTACTTCCCCCAGCTTCAATCCCAAAATCCGGTCCCAATCAAGCAACAAAGACAATTTTTGCTTATCGCTAAGGTTGCTTTTTGTCATCTCCCAAACAACCGCCAAAGCTTCCGGTAAATTCAAATCATCCTCCAGGGCGGCTATAAAATTCTTTTGCCAAATATTATCGGGTTCGTCTTTCCGGTCATCTTTATTTCGCTTTAAGCCAGCCACTATCTCGTAAAGTCTGGATAAAGATTTTTCCGCTGCCCTTAAAACTTCAAAGTCAAAATTAAGCCCTTTGCGGTAATGGGAAGTCAAAATCAAATATCTTAAAGCCAAGGGGTTTATTCCCTTGGCCAACAAGTCCTGAACCGTCACAAAGTTGCCCTTGCTCTTGCTCATTTTTTCGCCACCTTTGCCCTTTAGCCAATCGTTATGAACCCAGCAATTGGCCGTTTGCCGGCCGAAAGCGCCATAGGCTTGGGCAATCTCGTTGGTGTGATGAACCGGTACGTGCTCTTTGCCGCCGGTATGGATATCAAACTGGTTCCCCAAATTTTTGACTGACATTGCCGTGCATTCAATGTGCCAACCCGGAAATCCCTTGCCCCAGGGAGAATCCCACTGCATAACATGGTTGGGTTGGTTAGTTACCCAAAGTAAGAAGTCCCAGGGATTTTTCTTTTCCGGATCAACTTCCACCCGACTACCCGCGTTTTGTTGATCAAGATTCAATTTGGCAAATTTGGCGTAGCCGGAAAACTTTGAAGTATCAAAAACCAAACCGGTTTGGGTTTTATAGGTAAAGCCGTTGGCCTCAATCTTTTTAATTAAATCAATCTGGTCCGCGATATGCTCAGTTGCCCGGCATAAAACATCAGGTTTTTGGAGATTAAGAAGTTCCATGCTTTCAACAAATTGTTTAATGTATCTCTCGGCAATTTGCCAAACGCTGATCCCTTCCCGCTGGGCTCCTTTTTCCATTTTGTCTTCGCCGGCATCCTCATCCGAGGTCATATGACCGACGTCGGTAATATTCATTACCCACTTAACCTGAAAACCCTGATATCTTAAAAATCTGACCAAAACATCCCATTGGGTATAAGCATACATATGACCAACGTGCTGGTTCCAATAAACCGTCGGACCGCAAGAATAAATCCCTATTTGGCCTTCCTTAACGGGCTTTAATTCTTCAACTTTTCTGGTTAACGTGTTATATAGCTTTAGCATGAACAGGCGTTTTAGCAGCGATTAAATCAACTTGATGATACCATTCCCGGCGCAATAAGAGCAACACCAGCCAATACGGCAAAGGATAATTCCGGCCGACTTTTTGGCTCCGATGGGCCTTGGCGGCCCGATATTTTCTAAACCAATACCAACCGAAATTCAAAACATGAGTCGGTTGGCTGAATTTTTTTAAGATATGGGCGGTTAAATAATTTTTTGGCAGACTGACCCACAAAAGCAGAGGAATTTTTTGGCCTTCCTTTAGTTTTTTTAACAAGATTTTTTTGACAATTAAGCAAGAAGCAATATGGTCCGGGTGCCCGGAAATACCCGTGCGATCATAAGTCACTACAATTCCCGGCCGGTACTTATCAAAAAGTTTTTCTATTTCTATCTCTGTCTCTGTCTTCTTTTCTTTTAGCTTTCTGTCACCCAAATCCAACATTACCAAATCGCTTATTTTCAAATAACCGGCTGCCTTCCGTAATTCTTTTTCTCTCGCCCTGGCAAGAGGCTCTTTAATTCCCTTGACAAAAATTCTGCCGGCTTCGCCTTTGGTCAAAACGACGGCAACTGTTTGCCAACCCAAACGCCGCGCAACCAGCAACAATCCGCCGGTCGCCAAAGTTTCATCGTCCGGATGAGGAAAAATCGTCATCAAGACCTTGTTGTCCGGCCAATTTTTAAGTAATTTGTTTAAACTTTCCATTTAATTCCGTTTAAAATACTTTGCCAAGAGTATTCCTAAATTATATAATTAATCCGTGTTTAAGAAAATATTTTCCCGGTTAAATTCATATGCCAAATCGCGTTGGGGCCAAATTTTATTGGCGGGTGTTTTACTGACAATCATTTCCCTTAATCTCAAGCCCGGTTTTCTTATTTTAGGTAATGATAATTTTTCTCCCGAACTTGATCCGAAGCTTACTCTTTCCCGCTCTTTGGAATCTCCCGCCTGGAGAAGCTATCGCGTCTTGGGAATTCCTTCAGATAGCGAACAGGCTGATTTTTTCCGAACCGCTATTTTTTTAATTCTAAGCAAATTTTTACCGATTTGGGTCATCTCTCAGGGGTATTTGTTTTTTACTTTTTTTATTGCCAGTTTTAGCTTGGGTTTTTTGGCAAAATATTTTAGCCAAAAAGCCGGTCAAAAAAACGAGCAGTTATTTTTTCTAGCCGGCGGCCTTTTTTATTTAACCAACCTCTTAACCAGTTGGCTCTATTTTTACCCTCTCCATTTATTTATTGCCGCCTATGCTTTTCTGCCTTTGGTTTGCTGGCGATTGGCCGAGTATTTTCAAAAGAATTCTTTTAAAAATCGTTTTTATCTTTTAGTTTCTTCCCTTCTTCTTTCTACCTCGGCTCTAACCGCAACCATGTTTTTAGTTTGTCTCGGAGTAATTGTTGTTTTTAACATCATTTTCTTTTTTCAAAACCAAAAAAAAATTGCCTCCTTGTTTTTTGCTTTTTTGGTAACCGTTGTTCTCCAGGGTTTTTGGCTTTTTCCTTTTTTGACTTATGTCAAATCAAACAGCCGTGACTTGCAAATTTCCTCTATTAATCGGGAAATAACTTCGACGACAATTGAAAACGAAATCAAAAATAACGATTGGAAAAACAGCTTACGCTATTATTCCTCCTGGCTGGAGACAAAAGAAAACGGCAAGGATTATACTTTTCCTTATCGCGACTGGTATCGCAACTCAAAAACCGCCAACTTTTTAAGTTTCCTGCCGCCGGTTCTCGCTGCCGCCGGCCTTCTTTTCTTGCTCGCCAACAAAAACTTCGTCGGAATGTTAATTGGCCTTATGTCTTTAATCGGTTGGTTTTTGATTAAAGGCATCAATCCTCCACTGGGAATAATCTCCGATTTCCTGAGTAAAAACATTCCTTTATTCGCCCAGGTTTTTCGCTGGCAAAGCTCAAAATTCTGGCCTTTTCTGGCAATGAGCCTTCCGATTTTAGGATGCTTTGGACTGATTTTCTTTTTAAAAATTATTAAAAACAATCTTCTGAAAGTTTTGCTGGTTCTTTTTGTTTTTGGCGGAAGTTTATTTTTTGTTTTTCCCTACTTCAAAGGTCAACTTATCCGTTCTGACGTCTTCGTTAAGGTTCCCTCCCAGTACTATGGACTGGCCCGGTTTTTGAAGAAAAACGATCCGTTGTCGCGAATTTATCCGGCACCGGAAACCAACAGTCTTTACTTCCGGAATTATTGTTGGGGCTTCTGGGGGTCAACGGTTCTAAACTATTTGCTTCCCAATCCGATTGTGGAAAAGGCATTAATTATTGGCTCGGCCGAAAACGAACAGGCTTTTGATTTGCTTCACTTTGGCTATTATTCCGAAAACCCGCTTCTTTTTGCCAGAATTTTAAAAATGTATAACAGCTCTTTGATCCTTGCGGACGAAAACAACTGCGATGGAAATGTCGGTTACCGCTACGATTGGGAAATTAATAAAAAAATGGTTGACGAAAATCCCTATTTTGAAAAAATCTGGCAAGAAGATAAATTATCACTTTATAAAATTAAAGATGACTTCTTGAAAGCAAAAGATTTTGACCAAGTTGCCGCCAATCATAACTGGTTAACCCTAAATGCTCTTCTTGTTAATTCCGGGGAAAATCCCAATTATTTTTCCGGCGGAAAATTTCTTGGAAAGATATATCCTTTCGCTTTTAACTTTGATCGGGTCAAGGTGGAAAACAAAAACATTTTTGCTTCCTTTACCTACCAAAATCAATCAACAACTTATAAAGGAAGCGTTTCCCGAAATCTGATTTACAATTCTCCATTAAGGATCGAGTATTTGTTGCCGGAAAACTCAATTGTTGTCAGTCCCGCTCTTTATCATTTGGTGGTTAATAACGAGGAAAAATTCTCTCCCAATCTACCGAAACTTACAGCCAAGTTGGAAAAAGATCAGGCTTTTTTAACTTTTGAGGAAAATGTCTTCAATCTCAAAGGCAACAAACAAACCGTTTTTGACGTGCCTTTCAAAATCGCTTCCTCCTCGGGATCATTTTTCCAATGGGGACCAAAAAGCAATCCCGTTTTTTTCCCGGACGAAAGTGAATTATTGATTGAAAATGATTCAATTATTGAAGTTTCCCTAGATTTTGTTTCTCCTGACAACCTTGGCGGCTCGTTGTGCATCTGGTCCAAAAATTATCAGGAATGCCTTAATAAAAATATCAATTTTAAATTCCCCAAAGATCAAATTAAAACTTCGTTCTTTCTTCCCCGGGTAGTTGAAAAAGGTGATCACCTGAGCGTTTTTATTGAAGAAAAATCCGCCGGGCCAAAACTATCTGTCAAAGATTTAACTTTCATTATTTATCAAGATAAAAAACCTCTTAAGATTGAAGGATCGGCCGTTCCCGAAACTTTTCAGACATTTGATCTCCCCTTAAAAAAAGGTGATAATTTTGAACTGATTATTCCTTTGGCCGAAGGTCAAAATTCCTATTTGTTTAAACCGGATAAATACTTTTTTCCCAAAACCGATACGGCCACTTTTACGGAAAATATAAGCCGGACAGAAGCCCTCGTCCAAAAAAACCGCTCTCTTCTTTTAAAAGTTAAAGAAGCCAACGCCAGTGTCTATCCCCGATTGGAGAGAATTGATCCGGCCGACAATTTTGCTTTGATTGCGTTTTCCGGCGAAAATTTGCAGGCAATTCCCTCAACTATTTCTCTTAGGAATATTAAACAAGATTTCCCTTTTTACAAAAAACAGCTTTCTGCCCAAAAAGTTAATTCTTTTTTTGATCTGGTTTTTTTACCGGCCTATGTCCGCTCTTACTTTTTTGAATTCCTCTCTACGGGAATCGGGCCGCGGGAAACCGTTAACCGCATTGACAATTTGGTTTTCCAAATTATTCCTAAAGAATGGGCGCAAACCGTTCTTGTCCCCGAAAATTTTGAGCCGGAAACGAACAATAAAGATGTTTTTAAAATAAACCAGGCGGTCTCTCCCAACTGGCAATTATTGGAAGCGAAAGGAGATCCGATAAGAATCAACGGCTGGGAACAGGGCTGGTTGGTAACCAAAAATTCCGGCGAGAATTTAAAGGTTGATTTTTGGCCAAACAAACTGGCTTATCTGGGTTATTTCTTAATTTTGATAATTGCCGGAGCAACAATTATCTTTCCTTTATTAAGGCTGGCCGCAAAGTTTTGGCGGAAGAGAAATTCGCCCCCAGTTTCCTGAATCTCAAAAACTCGTAAAGATTCAAAATCGCTTCTTTGGGCAAAACGGTAATCAAAAACAATTGGGCTAAATTGACCAAAATTCCTTTTAAATTCGGTTTATAACCCCATTTTCTGACCGCTTTTATCCTTGATTTTAAAGTCAAGTAAAAAGTTTTTTTGGGATCCTTAAACGAATTGGAATTTTTTCTTATCCGGTATTGGAAAAGAACTTCTTTCGTGTTCCCGAAATCTCCGTTTTGCAGCAATTTAAAAAACATACTTACATCTTCCGCGGTTTGGTGATTTTCGTATTTATATTTCTTCATTATTTTGGCGTAAGTCATCAAAGTCGGATGTTGAATAGAAACCATTTCCAAAATCATCTTGTAAAGTTTTTGGGAATCGCAGGGAAACTTTTTATAACCCAAAAAATCCCCTTTTTCGTCAATCAGCTCCGATTGGGAACCAACCGCGATAACATGGGGATTTTTAAGTAAAAATTCCAATTGTTTGGCAAATCTTTCGGGCAAGGAAATATCATCTGCATCCATCCGGGCAATAAATTCACCCTTGGCCTTTTCAAGTCCTTTATTCAAAGCAACTGCCAAACCTTGATTTTCGGAAGAATGAATAACATTTATTCTTTTATCTTTTTTGGCGAAGTCTTTTAAAATCTTTAAACTTTTGTCGGTTGAGCCATCGTCAATACAAATCATTTCCCAATTTTTATAACTTTGCCAGCGGATACTTTCAATTGCTTCCACTAAAAAATCTCCGGCATTGTAAACCGGCATTATTACAGAAATTAACGGTTTCTTTGAATTTTTCATTTTCTTTGGTTCTTCTTCGTTCCGCTTTGGGCGGAGCAAATTGAGCCTCCTCACTCCTCTGCTAATAAAAAATTATTAGTAAGGGGGTAAGGAGGGTCTAGATAAGATTCTCAATTCATCATCGCCTAAGCGAAGTGAATTATCTGAGAATCTCACCATCCATTTTCATGGATCCCTCCCTTTTGGTTCAGGAACGTGACGCCCCCACAGTGGGGCTAAGAAGGGTCCGAGAACTTAATCTCGAATCCTCCGTTAAAGGTACCGTTTTTCACCCGGTACCACCCACCCTTGGTCAAAGTGACCACAATGCCATTCTTGTTGGCAGCGATCACCTTGTCGGGGGTGCCGTCCTTATTTTCGTCCTGCTCAAGAACGGCATTGACGCCGTTGAAAATGGCGTTGCCTCCAACTGGAGCAGTGAACGAAATTTCGTACGCAACGCGCTGGGTACCCTCATCCGGCAGAGAATCTTGCCAGATTCTTCGAGAGCAATCCCACACCACGCGGAACTGGTCCTTCCGATCAGAAATTACGACCGGGCACTCGCTTGCCGGTATAGTCGTCACTCCAGAGACAGGAATGGACACCGCAGTCTGCTGTGCGATAACTTCTGGACACTCTCTCT
>Ga0116142_10002984_pt1 | contig 17513 bp, 10 predicted proteins | sample AD_UKC033_MetaG_FD_89785 | JGI IMG/M metagenome (GOLD analysis project Ga0116142, IMG submission 89785) | Active sludge microbial communities of municipal wastewater-treating anaerobic digesters from USA - AD_UKC033_MetaG | ecosystem: Engineered > Bioreactor > Anaerobic > Digestate | place: USA... | reverse complement strand
TTTTACGCCGCTTTCGGTGGAACGGACCGCACGGGCATCATATACAAGGGCTTGGCGACCGCATCGGAGGATGGAAGCGTGTTGATCCAGCCCAACCCGAACAACGGTCGGTTCACCTTGAGTTTCGCCAACACGGAGAAGGGTGATGTGACCGTGGAGGTGATCAACAGCATCGGCCAGAGCGTGTACAACGAGACCGTTCGGGACCTGGAAGGAAGTTTCAAGCGTGAGATGGACCTGAGCACCATGGGTGCTGGTGCCTACTACGTGAAGTTGAAGCGCAATGGGAACACCACCTCGCACAAGGTGATCTACCGTTGATCGGACATTGAATCCTGTTGAAAGGAGGCTTCGGCCTCCTTTCTTTTTACCACGCTGCAAGGCCTTCGCCGTTGATGGCGCCACCTAGCTGGTAGGTCCGGATCACGATACGCACACCTTGCAATACCGGCTCGCTTCACGGTGGGTGAAGGGGACGTTCGGGTCGCACATCTCATCCACCAACGTCGATAGCAATGCTTTGATCGCAGGAAGTTGCGAGCGATGGATCACCTCCGCCCCGGCGATCCGGAGCGAACCACCGGTCATCTGGGAGGGCCTTTGCAGGGGGATGATGGCAGCGCTGGCCTGATCAACACCCGGATGTTGCATCAAATAGGTGAATAGATACACGAGCAGTTGGAGCGCGTAGGTCCGTTCCGGTGTGATCTGCTCGCGTGCGATCTCCCCGAGTTGGAGGTCCCGTTCGTTCACGGATCCGGTCTTCACATCGAGTATCGTCAACCGCCCATCGCGCAGATCGATGCGGTCCAAACGGCCTTTTAGCCGGATGCCTGGGGTCAGTTCGGCCTGTAGCGTGGCCTCGATGGCGAGGATCCGTGTGCTGCCCTTCGCGCACCGCTCCTCCTCCGCCAGCAGGTGGTCGCAGATCGCCTTGGCAGCCATTTCCCGTCGAAGACGGTAATGCCCGTGGTCAAGCGCGGCCCCAGGAAGTTCCTTCGCGAGCTCGTTACGAAGTACCGCGTGGACCCCTTCTCGTGCTTCTGCAAGATGCGTTGGCAGGAGCTCCTGCCCGAGGTAGGGCGACAACAGCTGTTGAAGAGCGTTGTGCACCGCGTTCCCCAGAATGTCGCTGCCAAGTCTTCCATCTGCCGGGTCCTGGTCCTTCACACGGGCGATGTACCGGAAATAGAAGTCCAGCGGGCACCTCAGCCAGGTGCCAAGGGCCGATGGCGATAGCCCCCCTTCACAAAGGGTGCGCAGGTGTCGCTGGATATCCTCGGTCTTCGGCACGGCGATCGGGCGGATCTTCCGGACGATGGTGCTTGCGGTCGTGTTGACCTGTTCGATCATCGTGCGTGAACGGCCGATCACCTCATGCTCCCACTGGGAGATGAAGCGTGAAGGCTCATTGGATCCCGATCCGTCGCCGATGGAGAACGTCCATTCCACGTCGGAGGCCAGATGCATGGCCCGCTGGAAATTGTATGCCGTTACCGCCTCTGCATCGGCCGGCAGTGGCAGGCCATGGTGTCGTCGTAGGTCAAAAGGGATCCAGGACGAGGTGATGTCCGTTCGAGGTAGATCGCCTTCGTTCATGCCCAGGATGATCAGGTGATCATGGTCCACGGTCCGGGTTTCAAGCATCCCCATCACCTGAAGTCCTTTCAGCGGTTCGCCCAGGAAGGAGATGCGTTCCTCGCGCATCAGCCTTTCCCGTATGATGCGATAGGAATGGGGCGGCAAGGAGCCCATGTTGGAACGGGCCAGCAGCCTTCCAAGGCGCAGTTGGAGGAGCCTCATCTGGGTGATCTGTTCGCGGACGAACGGTTCGGTGGAAGGGGGTGTGTCCGCCCGGTCGAACAGCGCAGAGAGCCCTTCATCGATCCGCGTAGGATCACCGATCGTTTCGATCACCCGACGGATGCTTCCACCATGCGTAGGTCCGGCTCGATCGATCAGATCCTCCAATTCCGATCGGCTGATCGTCGCATGAGGCGCGTTGTTCAATCCATCGATGATGCATTGAGTGGCCGTCCCATCCTTGAGGTACGGGTGTGTGAAGAGCGCAAGCAGACCATCGACCGCGATCCCGTGGTCCGTGGTCCGTTCCTGCAGGTCCAGGAAGTGGTCCACCAGTCCTTGCACCGGAAGCGTGGACAGTGGTATGCCCATGGTCACGTTCACGGGTCCGATGTCCGCCGGGAGTCGGTGCAGAAGGGGCAGGAGCAGATGTTCCTGGCCGAGCACGATCGCGACACCCTCTCGTTCCACGGGGGACATTTCATGGAGGCGTTGGGCCACATGGACCGTTTGGGCCAATGCGTTCGCCGTCACCACCTTCCGAATACGCCGCTCCTCCTCCAGGATACCGGCCTGTGGGGGCAGTTCTCCCATGCCCAGCTCCTTGATGGACCGCCTCAGGAATCGGCCCGACTCCTGGATCGGGTCATCGAGGTAGAACGGGTCCGCGTCCCAGGCCACGCTCGCCATGCCTTGCTCCTGGAGCCGTGCAATGATCCGTGTCGTGGCAGGGTCAAGGGCGTTCAATCCGGCGAACCAGACGTGCCTCCATGGAAGTTCAAGGTTCTGAAGGGCCTGTTCGGCTGCCACACGGGCAACGTAGCCGGAGGTGCCGATCCGGTCCTTGGCCATGCGCTCGTTGAAGGTGCGGTGCAGCTCACCTGTGGCCCGCCATTCCTGTGCGGTCCGCTGCTGCAGGGGGCTTAGTTCACCAAGTCGGAAGCTCCACTCCTCGAGCTCATGGTAGTCGCGCAGGTCCTTGTAGAAGTGGGCGTGATCGATCAGATGGGCATCCACTTCGCTCATGTCACGCAGGGTGGTGGGCGCCCATTCCAGGAAGGTATCCAGCGGATCCGCGTCAAGCCCACGTATTCCCCGGTACGTGTCGTACAGCTTGAACAGCAGTTCCATGGTGTCACCCTGTTCCACAGCGGCGAGCCGTTGCAGGAACACGCCCATGTCCATGATCTCCGGACTCCATAGCGGTCCACCCTTCTTCTTCGCGAGGTACCTTCGCAGGTGAAGGCCCGCACGCTTGCCGGGCAGCACCACCGCGACCGAGCCAAGGTCATCCGGATGGCGTTGCAGCAGGAGTTCGGACAGCCGATCGAGGAAAGGGCGCATCAGAGCGCCGGAAGTTAACCTGAAGGTCTGGATGGGAACGGAACGATACCCCGTGTACCGGCGCTTGGTCGGTGGGAGCCATTACTACCGGATCATCGACCCGACACGGTTCGAGGAATTGCAGCGGATCGGTGCACGGTGGCTTTTCCATCATGTGGAGGCGAAGGCTTATCCGGAGCAGCTAAGGGTCCGGGAGATGATCGATCTGGCCGGTCCCTTCGAAGCGTTGGAAGTACAGGAGTGGGAGCGCACCGTAGACCTTGTACGGAAGCCTGGCTGAGTGTCCGCTCATGGCTCCGGGGTCGCCGTTCGTGAGAGTAGGGCTCCGGACAACCGGAAGTGAAGTAATTTGGTCTTACCCACCAGATGATCCGCGTCATCCTCTTTGTGCTCTACGTATCGTTCAGCGTCGTCTGTGTTGCGACGCATGTGCTTGGGGGGGAGATGTTCTACGACAAGTTGGCCGGGAACCAATACCGGATCACCCTGCGCATGTTCCGGGATTGCAGTGCCAACAATGTGAACGGTACCGGCTTCGACGCTCAGGCGACGATGGCGGTGTATGATGGAGAGGGTGCCTTCCAGTTCACCACCTCACCATCCTTCACGTTGGAGAATGATGTCGTGGTCGAGTTGAACAGCCCCTGTCTGCAGGCACCGCCGACCATCTGTGCCACCTGGGCGGAGTATGTCGCTGTGATCGATCTTCCTCCGAATGCCACCGGCTACGTGGTCAGCTATCAACGTTGCTGCCGCACGCCGTCCACGACCAATCTGCCCACGGGGGTGCTTCAGGGCCTCACATGCACCGTGCAGATACCGGCTGCGTCCATGGGCAGCAACAGCAGCCCACGGTTCAATGGATACCCACCTGTGGCGATGTGCTTCGGACAGGACATGGTCTTCGATCATTCGGCAACTGATCCGGATGGTGATGTCCTGGTGTACGACCTGTTCGCGCCCTACGCGGGCGGATCCGCGAACGACCCGGCTCCTGTCGCTGGTCCTCCTCCCTATGCCCCCATCGTATGGGCGGCAGGCTATGACAGCAGTGATCCGATGGATGCGGATCCAGGCCTTGCCATCGATCCGATCACCGGTGAGCTCATGGTCCATCCCACACTCCTGGGAACCTATGCGGTCGGGGTGCGCGTGCGCGAGTACCGCAACGGTGAACTGTTGAGCGCTTCGATCCGCGATGTGCGCTTCGACGTGGTGGCCTGTGATGCGTTCATCGCCTCTGTGATCGCGGACCAGACCTTGGAGGACCGATGCAGCGGCTTGACCATGCCCTTCACCAACCAGAGCATCAATGGTGATAGCTGGCACTGGGATTTCGGGGTGACCGGGACCGTTGCGGACACATCGGACCTGATGGACCCGGAATGGACCTATGCGGATACCGGAACCTACACGGTCACCCTGATCGCCAACCCCGGATGGCCCTGTGCGGATACGAGCACTTCCCAGTTCTCGATCCACTATCCGCTCGACCCCAGCTTTGTCCGACCACCGATCGCCTGTGTGGATGCACAGATCCAGTTCCAGGCGGAAGGGCGGTTCACACCCCTGGTCGAGGCCACGTGGAGTTTCGGTGCGGACGATGAGGCCGAGACCGGATCCGGGATACAGGCGGCGACGGTCTTTGGTGACCCCGGCACTTTTCCGGTCCGCCTTACGGTGCAGGAGTTCGGCTGTGAGGCGAGCTTCCTGGACAGTGCCACGGCATACCCCCGGATCACCCTGGAAGTGGTGACCGATACCGCGGGTTGTGTGGACAGCCCGTTCGGTTTCCTGGCGCAGGCGGAGGCATGGACGCCGGTGATCTGCACATGGTCCCTTGGCGATGGCGCATCGGCTTCGGGCACGGAGTTGACCCATTCGTACACCGAAGCAGGAAGTTACGATGTGGGCATTACCGCGAACACCACTTCCGGTTGCGTGGACACGCGAACCATCGTGTTGCCGGATCAGGTCCAGGTCTTCCCGAAGCCCATTGCCGAATTCACGGTATACCCGAACGAGGTTTCGCTCCTCGACCCGCTCGTGCAGGTCACGGATCATGCCCAGGGAGCAGTCGCATGGTCGTATGAGATCGATGGGAACCTGTTGACGGAGCCTTCCTTCCCTTACGAGTTCGAGGATGCCGGTTGGTATGATATCACGCAGACGGTGATGAGCGGGACGGATTGCGAGGCCAGCATCACGCACACTGTGCACGTGTCGGATCATCTCTTCTATGCTCCCTCGGCGTTCACCCCTGATGGTGATGGCGTGAATGACATCTTCCTACCCGTCGTTCGGGGAGCCCGCAGGTATGACCTGGTCATTGTGGACCGCTGGGGTGTGGAGCGTTTCCATACCACTGATCCCGAGCAGGGCTGGAGCGGAGATGGCCTGCCTCAGGGTACCTATGGTTTCAAGGTGAGGCTGTCGGAGTACGGGCCGATGAGCAAGGAATATATCGGTCACTTCACCCTTCTGCGTTAGAAGGGGTTCCTCGCTCCATGTCAACGTGGGGGATACCGTCGAGGTCATAGACGGCGCTCGTGGCGACGAATCCATGCCGGCTGTAGAAGCCCTGGAGATGTTCCTGAGCGGCCAAGGCGGCTCGTGTACTACCGGTGCGTGATCGGAGCACTTCAAGAGCCTGCTCCATGAGCGTGTGGCCAAGGCGCCGGTCGGAACGCGGGGTGCACGACGACCCTTCCGATATGGGGCATACCGTCCGGGCCTGCAGGAAGGATGCGTGCGTAGGCCACCAGTCGGCCATCCGCAACGTGACCGAGGAGATGCAAGGCAATGAGGTCCGCATCATCCACCTCCGGGTACGCGCACTCCTGTTCCACCACGAATACATCCACACGCAACTTGAAGATGGCGTGGATCGATCTTGGGGCAAGTTCGTCAAGGGTACTGGCGGTCCAATGCAGTGTCATGGTTCAACGGGTTCGGTGGTGCCCGAGGCCAGGTACCAGAGCAGGCCGTCCACCTGTACGTGGCCCATGGCGCGCAGGGTGTCGAGGTAGCCGCGCAGTTGCGTCCGGTGAGCATCGGAAGGCTTGCCGGTCTTGATCTCCAGGACGTGCATGCCATCAGCATCCTCCGCTATCCGGTCGGGACGCAGGCTGCTGCCATCGGCCATGATGATCGTGGCCTCGGCACGCACCCCGGTCGTTGCACGGAACCAGCGGTCCAGGGGCGGGCTGGAGAGCGCGGACATCAATTGCACGGTCAGGGCGTCCGCTTGGGATGGGTCCAGACCACCACGTTCGACCATTGTGACCACTGCACGCGGGACATCCTCGACCACGCGGATTCCGGCCAGCAGGTCATGCACGGCGGTGCCATACCGTCGCTCCTCACTGGTCGTCCCCGCCTCTTCCCCATTCGTTCGGATCCGCCATGGAGCACCCTGCCCGTGTGTGGTCACATCCCGAAGGACCACGGTTGGAACAGGGATCTCCCGCTGCCTTTCAGGCGCCGCCTGGACAACACCGTTGAACAGGTGTCCGTTTTCCTCGGCGAATGCGATGAGGGCCTTGGTCACGGGGTCGGTACCTGGTGGGACCAGGATGTGCAATTGCTGCTCCGCTCGCGTGAACGCGACGTAGAGCAGATTGAGGGCGTCGAGCTCGCGCAATGCCTGCTCTTCCTCCAGCTCCGGCAGACCGATATCGCGGAGCGCCTTGCTTTCTTTGACCAATGCCTCGGATAGCTCCGGGACGGCCTCACCTGGTGTCACCCAGAAGAGCTCCCCATGCGACCGGTTGGAGGTCATGCGTGCGTCAGGCACGATCACGACCGGGAATTGAAGGCCCTTGGCCTTGTGGATGGTCATCACCTGCACCGCATCCGTGCCTTCGCCCATGGCGGTGCTGCGATCGCCGCCACCGCGGTCCCAATGCTCCAGGAAGCCACCAATGTCCTGTGCGTGTTCAATGCTCCAGGCGTGAGCCTCATCCAACAGGGTAAGGAGCGCGGCATCCGTGATGGGGGTAAGACCGAAACTGCGCGCGAGCGTCTCCAACAGGGCGGCCAGGGTGGAGTGCATGGCCGGGTCGCCATGTGTGCGAAGGTGTTCACGCAAGGTGGCCACGGCATCGATGCGGCCATCTCCTTGTGGAATGATGCACCAGGAGGGATCTTCCGCTCCGCTCGATGCTGCGGCAACGATGGCCTGCCACTGGAGGGCGCGCGCGGCGGAAACAGCATCGCCCTGCAGCGTGAAGCGGAGGCATTCGATCAGCAGTTGCACGGCGGGGTCAGCGGTCAGTTGCAGACCATCAGGAGAGACCACCGCGAAGCCATGGGTCTGTAAATGCTCGGCCACCATGCGTCCAAGTCGTTTGGAACGCACAAGCACGGCAACGTCACCGGGTCGGTGGCCGCTCTCGATCGCAAGCCGCATGCTTTCAAGCACTTGCTCGAGGATGACTTCGGTCAGTTCATCGCCGCTCCTTTTCTCGGCTGTGCGTAGGCGCACGGTCCCGGCTTCGGGGCGCCAGCTCCGCTGCGCCTGTTCGTCGTAGACACGGCGCAACGCCGGGGTGAGCGCTTCCGCGAGGGACTCGAAAAGGGCATTGTTGAAGGCGATGATACCCTGGGCCGAGCGCCGGTTCAAGGCTAGTGGCTCCGCGGGCCGCCAGGTACGTCGCAAGGTCGCCTCCTGTTGGGCGGCGGTGGCATCCTTCGGGTCGCCGCCGTACAAGCCGGGTAATTCGAGGAAGAGCCGGACCTCGCCGTTGCGCCAACGGTAGATGGCCTGTTTCGCATCGCCCACGAGCAGGACGCTCCCGTCCGTGGCGAGTGCGTTGTCGAGCAGGGGGAGAAGGGCGTTCCATTGCAGGAGCGAGGTGTCCTGGAACTCATCGATGAGGAAGTGCCGGTAGCGCTCGCCGAGGCGCTCATAGATGTACGGAACGGGCTCGTCCTTCACCACTTCGGCCACACGCCGGGTCAGGTCGCTGAAGAAGGTCACACCATCCACTCGCTTCAACTCCTCCATGGCCATATCGATCCCATGCAGGGCATAAGCGGGTAGGAGTTCCCGGGCCACGGCGCGTTGGATCACGTGATCGGCATACCGCGCCTCACGCAGTTCCTCGGCGTCCCGGAAGAGGCGGTCGATCGCTCCCGCAATGCCCGCGAGCGCTGCGATGCTGCCGGTGGAAGCCTTGCCCGAATGGAGTTTCCCGGACTCGATGGGCTTGATGGTCTGAGCCCCCGGGGCGTTCCAATGGTCCTTGAAGCCGGCCAGGCTCTGGAAGTAGTTGAGCGCGGAGCCACCGTAGGCGATCTCCTCTTTTTCCACGCCGGTGCTTGTGAATAGACCGACCGCCTCCTGCCCGATCCGTTGCACTTCCCGTCGGAACCTCGCAGCGCTCACGCCCAGCCGTTCGAGCAATCCGGCGATGTCTTCGAAGGAGCGGTCGCGGAGGGCCTGCAACGGACGCAGTGACCGTTCATTGAGCAGTTCGCGACTAAGGTCCAGCAGGGGGCGCGTGGGTTCCCAGGGTCGTTCCTCCTGGAGGAGCTCGAGGCAGGTGAGGGTCAGCATCCTCGTGGTGCCTGCGTCATGCCCTGCCCGGTCGATCAGGGCATTCACCGCTTCGGTGCGGTAGTATTCCTGCTCGGTGCTCATCCGCAGGTCGTGGTCCAATCGAAGGTCCCTGGCAAAAGGCTTCACCACGCGCCGGGTGAAGGCGTCGATGGTACTGATGGAGACCGCGCTCCAGTTGTGCAGCATGTTCCCGAGCACCACCGCCGCCCGGTGCGTAAGCTCGTCAGCATCGATGCCGGCCACGGTCCGCAGGTGCTCCGCCACATCGGCAAGCGGGCCATGGAAGGGGCCTCCACCTGCGAGGCCCTCCAGATAGCTGATCACGCGTTCCTTCATCTCGGTCGCCGCCTTGTTCGTGAAGGTGAGCGCGAGAATATGGCGGTAGGCGCCATGATCACTGGTACCCAGGCAATGGGTCAGGTAATGCTTCACCAGGGCATGTGTCTTGCCCGCACCGGCCGAACTGCGAAGGACCTGGAACATCGTTGGGCAAGTTAGGATCTCCATCCCGGCGGAGGGAGTGGAACCTCCATCACCGACACCCGCTCCAATACGGCGTATTTTTGTGGGATAACGAACCGACCATCGACCCGATGCGCCAGCGATCCATTCTCCACCAGCTCTTCGTTGTTCTTGTCCTGCCGTTGACGCTTGTCACCTGCAAGCAAGGCCAGCCCGTTCCGCCGGAACCGGAACTGATCGGGACGCTCCGGGTCGTGATCCGCCCCACCTGGGATGGCATGCCGTTCCACATGAACGAGGTCTATCACAACGTGAGCGACTATCGCGTGAAGGTGGAAGCGCTGAAGTTCTACCTGGGTGATGTGCGGTTCGTTGATGATGGCTTCTTCGCCGCGGCGAAGGATGTGTCCTATTTCGATCTCCAGCACGACGGAGACACCGTGGTCTGGAACAACGTTCCGACGGGCACATGGACCAGCCTGCGGATGGGACTCGGGGTGCCGCAAGCCTTGAACGATGCAGACCCCATCGTCTATCCTCCGGGCCATCCGCTGAGCCTTGCGTTGGGCACTTATTGGACCTGGGCAACGGCCTATCGATTCGTGATGTTCGATGGACGCTATGACCTGGATGGCGCCGGCACTGGTCCGGTGCAACAGCCTTTTTCCATGCACACCGGGGTGAACGTGTGTTACCGCGAGTTCGACCTGCCGCTGGCGACCCCGTTGGTGGTGAACGGCACATCAACGTCCACCGTGGTGCTCGAACTGGCGGTGGATCGGTTCTTCCATTCGGATGGGGAGGTGTTGGACCTGGCGACGGAGAACCAGACGCACGGTAATGATCCGGCGCATGTGGTCGCCTTGAAGTTGACCAACAACGTGATCAACGCGTTCAGTGCACAGTGAGGAACGGCCTCATCCTCCTGATCCTTCTTTCCGGTCTTGCCGCCTGTCGCAAGGATCCCGGGCTGCAGGTGGATGATGTCGATGGGCCCTTCCTGTTGGAGCTTCCCGTCGGTGCACCCCCGCTACCGGTGCCGGATGCGAATCCATTGACGAAGGCATCGGTATCACTGGGGAAGGCCCTCTTCTTCGATACGCGCCTGTCGCGGGACGGATCGATGTCCTGTGCCAGCTGCCATCATACCGATCGCGCCTTCAGCGACACACTTGCATTGAGCCTTGGAGTGAATGGGTCGCCGGGGATGAGGAATGCTCCGACACTCGCGAACGTGGCCTATCATCCGGGTATTTTCCGCGATGGGGGCATCCCCACCCTGGAGGCTCAGGTCATCGCGCCGGTGCAGGACGACCTGGAGATGGACCACTCCCTGCAAGCGGCCGCTGAGAGCCTTTCCGTGGATGAGGAGTACCAGCGTCTGAGCCAGCTCGCCTATGGTCGGGACCTGGACCCGTTCGTGATCACACGGGCCATCGCGGCCTACGAACGCACCTTGATCAGTGGTTGGTCGCGCTTCGATCGATACCTCTATCAGGGTCAGGCGCAGGCGTTGACGGAGAGCGAGCGACGCGGCTGGGACCTGTTCCGAAGCGATGCCTTGAACTGCATGGCCTGCCACAACGGTTTCGACCTGAGCGATCACAGCTACCAGAACATCGGTCAATACCTGGCGTATGCGGATCCCGGCCGGGCGCGGATCACACTGGACCTGGCGGATGAGGGTAAGTTCAAGGTGCCCACCTTGCGCAACATCGCCCTCACGGGACCGTATATGCATGATGGCGCCATGGCCACACTGGATGAAGTGATCGACCACTTCGCTTCCGGTGGTCAGGCCCATCCGAACAGGAGCCCATTATTGACGACCTTTGCACTGAACGAGCAGGAGCGCGCCGATCTATTGGCCTTCCTGCATGCGCTCACCGACGAACGATCCATCGATCAGGTACCATGAGGATCCGGACCGTGCCCTTGCTTCTGCTTTCGCTGCTTTCCCTCGCGGTGGGGTGCAGGCGGGATGATGATGAACCGGAACCGGTCGGTCCATCTGGTCCCGGCGGGGGCTCCTCCTCGGGGACTCCAACGGAAGTGGCCGTTCCTGCGAACTTCCCGCCCATGCCCATTCCAGCGGACAATCCGTTCACGGTGGAAGGGATCGCCCTTGGTCGCTACCTATTCTACGAGGAACTGCTCTCCGGCGACAATACGATGTCTTGCGCCACCTGCCATTCGCAATCAGTGGCCTTCACCGACGATGGCAATCAGTTCAGTACCGGCATTGACGGCATCAGTGGCACGCGCAATGCGATGGCCTTGGTCAATCTGGCCTGGGATACCCGCTATTTCTGGGATGGACGTGCGTTGACCCTGGAGGACCAGGTCTTCGATCCCGTGCGGAACCCCATCGAGATGCATGACTCCTGGCCGAACGTGGTGGCCGAGTTGCAGGCGCATCCGAGCTACCCGGAGCTTTTTCGTGCGGCCTTCGGTACGTCCGTCATCGACTCGACCCTCGTGAGCAAGGCACTCGCCCAGTTCATGCGGACCATGATCAGTGGGAACTCACCCTTCGACAAGTTCCAACGGGGAGAGGCCTTTTTACCAGTGGACGCTCAATTGGGTGTGCAGTTGACACAGATGGAGGGCGGGAACCCGGCGCTCGGCCTGGGTGGTCAATGGGGTGCGGATTGTTTCCATTGTCACCCCCATGCTGGTGGACGCATGACCGACGGCTTGTTGCACAACAACGGTCTGGACAGTCAGTTCACGGATCTCGGGGCCGGGGCGATCTCGGGTCTTCCGGAGGACATGGGACGCTTCAAGACACCCACCTTGCGCAATGTGGCTCTGACCGGTCCGTACATGCACGATGGTCGTTTCCAGACCTTGGAGGAGGTGATCGAACATTACAATTCCGGCGGTCATGAATCACCGACGGTGGATGTCTTCATGAAGTATACGCAAGGCGGGCTCCAGCTGACACCGGAGAAGAAGCAGCAGCTCCTTGCCTTCCTGAACAGCCTGACGGACGTGGATTTCGTGAACGATCCGGCCTTCTCGGATCCGGGAGAGCCTTGATCAGGCGGCGGCCACGGCGGTCTGCACGGCGGGTGTCCAGGTATAACACTGCATCCGGTCCTCGAACACACCTGGCTTGAAGATGCTTCGACCAAGAAGCATGCGTGCGCACTCCTGCACCCCTTCGGTGATGCTCGGGTGCGGATGCACGAGTTCGGCCAGTTCTCGGATCGGGGTACCGAGCCGCATCATCAAGGCCACGGCTTCAATGGCACTGGAGGCATGTTCTCCCACGGCGCGCATGCCGAGCACACGCATCTCAGCATCATTGGACACGAGAACCTTGAAGAAGCCCTTGGTACGGCGCATGGCGATGGCGCGCGCGATGCATGAGTAATCGATGCGGGCCATGCGGTAGGAGAGACCCCGTTTCCGGCATTCCTGTTCGTTGAGCCCCACGCCGGCCACCTCCGGATCGAGGAACATGATGGTGCTCACATTGTCGTAGCTCAACTCCTCGGTCTTGCCCTGCCAGATGCGTTCCACGGCATGCCGGCCCTCCATTTCGCCGAGGTTCACCAGCATGTTGGTCGCGGTGGCGTCACCCACCACGTGGATGTTCGGCACGGACGTACGGGTATCGCTCACCTGGATCAGACCGGTGGTGGCATCGCGTAGGATGCCGGTGTGCTCAAGGCCGAGGCCCTCGATGTTCGGGGTGCGGCCCACGGAGAGCAGCGCCTTTTCCACCCGCACGGTCTCCACGCGTCCATCGGTGTAGGACAGGTCGTAACGCACGGCTCCATCCTCCACCGCGATGTGCTCAAGCTTCGCCGAGCGATGGATGATGACGCCGTTCCGTTCCAGGTTGCGGGCCACGAGCTCCGAGACATCGGGGTCTTCGAAGGGAAGGATGCGATCCGCGCGATCGATCAGGTGCACCCGTGTATCGCCCAGGTTCGAGAAGATGGTGGCGAACTCACAACCGATCACTCCGGCCCCGATGATGACGATGCTCCTGGGCAGCTCGTCGATGGCGAAGATGCCATCACTGGTGAAGATGTGCTGCTCGTCCACGGGGATGTCGGGGACGGTACGCGGCCTGCTGCCCGTGGCGATGATGAAATGATCGGCCCGGATCCGGGTGGTGAAGCCGGGGCGTTCGATGTGCACCACATCCTTGGATAGGAATCGTCCGGTGCCCCGTTCGTGCTTGAACAGCATGGTGCCCGCCTTGTTGTTGGCGAGCATCTGCATATGGCAGGCATAGAGGTACTTCCGTTCGAAGATCGCCTCGTTCACCGCCTTGCCGACCTCCTCCCAGGAAAGCCTGAAGGGCTCACGGCCACGGGTGTGCATGAGCGCGTTCGTACTGGACACCCGGTGGGCCACCTCCCACAAGGTCTTCGATGCCAGGGCGCCGTTGTAGATGCCGGTGCCTCCGATGCGGTCGCGTTCGATGAGCAAGGTGCGCCTACCCAGGTCGATGGCGCGCATGGCGGCCGCATAGCCGGCGGGGCCGCCGCCAATGACACAAAGGTCGAAATGCTCCATTCGGCGAACTGACGGGTGATGTGGTGGTCCGTCGCGACCTTCTTACGTGCGAGCGAGCCCGGGGGTTCCCGGTTGCGAACACCCTGCGCTGTATCCAATTCGATCCGGTCTGCGTACACGGCATGTGTCGAACCGCCTACGCGTGCGATCCGGGAGCTTCCTGTTCCTTGCCATGGCCACCTTGTGGGTGCGGTCCGTGCAGGCACAATGCCCGCAGCTTTATGACTATTACGGCAACCCATCGGCCGCTCCGGAATGGTTCAGTTGCTCGGGGACCAACTTCGCCTTGCTGATCGCCTCCCCGCAAGCGGTGGGTGCCTTCACCATCGATTGGGGAGATGGTAGTCCGCTGCATAACGGCGCCTCGCTCGTGGCCCCGCAGACTGTGAGCCATGTGTATGCGTCGGCCGTGGCCGAGTACACGGTCGTCTTCACGGAACTGTCCTCGGGCTGTACGGTCATCGGTACGCTCGTGATGGAGGAGAGCACGAGCGCCTCGATCCAGATCCCTGTCGGAGGCCTCACACAGGTGTGCGCACCCGAGGCGGTGGAGTTCACCAACAGCAGTACCAACGTCTCCCCGAACACGGTCTTCACCTGGGACTTCGGCGATGGCTCACCCTTGCTCACCTTCGACCACACCAACTGGGGCCAGACGATCTCACACACCTACCAGCAGGGTACGGTGGATTGTGAGACCACGGTCCGGTTGACGGCAGAGAACACCTGCAACGACCTGCAAGGGGGGGCGAGCTTCGCGACCTTCAATCCGATCCGTATCTGGGACATCGATGATGCGACCATCGCACCGAGCGCCACCCTGTTGTGCTGGCCGGACCGCACGGTGACCTTCGCCAACACGACGAACCGCAACTGCCTTAACCAGGGCAACATCTATCAGCGCTACGAGTACTGGAACTTCGGCGACTATTGGGGTGCCGGACAGGACAGCATCATCGACTGGACACCCTGGCCGCCCACCTTCCCCCGTACCATCCAGTACCCGGGTATCGGCTCCTACCAGGTGATGCTCCTGGACAGTAACTATTGCGGCATCGATACGGCCTATGTGACCATCAACATCGTTCCACCGCCATCGGTCAGCCTCACCGCCACGCCGAACCCCGTTTGTGCCGGAGAGACGGTGAACTTCGATGAGACCACGACCGGAGGTGCGAACTACTTCCAGTGGAACTTCGGGACCGGGAACGGATTCCAGTGGACCGGTGCCGGCGACCAGGCCTTCACCTTCAATACGGCGGGAAGCTATACGGTCAGCTATACAGCGAGCATCCAGGGAGCCACGGCCGGTTGTGCCGATACCGCATCGGTGGTGGTCGATGTGCTTCCAAGTCCCACCGCAGGCTTCACGGTGGACAATGACGCGGCTTGCGACCAGCTCACCGTCGCCTTCACGAATACGAGCGTGAACGCCATTACCCATCAATGGGACTTCGGTGATGGCACCACGAGCACCGATCCTGATCCGCCGCCGCATGATTACACCGTGCCCGGCAGCTATACCATCACCCTTCGGGTGTTGAACGGTCAGGGTTGCCAGGACATCGCCACGCAGGTGGTGAACGTGTATGAACCACCACAGGTCCAGATCGGGGCGCAGAACGTGTGCGAAGGTTCCGATGCGGAGTTCGCGGACCTCACGGTGACCGAGCCTGGTAACACCATCGTGGGCTGGGCCTGGGACTTCGGCGATGGGGCCACCGCGGATGTTCAGGCGCCGACGCACCTGTACGCTGCACCGGGGAGCTACCTCGTCACGCTCACGACCACGACACCCTATTGCAGCGGCACCGGTACCCTGCCGGTCGTCGTGGAGGCCCGTCCACAGGCATCCTTCCTGCCCGACGACGATCTGGGCTGCTCGCCGCACACGGTGAACTTCAACAACACCAGCACTGGTGGCGTGAACGCGATCTGGACCTTCGGTGATGGTGGCGCCTCCAACGACCACAGCCCCACGCACACCTATTTGAATCTGGGCGCTCAGGACACCATCTACACCGCGCAGCTGGTGATGACCTCCGCGTTCGGATGTGCGGATTCCGTCTCCGTGCCGATCACGGTGGCGCCCGGGGTCCAGGCCTTCTTCAGCCACAACGCCATGCCCGGTTGCGCGCCGCTCGCGGTCGACTTCACGAACACCAGCGTGGGAGCCGACTCCTATGCGTGGGACTTCGGTGACGGAGCGACCAGCACTGCGGCGAACCCATCGCATGTGTTCGTCAACACGACCCTCTTCCTGCAGAACTTCCAGGTGCGCTTGATCGCCACCTCCGATGCCGGATGCGCGGATACGCTCGTCCAGCAGATCACGGCCTATCCAACTCCGGACTTCAACTTCGTGGCACAGCCGGACAGCGGGTGCAGCCCGCACGCGGTCACCTTCCCCGCCGTTGTCGGCGCCGTTTCCTACCAATGGGACTTCGGTGACGGCTCGACAGGGAGCGGTCCATCGCCCACGCACATCTACTTCAACAACACCACGGCGGATGTGGTCTATCCGATCACCTTGATCGGATCGAACGCCTTCGGATGTGCGGATACCACCCATGACGAAGTGACCGTCTTCCCCCTGCCCGTGGCGCAGTTCACGGTCGCACCAACGACGGGATGCCATCCGCTCACGGCCACGCTCACCAGCACGTCCACCGGAGGTTCCAACGTTACCTGGACCTATGGCGATGGTGCCACTTCGGATACGACGGCAGCCATGCACACGCATACGTGGTTCAACTATGCGGGACCTGGTGCAACGACCTATCCGATCGGCCTAACTGTCGCCACCGATCATGGTTGTACCAATACGGCGACCGCTCAGGTCCAGGTCTTCCCTGCGGTGCAAGCCGGCTTCGTGGCGGACACGATCGGGTGTGCTCCACTTCCAGTTCAGTTCAGCAATGTCAGCACCGGAGCCGCCACCTACACGTGGAACTTCGGTGACGCCACGAACTCGACCGCATCCGCTCCCACACACACGTATCTGAACCAGGGCCTCAACGATGCCACCTTCGACGTGGAAATGGTGGCCACCTCCTCGTTCGGATGCAGCGATACGGCCAACCTCTCGATCCTGGTACATCCGCAACCGATCGCCCAGTTCGTGACCGGCGTAATGGCGGGATGCCAGCCGTTACCGGTGGATCTCCAGGACCTCAGCATCGGTGCGACCTCCTTGTCGTGGACCTTCGGCGACGGTGCGGGCCTGAGCGCTGGACCGGGGAATACCTCGCATACCTATGTGAATGCGACCACTGATCCGATCGTCTTCGATCCACAGTTGGTCGCCACCTCGCAGCACGGATGTACCGACACGGCAAGCGCCCAGATCCAGGTCTATCCCGAGGTCAGTGCTGCGTTCGAAGTGGACAGCGCCGCTTGTTCGCCGTTCGCAGTGGACCTGACGAATGCCAGCATCGGTGCCTCCGCCTATCAATGGAACATGGGGGATGGGACGATCCTGGTGGGCTTTGAGCCGACCTACACCTACGTGAACAACACCACCGCCGATCTGGTCAGGACCATCACGCTCACGGCGACCTCCGCATTCGGATGCACGAGCACCGCGGACCGGACGATCATCGTTTCGCCGGTGCCCTCGGCCGCATTCCAGGCCACTCCGAGCACACAGCAGTTCCCATCTGCCGATGTACTGGTCCTGAACAACAGCTCCCCTGGGCCGTGGACGCACCAATGGGACTTTGGTGATGGTGCTTCCGCATTGGTGGCCTCACCCGGCACCCATACCTACACCACCTGGGGCGATTACACCATCGAGCTGGTGGTG
>Ga0116142_10002972_pt1 | contig 17547 bp, 20 predicted proteins | sample AD_UKC033_MetaG_FD_89785 | JGI IMG/M metagenome (GOLD analysis project Ga0116142, IMG submission 89785) | Active sludge microbial communities of municipal wastewater-treating anaerobic digesters from USA - AD_UKC033_MetaG | ecosystem: Engineered > Bioreactor > Anaerobic > Digestate | place: USA... | reverse complement strand
TGCCCGGCGCGGACGGCATGCTTCAGCTTGTCGAAAAGGACGGCGGGTTGGTCCCGGCGCTCGGCACCCGCCTGCTGAAGACATCGGCGGACCGCATGAAACTTTTGGCCGAGACCTACGGAGACCGGTTCTTTGAGACCACTCTGGACGAACTGCTCGGCTCTCCGAAAAAAGTCGCCGCGAATGTGAAGAACGCGGAGCTCTTCGTGGTGCGGACCCAGGACCCGGACGCCGTAGCGGAAAATCTCGGTGCCTGGCGTGCAAGACGGTACCTCTCGGATGTGGTAGGAGATATCGCGGCTGCGGTCCGCTGGGTGGTTTCCCAAGGGTTCAACCGCGTCGTGATCAGCGCCGACCATGGCCACATGATGCTGCCTGAAATTCCGGCGGGCGACGTGGTCCAGACTCCACCCGGCGGTTGGTTGGAGAATAAGCGCCGCTGCCGGTTGGGATCGGGACTTTCCGGGGCGGCCGGCACCGTCACCCTGAAGGCCGGTCATGTGGGGATTCAAGGCGACGTGCAGGAGGTTTGTCTGCCTATCGGGTTCCGTGTGTTCTCGGATGGCGAAGGTTACTTCCACGGCGGACTGAGTCTTCAGGAAGCGGTGGTACCGGTGGTCGTCTTCCGGGCTGGCCAGGAAAGGCAAAGCGCTGCGGGCAAGCTGGAGATCGACATCCGGTATCGTTCGGACAAGTTCACCAGTCGGGTCATCGGTCTTAAGTTCCACTTGAAGAGGGATCTTTTCTCTGCAGCAGCTCATGTGCGGATCGAGGCATACGACGGTACAGGCTTTAAAGCGAAGATCGTTGGCGAAGCTGCTGACAGCGAAGCGCGGGACGAAAAAACCAGAGAAGTGATTCTCCAGGCTGGCAAAGAAACGCCCGTCCCTGTGTTAATCGATCCGGATTTCAACGGGGCGGAGATTGAAATCCGAGTGAGCGACCCTCAAACTCGTGTGGTATGGGCGAAGCGGAAGCTGAAAAACGCGATGCTTGATTAAGGAACGAAGAATGCAACAGGACGACCTGGACAAGAAAGCAACGGGTGTTTTCGCCGGCAAGGTGGTGCGTAAGGATCTCCTGCACCAGATCAAAGGCGGCGAGAACGTACCGTCCTATGTGCTCGAGTACCTTCTGGGCAAGTACTGCGCCTCGGACAACGACGAGGAGATCCGTATCGGCGTGGATGCCGTCAAAGAAACCCTGACGACGAACTATTTCCGCCACGATGAGGCGAACAAGGCCCAGTCCATGGTCGAACAGAAAGGCAGACATCGGTTCATTGACCGCATCGAGGTCCGCTTCCTCCCAAGCGAGAACAAGTACTGGGCGTCCATGGACCATTTCGGCTACACAAAAATACACATCGCCGAGGAGTTTTACCGCCGTTACGAGCGTCTGCTTGAAGGTGGCATCTGGGCCATCATTGATGTGGAATTCCGACTGTCTGAAGAGGGCAAGAAGGACAGCCCCTTTCACATCGTTGACCTGAAGGCCATCCAACTCGCCCGGTTCGACTTGGACGAGTACCTGGAGGGCCGCCGCGCCATGAGCAGGGATGAATGGATCGACCTCCTGCTGCGGAGCGTTGGTTTGGAGCCTCTGCGGATGGATAATCGGCTGAAGATTCTGCTGCTCACCCGGCTCATCCCCTTCGTCGAGAAGAATTACAACTTTATTGAACTTGGTCCGCGCGGCACCGGCAAATCCTATGCGTTCAGCGAGATGTCCCCTTACTGCATGCTGCTTTCGGGCGGCAAGGCGAGTACTGCAAACCTGTTCTACAACAATGCCCGCCGGCAGGTCGGACTCGTCGGCCATTGGGACGTCGTGGCTTTCGATGAAGTCGGAGGCATGAAAATCACAGATCCAGACGCGGTCCAAATCATGAAGGACTATATGGCGAATGGTCGGTTCAGCCGCGGAATCACCCAGGTGCTGGCGGACGCATCCCTGGTGTTCATCGGCAACCTGAATCAACCTGTGGAGAGCCTGGTCCAAAACTCGGCCACGGACCTGTTTCAGCCGTTGCCGAAGGAGTTCGACCTTGCACTCCTCGACCGCATTCATTTCTATCTTCCTGGTTGGGAGGTTCCTAAGAACTCGAAGGACATGCTGACGGTGCACTATGGATTCGTCACCGACTATATAGCCGAGGCCTTTCGGGCGCTCAGAAAGCAGAATCGATTCGATGAGACCGAGCGGGTCTTCCGGTTTGGATCGCACGTTGAAGGCCGGGACGCCACGGCGGCCAAGAAGACGGTGAGCGGCCTGTTAAAAATCCTCCACCCCGGCGGAGGCTGGACGAAAGAGGAACTCACGGACTATGTCGAACTGGCCATGGAGGGGCGTCGCCGGGTCAAGGAGCAGCTCAAGAAACGCGGGTCGTTCGAATTCTACAAAACCAGCTTCTCCTACATCGATCTTGAGAACGACACGGAGCGGTCTGTGGGCGTGCCGGAGCAAGGTGGGGCAGGGGTCATTTCGCAGGACCCGTTGCCGCCGGGGACCGTCTACACAGCTGCTGTGAATTCAGAAGCCAAGGTCGCGCTGTTTCGGATCGAAGTTACATTGACGGCAGGTACGGGTAAGCTCCGTACTCCGACCGGCCTTGAGAAATCCCTGAAAGAATCCCTGAACCGGGCCTTCAGTTATCTGCAGAACGTCAAGGACAAGCTCGGTCTGACCCAGATGCTGGCGCAAAAGGACATCTATGCTGAGGCTGTGGACCTCTCCGGCGGACGCATTGAGTGTCCCTGCGGTGTGGCGTTTTTCGCTGCAATGATCTCCGTGGTCCGAAACCGTCATGTGCAGGCAGGGACGGTCATTCTCGGCGACTTGACTATTCAGGGGAATATCAAAGGTCCGGCCTCGATCACAGAACCCCTGCAGTTGTCCTTAGAGGCCGGGGCCCTACGCGTCCTGGTACCGGTTTCCAACAAGACACAGTTTGCCGGACTTCCGGAAGATGTGATTGAGCGCTTGGACGTGGTGTTTTACGGTGATGTGGACCGGGCGGTGCTGAAAACACTGGAGATGTAACTGATGCGGCATCGAGCATTTGAAATTAATGGAATGACAGGCGTCCTCGTTGGGTTGCGCCGCTCTCGTTCCATCGATGCCGCAAGCGGTTCCGCCGGCATGTCGGTAAGTAACCTCTTGAAAGCGCTCATTGGAGCGCCCATTCAGACAAAAATGGGTTCTTCCGATGAAAGGTAATCTGAAACGAAGACGAGGACAATCCGGCAACGTCGACGGCAAGCCCACGGCCGTCGATCTGTTCTGCGGTTGCGGCGGGCTGACCCTGGGGTTGAAAAAAGCCGGATTCCGGGTCCTGGGTGCTGTTGATCTCGATCCATTGTCCCTAAAAACCTATAAGGCAAACCATCGAGATGTCATGTTGTGGGAAACAGACATCAGAGAACTTGAACCGGAGGAACTGCTCGATTCACTCGAGTTGAAGAAAGGTGATCTTGATCTCCTGGCGGGTTGTCCCCCCTGCCAGGGCTTCTCGACGATTCGGACTCTTAATGGCGCCGTCAGGGTCGATGACTCCCGAAACGACTTGTTGAATGAGTTCGGACGTTTTGTGGAGGCTCTCCTTCCCCGTGCCGTGATGATGGAAAACGTGCCTGGGTTGGTGGATGACGAGAGGTTCACCGCATTCTGCGTGAAGATGAAAAAACTCGGTTACTTGGGAGACCACCGTATTTTGAACGCAGCAGAGTATGGAGTTCCGCAGCGGAGACGCCGGCTGATCTATTTGGCCGGTATGAGTATGGTTATTCCGTTCGCCGAAAAAAACATCAGACAAAAAACGGTCAAGGATGCCATTGGCGGACTGCCGAAAGCGGGACAAAGCGGGGACCCCGTGCATGATATGTCGGAGAATCGGACGCCGAAAGTTCTGGAGATCATCCGACGTGTCCCGAGAGACGGTGGAAGTCGTAGCGCTCTGCCGGAGGAGTTCCAACTTGAGTGCCACAAACGATGCAACGGCTTTAAAGATGTTTACGGACGTATGGCCTGGGACGATGTAGCCCCGACGATCACAGGTGGATGCTTTAACCCGTCCAAAGGGCGGTTTCTGCATCCGGAGGAGGATCGAGCGATCACCATGCGCGAGGCGGCGCTTCTCCAGGGATTTCCCCTTCGGTATAAGTTCCCGAGCGTAAACAACAAGTCCTTGGTGGCCTTAATGATCGGTAACGCGCTGCCACCGCCCTTCATTGCTGTGCATGCTAGGTGTATTGCTGAAAAATTGGACACGGATTAATGACTTTAGGAGAACAATTATGCCGAAACGCGAATTCCACATGACCATCCTCGGCCGGACTATAGAGCATCTCGGTACCCAAATGTATAAGCACCGTGCTCCATCTATAGCTGAATTGGTTGCTAACTGTTGGGACGCCGGCGCGAAGAACGCATGGATCACCGTTCCCTCAGATAGTAGATATAATTCTGTAAAAAGTGTGATAACCATTATGGATGACGGCGAGGGGATGGACGATGGGACTGTCCAAGATCGCTATCTAGTCGTCGGCCGGAATCGTCGCAAAGATGACGGCGGGACAAGCCAAGGTCGCAAGGTGATGGGTCGCAAGGGTATTGGCAAACTTGCGGGTTTTGGTTTAGCCGAGAAGGTGACTATCACTACTTGGACCAAAGAAAACCCAAAGGCTGTCAAGTTTTCGATGGTGCTACGGCAGCTCAAACTTGGTGCGGGAACAGTTGACAACATTAAGTTTCCTTGGTTCGAGATCGTCAAACAGGACGACTGGCCGCTGTCTGGTACCCGGATAGAACTATTGGAATTGAGACATACTGCGCCGATAGATATCGAGGCACTTTGTGAAACGCTGGCCCGCCGATTCTCCCGAACCACCCATGGCGAAATGAATATATGGATTAACAACGATCAGTTGTTAGAGCCAGACATTGACACGATGCACAAGTTCCCCGATGGAGATGATTACAAGGACTCGACTCTACCGAGCGGACAGATAATTAAGTACCGTTATAGATTTGCCCGGAAGCCCCTTAGATCAAAAGAACTCCAGGGTTTCGTGATTTATGCCAACGAGCGTACTGCCCAAGCCCCGCCGTTCTTCTTTAACGTGGAGTCCACGGCTTCTTCTCAGCACTCGACTCGTTACGTTACAGGGGAAATCATCGCTGATTTCTTGGATGCTGGCACGGACGATGAGTCAGACGTGATCTCGACGGATAGGCAGGAGTTGGATTGGGAAAAGGAGGAGCTGCAGGAACTTAGAATATGGGGCGATGAACTCTCCCGACGAGTTCTCCGGGAATGCGCCGATTTACGAGGTCAACAACTTGAAAACTGGGTTCTTAAAGAAGAAGATTTCATCCGTCGCCTTACCCTGCTTGATCCAAGCTGCCGAAATGAAATCAGTCGCTTTCTGAAGGTTCTTGGGCAGAAGTCGGATGAGACTGATGATCGTACTCGCGATCTGGCAGACTCCTTGATTCGAGCATACGAGTTCAGAACTTTTCATGATGTTATCGACGACATCGAGCAGGCAGGCGACGACCCTGAGAAGCTTGAGGAAATGCTTGGCCGCTTGCATGATTGGAAAGTCTTGGAGAGCCGTGCAATTCTAGAAATAGTCCGCGGACGATTGAGTATAATCAACAAGCTGGAGCAAATGATTATCCATGATGCTCCAGAAACGGCCTCGAGTAAAACTCATGATAACCTTCATGATCTGCTTGCCGAGTACCCATGGCTCTTTAATCCTGAATGGCAAGTCTTCGCAGAGGAGAAAACGATAAGCAGGCAACTGCAAGAATGGGGAGAGAGAGATTGCTCGGAAGAAATGAAGAACAAGAGAGTGGACTTCCTCGCTTTTGCTAAGAGCACAGATGCCCTTGTCATCATTGAGTTAAAACGCCCGGGGCATTCCGTTAGTTTAGAGGAAGTGCAGCGACTTGAGCAGTATCAGGTCGAACTGATGAGAGCGAGAGAGAATTGCAAACGAGTTCTTGTCTATGCTGGATCAGTCAATATCCACTCAATAAAGTGGGCGCAAATGCAAGAAGCTAAAGATTTCGAAGTTTTGCAATGGAGCCAGATGTTCACCAGGGCGAAGACATTCTATTCTCATTACGAGGCGGTACTCAATGGTGATGTTATGGCTGAGAGTTTTCAGAGTAAAAGGATTGAAGTTGCTCGGACACGAGCGATTATAGATAATGGCTCATCCCACCGCTCTGTGGTTGATCGAAAACGAGGTCTGGGGGAGTCTGACGTGTAGTTAAACCTTTATCACAACCGTGTAAAAGGTTTATATGCCGGATAACCTAACACTAGAGCAGCGCAGCTACTGCATGTCGCGTATAAAGGGAAAAGATACGAGACTCGAGGTAATGGTGCGTTCGGCGCTTCACGGGAAAGGATTTAGGTTCCGAAAGCATGTCAAGGAGCTGCCCGGTAAGCCCGACATTGTTTTCACTAAGGCCCGAATTGCTGTCTTCGTGGACGGTGACTTTTGGCATGGATACCGATTCCCTTCGTGGGAGGATAAGGTTTCTGACTTTTGGAAAGAAAAAATATCCAAGAACCGGGAACGGGATACAGAGAACCACAGGAAACTCCGTGAGATGGGCTGGATGGTTATACGCGTGTGGCAGCATGAAATTCAAAAAGACTTCGAAGCATGTATTGATCGGATTATTGCTTCGATTCGAAGAAGTGAGGTGAAAACCGAATCAGATGAAGAGGCATGAAAATATCGAATCGCAAGGCTTATAAGAGAATGCGGGGAATAGATGGCGACTAAAGGGTCAACAAAGAACAGCCTTCAGGAGTTTTCGGCAGCCATGAAATGAAAGCGGAGGCAGTCGAGCGTGTCAGTTCTCACCGAAGAAACAGGATGTCTGGCAGGTCATTATTAACAAACAGTATGGGGCGATCCGGATCGTAAATCTCTACAGAAAGGACTTGTGCCCACCGAAGGAATAAGTATGTAGGCAGCAATGGAGGTAGCGCCGAAAGATGAAGACTCCGAAACACTCTTTACGTAAGATTGTGAGTTTCCTGAACAACCCTGACGAAGATGGCGGTTTTTGGCTTCCCAATATCCAGCGGCCGTTCGTCTGGAAAGAGGATCAGATCTGTCGCCTCTTTGATTCGATCCTGCGGGAATATCCCATCAGCACCTTACTGATATGGAAGACCAAGGCCGAAGTTCGTCACAGAAAGTTCATCGACAACTACCACGGCAAACTGCGGTTGAGTGACTTTTATGTTCCTGAAAACGGAAAGAAAAAATGTCTGGTGTTAGACGGTCAGCAGAGGCTTCAAAGTCTGTTCATCGGCCTCTGCGGAAGCTACGAAGGGCGGGAGCTATTTCTCGACATACTGAGCGGGGAAATATCCGCTCCGGATGACGTCAAGTTCAGATTCGCGTTTCTTGATGCTGGCAAGACCGCCTTTCCATGGATCAGATTCAAGGACCTGGTCTTTCATACCGCTGACCCACTGACCGCGGCCGAGGATATGATCGCCAGAGCGAGCCGCGAACTATCACATGAAGAGCGCCGCAAGATCAGTCGTCATGTCGGTATCGTGTTCAAGACCTTTCATTCTGACGACGGCATTTCTTATCAGGAACTCGATAGCACCGAGAATGCTGAACTTTACACTGAGGATGATGTCGTGGAGGTTTTTATACGAGCCAACTCCGGCGGTACACGGTTGGGCAAATCAGATCTGCTTTTTTCTCTGCTGAGTTCGAGTTGGGAACATGCCGACGAACAGATGGAAGATCTTTTGTCCGATCTGAATCGTCACGGTTTTGACTTTACCCGTGATTTCGTTCTTAAATCATGCCTTACACTGTTGGATCAAGGAGCACGTTACGAGGTCTCGAAGTTCAGGAAGCTTGGAGTTCGCGAAAAGATTGAGACCAAATGGCAGGACATAACAAAAGCACTGAAAGACGTGTTGGACTTTGTCCGAGGCAAGACCTTCATCCAATGTGATAAGGCTTTACCGTCGTATTTAGTTTTGATACCGCTGGTATATTCCCGTTATCACTTCCCGGAAAGTTGGAAGACCGCAAAAGGAATCGACAACTATCTGCTCCGTACGTTGATCAGTGGTGCTTTCAGCGGAACCCCGGACCAACTGATTGACGATTGCATTGGAAAGATCAAAGAACAGAAGGGCTTCGACCTCAATCATCTATTCGAAGCCATCCACTCGAAAGGCCGGAGCCTCGAACTTACCGAGGACCGTTTCTGGCAGACCTGCTATGGGTCTGATTCGATCCATTTGTTTTTTAATCTGTGGTACAGGGAATTCAACTACACGCCTGCATACGAAAGCAATCTCCCGCAAGTCGATCATATCTTCCCACAGAGCGCTTTAAGAAAGATCAAGGTAGCTAGTCCCGAAACCGGCCGTCAAAGTATCATTAAATACAAACAGGACGAGCGTGACCAGTTGGCCAATTGCATGTTATTGACTCAGGCGGAGAATGGTGCTGGCGGCAAGTCGGATATCTTGCCCGAAGTCTGGTTCTCAGATAAACATGAAACTTACCTTGATATGCACTTGATACCCCGGGATAAGGAACTCTGGAAAATAGACCGATTCGAGGACTTCATTGAAGAACGTAAGCGTTTGATCAAAGACAACTTTTCGTACCTGCTTTCAAAGACAGCGGACAGGTTTGCTGTGAACCAGGAATAAAGAGTGGGAGTTGATCAGTGACCGAGAAACCCATACCAACGAATTGGCCTAATTGTAAAAGTATCCTCTCTCGCGCCCAAGGCTGCCTGTTGGGTCAACTTGCCGGCGATGCTCTGGGAAGCTTGGTAGAGTTCCGAACACCGCTCGATATTCGCCGTGAATACCCGAACGGCGTCCGTGAACTTGCCGACGGGGGCACTTGGAACACCATCGCAGGTCAGCCGACGGACGATTCGGAAATGTCTCTGTTGCTGGCCCGCCTACTGGCGGACCAGGGAAAGTACGATCCCGATGAGGCCAGGAAGGCCTATGTCTTCTGGCTGGACTCGGGGCCCTTCGATTGCGGCATGACCGTCTCCAGCGGCTTACGGGGTCGTCCGAATCCGGAGAGCCAGGCAAACGGGGCTATGATGCGAGTTAGTCCTCTGGGTGTCTTTGGCGCCAATCACGATTTGAAGAAGGTGGCCGAGTGGGCGTACCAGGACGCGGCGCTCACCCATCCTCATCCGGTTTGCCAACAGGCCAACGCGCTGTTCACGATGGCGATTGCCCATGCCATTCGCACGGGGTATGGGGCCCGGGACCTATTTCATCAGATCGTGAGCTGGGCCGAAGATATGAACGTGGATCGGAGCCTGCTTGATGCCGTCCGAGGAGCCGCCACGGCACCTCCCGCCGATTATATCCACCAGCAGGGCTGGGTCCTGACGGCATTTCGCAATGCCCTCTGGCAACTCCTCCATGCACCCAACCTGGAAGTGGGTGTCGTGGACACGGTCATGTGCGGTGGAGACACAGACACCAATGCGGCCATTTGTGGCGCACTTCTGGGCGCTGTACACGGCCGGGACGCTATCCCCGGCCAATGGGTCGAGTCCTTGATCAAATGCCGCCCTGTAGCGGGACGGTCGAATGTACGTCATCCCCGGCCCGAGTGTTTTTGGCCCGTGGACGCATTGGATCTGGTGGAGCGGTTGATATATCCTGGAAGCCAGGACTGGACAGACCCGGGGGGCGGAGTTGTTTCTGCGCATTGTGAGGTGTCTGATTACTACAAATCGTAAATAAAATATTAACCCAACGGGTTAATAAAATAACTTGACTTTAAATCTGTATGGACATATCTTTTAAACATAAAAAGCTCAAGAAATCGTTTAATGAGGGTGCACAACTTGAAAAGACTCACGGTAAGTTACGTGCCCAGAAGATCAGAATTCGCATGAAAGAACTGAGAGCCGCCCGGAGCTTAATGGATTTTTGGCCGCCTAAAAGTCCGCCCGGCCGGTGTCACGAGTTGACTGAGGGCCAAAGGTCCGGCCAACTGTCCGTTGATTTAGACCATCCTTATCGTCTTATTTTCGTTCCTGATCATGATCCGATTCCGAAGCTTACGGATGGGGGATTGGACTGGTCCCAGGTAACGGCGGTCAAAATACTGGGGGTGGAGGATACTCATGGCTGACACCATGTTAAATCAATACGTTCCGGATTATTTGGTTACACCCGGCGAAGTTCTCGAGGATTATCTTGAAGGCTTTGGCATGACCCAAGTGGAATTGGCTGCCAGGACCGGGCTGACAAAAAAAACGGTCAATGAAATTATCAAGGGAAAATCACCGATTACACCGGAAACCGCTTTGAAACTGGAACGCTCGCTGGGTCGGCCAGCTCATTTCTGGAACAATCTCGAAAGACAATTCCAAGAGGAACGCACACGCTTTGCTGAGGAAAAGCGCCTGCTTTCTCATTTGGATTGGCTCAAGAAAGTACCTGTAAGCCATATGACCACTCTGGGGTGGATCTCTAAAACAAATGATAAAATTTCCCAATTGAGAGAGGTGTTACAGTTTTTTGGAGTGGCTTCTCCTGAACAATGGCCGACCGTTTGGCAGGGGCATCAGGTGGCCTACCGCCAAGCGCAGCGCTTTAAATCGTGCGAGGAGTCGGTTTCAGCTTGGCTGCGCAAAGGCGAAATCGAAGCCAGAAAGATTGCATGTTCACCTTTTAACCTTCGATGTTTTCAAGAAATCCTTGATATGATAAGAGATCTTACTGTTAAAGAACCTCATGTGTTTCAACAAAGACTGGTCGAGCTTTGTGCCTCAGCCGGCGTCGCTGTGGTTTTTGTCCCCGAGCTTTCCAAAACCGGTGTTTATGGTGCAACGCGGTGGCTAGGTGACAAAGCCGTCATTCAGTTGAGTCTACGTTACAAGAGCAATGATCACCTTTGGTTCACTTTTTTTCATGAAGCAGGTCATATCATTAGACATGGACGCAAAGAAATTTTTATCGAAGATAATGGCTCGAGCGACAAAAAAGAGGAAGAAGCCGATGCCTTTGCCCGAGACCGGCTGATTCCGCCAGCCGAATATCACCGGTTCATTTCGTCATGGGACGGCCGATCCCTGGCACCTGTGAAAGCCTTCGCTGGCAAAATTAAAATTGCGCCAGGTATTGTAGTGGGACGCTTGCAGTACGATAAAAAGCTGCCAAATTCTCACGGAAACAAACTAAAGATCTTTTACAGTTGGTCCGATCAAGACGCGAAATAGGCGGATTCTGTGGAATTCCCTCCTCACCGGTATGCTGGGCAATAGGGGAATCTATCTCCCCCGGCTGTAAAGGGACTTCAATACCTTTTGCACCTGGTTCACCACCGAGGATGTCATGGCCTTCAGCTTTTCGATCCCTTCTTTCCCCTTCTCCCGGTTCCGCCGGTAGAACTTCTTGACAGTGATGATCGTTCTCTTCCCGACCCAGACGAAGGTCCGAAAGGATTTCCGGAGGATCACCTCCTCGCGGAGCCAAAAAAACAAAGGTGTTAAGCAAACACAGCTTAGCCCCTTTTAATTTCCGCAGTCATTTGGTCCAGCCATAATCCAACCCCGCCATGGTCACGGAGGCTTCTTACCCACAGCCCACCCTTCCGGAAGACCGTCCAGTGGAGAGGGTGTGGGGGGAAGTATCTCCAAGGGTGGATGATTCAATGTGGAGCAACCTCGCAAGCCTGAAGGGGGTTCCCGGCCTTCTCCTCTTCACTCCTGATTTTGTAGGCCGTTGGCATCTCCCGGCCCAGTATCTATGTTAAGGACCAAGCTAATCCCCCTTACCATGAGGAATGGGGAAAAATGATCCATCCTGTATCTTCCATGGTGTTAATTGCTGTGGGAGGATGAACGATGGTGGTAATAATGGGGGATTTTCTTGGCTTAGAAGCCTCCTAAAGGGAGGGATTATCAGGGTATTCGACAGGACGAAGAAGACAAAAAGAGTTTTCGGCATTATTGCTACTCCAAGGATTAGCGGTTGGCAGGATTTGCCGTAGATGCAGGTCCTTGGCCCTATCATAAATTATATAGAGCTATCAAATGCTTATACCCCCATTCCCCCGATGTGATTCTGAATCCTTGGGATGCCTTCGAAAAGTTGGGGGAGTTACACGGGTGCCATAGAGTGTAGGGGGGGCGGGACTCCGACCTCCCTCTTTTTATTTTTCTTTTCTGCTCCACGGTCGGATGGGTAGCGGGCGGCACCACCGAGTGGACACTGACTGACTCAGGCGCCCAAGGGGCGGCCGACGTGGCTTGTCGAACATGAGCGATGGGCGGCATAGGGCAGGGGAAGACAAGGGGCTCTGGCCGAGCCGGCCGGTCCCACCGACCTGGGTGCGTAAAGAAAAGGATGGTCACGGGGATCTTCCCGCTGCTTTGCCGATAAGGTATCCATGACGTTTCGTTGTGTTATTGTCCGAAGCCAAAACGGTCGTATTCACTATCCCCCCGCCTTCGGTTTGGCTGACAGTGTGACGCCGTCCTCCTGGGCCTTCCCAAGCGCCTCGACGTCCGACTCCGTGTACCAGGCGCCACAGGCCGGACATGCCAGGACCGGGACGTCTATGATATCAGGCCGACCCGTAGGAGACAGGACCCGGGGCACCCGCCGGAGAACCCGGGCCTCGATGAATACCTCGGCGCCGCATCGGCACGCCAGCGGCTCCAGGTCCGAAAACCGAAGTTTGACATGTAACAACTCTGGACCTTGTTTTTTGAACTGTCCCATCCTCATCCTCCAGAACACCCACGCCAGCGGCCAGGCCGTCGACCAGGGCATGAATTAACCAGCCCGAGGGACCGGTGTAGTGTAATCAATACGTTACAAAGATTCCCAGTCCCTCCCCTCCCCCCTTTTTATCCCAAGTTATCCGCCCACTGTTTTGTGAATCCGGGCTTCCCAGGGCCTCCGGCAGGCCGCGGATCCACCACGGATATACACCGCAGCCATGGTTTAATTCATGTTGGCGGTTCCACCGACCGACCGGGCCCGGGACCCGGGCCGGCGGTCCCTCTTCCCGCCGGCAGCTGCGACCAGGTCGACCGATCGGGTGACGGGACACTTCGGACACTTTTTTGACACAACCTTTTATATATTTATAATTTCCCTCTTTCTCTCGCTCGCGCGTATAAGAAAAGAGGTAGAGAAAAAAAGTGTCCCGCCTGTCCCGGGAAATGCCATTTCCACCCATGGACGCTTGAAATATGAAAAAGAGCGAAGGGGACGCGGGGAAAAAAAGTGTCCCGGAAATCATAAAAAAGTGTCCCGGAAGCCATGAAAAGTGTCCCTGAAGCCATGAAAAGTGTCCCGTCATTGTTCCGATGACTCCAATCCAATCCCCCGAAACACACGGGCAGTCCCGTCTGCAACTTTACCTTTTTTGACCTGGGGGAAATTCTGGAGAACCTGCTCGTAAAACTTGTTCCTCGAGAGATTGCGGTGTCCCGCCTCAACACACCAGGTCTTGTAGGCCCTGTAGAAATCCTGGCAGGGAACGTAACGCCCCGGGCCGAATTCGCAGTTTTCCTCCACGAAGATTAAGAAAGGATTGAGAGAATGGAGAAAGTCCTCCCGGTCGGCATCGGTGATGTCGAGGCGCGTGAACCCGTTCTGGCGCAGCAGCCGCTCGAGCCCGAAAACGGCCCAGTTGAAGATCCCGTCGCGCTCCGCGGCGAGCTTCCGGTCGAGCTCCGGATCCATTTCATGCTCCTCGAACCGCCGGCGGTACCCCATGACGATGAGGCGCCTGGCGAACCCGTAGGACCGGTCCGACATACTGGGCACGTCGTTCATGGCCATGATCTGGAGTGCAGTGTGAAAGCCCAGTTTGTGCCTGGGCTGCCCGTTCAGTTCGTTCCGGAGGGTCGATCCCCTTTTTCTGATGTCGTCGTCCAGGACCTTGACGGGGTAGCGCTTGGCGGCGCCGTCCAGCAGATCATAAATTTTCTGCATGATCTGGAGGCTCCTTTCGCTTTAATGAATTACCCTTGGATTTCTTATTATTTTTTCTTTGGTGGGTGATATTTAAAAACTGGAGAAGATTTCTTCTACTGATATTACAGTAGTTGGGATACCAACTACTGCATGATGCGGTTTTTCCGCTGGCCAGATTTGGTTTGCGAGACATTGGTAATTGTCAGGCCGCTTTCTATAGCGATGTTTTTGTGTGATATACTATTAAGAATCCGGATGGCGACAGGATTTTGCCCTGTCTCACGTAAGTAATTCACAATATTTATTGACATGCTTGACTCCGTGCCTGATCATGTATGGGGTTGTACTCTGTTAAGTCTTCCATATACGCACCATGGTACGGGGCCAAGGTGAAAATTTTTCGCTTCGGAAGTGCATTCACAGGGGGAGGGGGGGATGCCATGACGATAAAGGCTAAATGGTTGTGGACTTTGGCAATCATCTTGGCGTACATAGCGGCCATGTTCCTGGCTCAGCTCCCGTTGATAATGGCCAACAGGGAGGCAGCTCGTATCACACAGGAGAACGATCCGCGCGCATGGTTCAATAAATGGTATAAAGCAAGCAAAAACCCAAGAGTGGCCCGGGAAATGGAACGAGAAAAAGATTTTGCTCTCCAGGTGCGACTTGAGGGGCTTCGGCAGACCCATAACCTACGGTTTCTCTTGCATCTCTTAGCTTTAGGCGGGTTGATATTTGTCTGGACGAGAGATACGATTACCATCGAAGAGGGCTTTCCCGACGAGAGGTTTGAACCGGGGCAAACCATTAGATATCAGACAAGCCGGATGAACTGGAATAAGCTCCCGCGAAAGGCCCCTGAAACGCCGGAAGCGGAAAGCATCCAACGCCGAAAGAAGCGATACTGGCCGTTCATTACTGCACTGATTCTTCTGGCCATTGGCCGCCAGTTTGTCAGCGAGTTGACCGGCTCGGGGCTCATAAAATTTTATTACTCCCTTGGAAGCGTAGGGTTGCTGATCTGGCTTTGGCCATGGGGGCATGATGACAAATCGTCTGTCGATGATGCTGAAAAGGAAGATACCGTAACCGAGCCGGAGACCAAGGCGACCCGGTGGATCCGGGCGAAGGATTACGAAGACGAGCCGTAACCGGCCCACAATAGGAAAACGTAAATCGGAGTCTAAAAGAACTTCTCTGTAAATTTGGAATCCGACATGACCCTCCACAAGAAAAAAGACGGCCGCTTTTTTGTCATATACAGCAAGGATGGGAAACGCATCTGGGAGCCATTCGGCCGGGGCCCGGCTGCCGAGAAGGCAGCAAAGACCCGGGACCTGGAGCTAAAACTCCAGCAGTCCCGCGGGGTTCCTCTTCCAGAAAACAGGACCCCATTCAACACCCTCTTCCAAAGATATATCGACGTCAGGGCTACCGAGCTTTCTGAATCGACCCTGGACGAAATGTGCCGGGCCGTGGCCCGCAACGTCATGCCCTCAATCGGGGACAAGCCGGCCGGCGCAATCACGCTGCGGGACTGGGTGGAGATCCAGGCCGCGATGCTCAACCGGGGGTGCGCCGCGGCCACCGTGAACCGCCTGGGTACCTATCTCAATAAATTCTGGAAATGGGTGGTCCATAATGGGTACCTCCAGGCCCACCCCTGGGCGAACCGGGAGCCGGTCAAGGCCAAGAAGAAGTTTCAGGTGGAACTATTCACAATGGAGGAATTTCGCCGGATCTACAACGCCGCAGGCCCCAGGTTGGCCTTCGCCCTTGAGCTCCTCTATTACACCGGATGTCGGCCTGGCCGGGAACTCTACGCTCTGAAATGGGAAAACATGGATTGGTCCCGCGGCCGGATTCGGATATTTGCTCCGAAGACAGGCCATGCTCGCTGGCAATGGCTCCCGCACCCTTTTCTCGAGCGGGCCCGGGACCGCTATGCCGAGCAGAAAAAAAAACATCCGAACTGCCCCTGGATGATCCACCATCGGGGAAACCCCGTGGGAACCCTGAAAAAAGCCTGGTTGGAGGCGAAACGCGAAGCGGGCATAACCCGGCAGTTGCGCCTTTATGATGTTCGTCATTTCTATATCTCTTCGGCCCTCGCCCAGGGGGCGCCCATCATGGACTTGGCCACCCGGGTCGGCCACGCTTCCCCCGACATGATTGTCCGATATTACGCCCACTTGGTCGACGACCTCCGCAGGGAAGAACCCCTCCCGATCCCAGAGATTTGATTCTGTTGCATCTTATCACCCGTGTTTTTTTGTTTGACTTACATTATAATTATATTAATAATCATGATATCATATAATGAGAGGGGGACCCTATGGAAACAAAAGAGTCATTAAGCAAGAACTGGAAAACAAAAAATTATCTTTTGCGTGAAATCCCGGCGGGACTTCATAAAAAAATAAAAATACGAGCTGCGGAAGAAGGTGTTCCAATGCGGGACTGGATTCTTAAAATCTTGGAACGGGCACTGGAAGAAAGGAGTCAACAAACATATTATAGGAGGGATGAAAAATGAAAACCTTGGCCTATGTCCGAGTCTCCACCGACAGGCAGGACGTGGAAAATCAGAGGCTGGAGATTTTGCAGCTCGCCAATACCAAAGCCCTGGGGCCTGTCGCTTTCCTCCAGGAGGTCATCTCCGGCCGGAAGCCCTGGCGGGATAGAGCGCTGGGCCCCGCCTTCGATGAGCTGAAAAAGGGTGACGCCGTGATCGTTGCCGAGCTCTCCCGGCTGGGCCGGTCCATGCTGGAGATCATGGAGATCCTGTCCCAGGCCGTACAGCGGGGGATCCGGGTTTACGCCGCAAAGGGAACCTGGGCCCTGGACGGGTCCCTTCAGTCCAAAATATTCGCCATGGTGCTCGCCATGGCCGCCGAAATCGAACGGGATCTCATCTCCCAGCGAACGAAGGCGGCCCTCAAGGCGAAGGCCGCCCAGGGCGTCACCCTGGGCCGGCCGAGGGGCCCCGGGAAATCGAAACTCGACGACGAGGCGACCCGGATCCTGGCCGACCTGGACAGAGGGGTTACGCGCCGGCGGATCGCGCAGGACCTGGGCACCACCGAGGGAAACCTGCGTAACTGGCTAAAAAAACGGGGATTATCGAATCATCAGAATGGTCGGCAGACGTCCTAAACAGGACATCGAGAAAGCAATAAAAATGGCCCCTTGTAAGGAGCCGTTTTTATTGGCGATCAAGAAATGTGCCAATGACCGCCGGTCGGGGTGTAGACAAAGTGTAGACAGTAGGTTTTTTCGTCTGCTTTACTCCTCGTAACCCCTTGAAATTATGGTACGCCTGCTGTGATTCGAACACAGGACCCACGGATTAGAAGTCCGTTGCTCTATCCAGCTGAGCTACAGGCGCACGATTTGTATCACACAGCTTTAAAGAATTGAAATTAATAGCCCCTTTAAACTTCCTTGTCAAGGCAAAACAAATATTGGGAAAACATGTGCGCCGGGGGCGGCGGGGTCATGCCTGAAGGTCACGGGGTAGCGAGAAATAATGATTGACGAATACGCCGGGCTTCCATAAT
>Ga0116142_10002966_pt1 | contig 17565 bp, 10 predicted proteins | sample AD_UKC033_MetaG_FD_89785 | JGI IMG/M metagenome (GOLD analysis project Ga0116142, IMG submission 89785) | Active sludge microbial communities of municipal wastewater-treating anaerobic digesters from USA - AD_UKC033_MetaG | ecosystem: Engineered > Bioreactor > Anaerobic > Digestate | place: USA... | reverse complement strand
CGTTATAGCCAATGGCAGAACAACGACCGTGCTAACAACGAACAGACGAACAAAATTAAAACAGTAAAACATAAGACAAACCATTTTGACAAGTGAACAACATACAGACCATATTACAAATGGACAGCGAGTAAGCAGACACTCATTGCCTACCCAATGTTTTTTATTTTTTCCCCAACGCACATTTTTTAAAAACAATTTTAGCCAACCGCACATTGGCACATTTGGTTTTGCCCCGACACGCAAAGCCAACGCTTCGCAAATCCAAAAGAGCCAATTTTTCCACGCTCAATTTTGTTACATTAGCAACTCTGAATTTTAATTATGGCAGAATTTAATCGCAGACCTGAAACGAATAACATATTTGAAGGAACTTCTGATGAAGTGATTGAAGTCGTTTTAAAAGTGAAAGACGATTTCAATGACCGCTATAATCGTAATCCTGAAAACAAACTTAGAGCTGAACAAGTAAGAGAACTTCTTTTGTCCGAAAATAGAATCTGTTATTTTCAAAAACAAAAAGCAGACGACAAAAACAATCGTTCACGACATAAAATCATCATTCCTATTGGAAATGAAAGAGCTCTTGAATTTGTTGCGAGTTTATGGACAGACAAAATTGATACTTTCACAGAACTGTATTCATATAGAGTTGCAAAATTTAAAGAAGTTGGCTTTTTCAACGAACCAACAAAGAATACAACCATACGAAACTGTAAATTTCGATTTACTGAAATTGAGAAAAAAGACGGCACTAATACCAATAGTTTTAAAGAACTATACTCGGCTGTTGAATCAAGCGAAATCCCATTAGTTGACATCAACAAAGAAAAAGACCGTCAAATCTGGGAAAAGTATGTTGTTGCTTTAAAGAAGTTAGTTAAACAAAAAGAACAAGTTTGGAAAATCCAAAACATTAAAATGCCTTATGCAGAAGCAAGACAAGGCGAAGCCGAAAGAGCAAATTACATTGACATTTACATCAACGAAACTGAACTAAGAGAACAGCTTGAAAAGGACATTTTGGGATTATTCAATGAAAGTGAATTAGAAGATTACGGAGTAAGCGAAAACAAAGCGTTTGTTGAGTTCAAAAATTACAGAGAATTAGGACAAGAAGAATTGAATCAACTCAAAGAGTTGGGAGATGAATTGTTTTACGAAATTTCAAACAATTCGCCATTTCACACTATTTCGGGAAAAATTGATTTCAAGTATGCTGACAATGTTTCAAAAGAGGATATTTATATAGAAATACAAGACAAACTTGAAACTGAATATCAACTTGAATGTTCAATCAGCAATGACGGTTACATAGACCTTAACGAAAATGATATTCCGCATTTGCAAAAAATCGTTGCAGACAATTATTCTCATATTCTGTCGGTTCACAAAGACAATATTGTACAGCTAAGAGTTGATTTCAAAACGGACAATGGATTGCAACAACTTATTCAACCGATTAAGCAGAAACTTGATTCGGAAGGATTAGACAGAGCAAGAATTTCAATAACACAAGACAATAATTTGCTTATCGAAGTTGGAGCATTTATTCCAAATCATAAATTCAATTCAGAGGGATTGAGTTTCGTTGAATCTGTATCAAGATTTCAATCTATGAAACCAATTAAAGTAAAACCAATCAACGGAATTGAGCTTGTAGGAAATGTTTATCAAATCAAGAACGCAAGTAAAGAAGATATTGACAATGCGACTTCTTTACTTCAACAAAATTTTTCGGGTGTTTCTTTTCGCAGGTTGCCAACTCAATACTTTTTCAAAGTAAACGAAAGAGTAAACCCCGAAACGCTTCGCAACTTTAAAACACAAACTGATTTACAGGGAAAAACTGAATTTGTTTTAGCAAGCTCAACGCTTAAAATTTCAGCAGAAAACAATACAGATTACGAAAACCAATTAAAACGTATCAAACAGCAGTTTCCGAGTGCAACTATTGAAGTAAAACCGTTTAATCCAACATTTCAGATTTTATTTGATACAGATGTTGAATCCAAACGACAAAACGTAATCAACAAAATTCAAAACGAAATTAGAAAAGAAATTGGCAAATCAGTTGATTTTGATACTGTAAAAAACCATACAAGAATTTTATTTTCTTATCAATTCAAAACAGATGACGAAAGAGATTTATTTAAACAAGCGGTTAGCACCGCTTGTTCGGAGCTTAGTCATATTTTGAATTACACTTTTGAAAATCCGTTAGGAAGAACAACCTACGAACTTTTTAAAAATGAAACGCTTGAACTTGAAAAGGAAAAAGAAGTAAGACGGAATGTTAGTCAAGCTACTTTCATTTATCTAAATCCAGAACAAAGACAAAATTTGAGCGAAAAAATTGAACAGTTTGGAGAAGAAGCGGTATTTAGAGAAGGCATACAGATAGGCAGATTAGTAAAAAAAGAAAAAGACCGATTAAAATTCAGAATAACGGACGCTTTTGATGAAATCATTAACGGACGAGAGCAAGACCGTATTGAATTAAGTGAAATCCGAAAAGGTTTTATCAAACCTATTTTCCCAGGAGAACTGACAAACATCGGTAGAATGATTCGGGCAATGAAAAAAGTTACCGAACCAAATACAAGAAACGGCTTTCCTATCAATCAAAACTTGCCAAACTTTTTGTTTGACCCAAATGAAGCAAGGCAATCATCAACCGACCTTGACGAAGAAAAACAAAAAGTTGTTCAGAACTTGAATGAACCTTTGCTTAAAGACCAACCAAAACAACTTGAAGCCGTTGCAAAAACGCTTTTGGCAAAAGATTTGGCGCTTATTCAAGGTCCGCCTGGAACCGGAAAAACAACTGTAATTGCTGAAATAATTTGGCAAACACTTTTGCGAGAACCCAAAGCAAAATTGTTGATTACATCGCAAACAAACCTTGCAGTTGATAATGCTTTGGAACGAATTAAAGGCAAAAAATTAGTGCGACCAATTCGTGTTGGAAACATTGACAAGTTTGAAGATGAAGGAAAAGTTTATTCCAATGACCGAATAAAAAATTGGATTCAAGCAAAAACAGGTTCAAAAGAAGAAAAGCAATATTCTGACAATGCCGTTTGCCAATGGATTGAAAACGTAAAAGAAAAATGCAGTAAAGAAGAAAAATACGCAAAAGCAGTTTCCAAATGGAAAAAAGGTTTAGATGAAAAAGATGTACTGATTAAATCAACTTTTTCAAATACCTACTACGAATATGTAAATGTATTTGCGGCAACGTGTAGTGAATGTGGTAGCCGAAATTTTGGCGACACTTACCAAATGACATTCAACCAACATTCAGAAAGAAAAAGCGAACCTGAATTTGATTTGGTAATAATGGACGAGGCAAGTAAAGCAACACCGCCCGAATTGGTTTTGCCATTAACGTTGGGTAAAAAGGTTGTGATAATTGGCGACCATAAACAGTTGCCACCAATGATTGACGAAAAAGAATTTGGCGAAGCGTTAGAAGCTGTTGGAGCAAAAAAACTGATTGAAGATTGGACAAAAGAGGATTACAAAGTTTCGCAATTTGAAAAATTATTCAAAAATGCCCCTAAAAATTTTGTTGCAAGTTTGGACACTCAATTCAGAATGCACGAACAAATTATGAATTGTATTTCCGAGTTCTATTCTGACCAAGAAGAATTGGAAAATGGTTTGATATGCGGAATTAAAGGCGAAATGAACATTGCTGACTTCAATGTAAAAGCAAGTCGTTGGCACGGTCTTTCATCAGTTCCATTCATTGAGCAAAAACATCACGCTATTTGGGTAAACGTTGAAACACCCGAAGATAAAGTTGGAACTTCTTACGAAAATGAAGGCGAAATTCAAGCCATTCAAACCGTTTTGAGAGCATTAACCAAAGCCGAAGGATTTGAACAATATCAAAACCATTTCAAAAAAGACGAGGACAAAGAAATTGGTATCATTACTTACTATATGCCACAAATGCAAAGCATACGGAAAGCAATGTATCCGCAATTTTCAAAAAATGAATGGAGATATTTTGAGCAACATAAATTTGAAAATGAATTTCAACTTCCGCTTAGAATAAATACCGTTGACCGTTTTCAAGGTATGGAACGAAATATTATTATCGTTTCAACAGTAAGAAGCAACAAACAATATAAGGAAGAAAGAGGAAAGAAAATCCCTATTGACAACAACAAATACCCTTTTGCATTAGGTTTCGCAAGAGAATTACAACGTATCAATGTTGGTTTTTCAAGGGCAAAAAGATTGTTGATTGTAGTCGGAAATGAAAAACATTTTTCACACAAACCCGAATACCAACAAGCCATTCAAAAAATGCACAGAATTGACATTGCACAAATTCAAAATCTTATTAAGTAGTGAAGAAACGATTATCAAAAATAGCGAGAGATTTTAAAAGCCATATTTCTGATGTGGTTGAATTTTTGCGTATAAATGGTTACGAATGTGAAGAAGACCCCGAAGTGGAGTTTTCAAACGAAGTCGTTGAATTTATCGAAAATAATTTTCCTGCCTTTCTATCAGAACGCAACAAAGAAAATCAAAAACAGACACCAAAGAAGAAAGAAAAAAGTAATGATTCTATTCCAAGCGAACAAGTTCCTTTGGAATTAAAAATCATTGAATCGGCAAGCAAAGAGAAAAAACTAATCGAAAGAATTATTGGTTTTACAGAGTTTGATTGGCATTACACCATTGCAAAATTCAAAGGCACTTGCTCACAGCCTGTTGATTTCAATTTGTTTGATGAGGTGCTTTGCGATTTGCTTTTGACCGAACAAATGTCGGCTGAACAAATTGGAAACATTCTTGGTTTTGATATTCAAAAAGACCCAGCCGAAAATGACATACTTCTAAAAGCAATTAAAGACTTGAAAGCAGATAAAATGCTTGACGGAGATGAAAGTATTTTGTGGCTTACTGATGTTGGAATTGAATATGCAAAAAATGGCGTAAAATTCTCAACCTTTACAAGAGAATTTGATTTGTATGTTGATAATATTGGCGTTGCAAAAGAGAAAGTAAAAGAAATTTTCAGCAATCTAAAAAGTGAAAAACAAGCGACATTCAACAAAGACTTTCTTCCCAGAAACAATGAGGAAGTAAAACCATTAGCAGAATTGCAAGCACCCGAAATTCATTTCCCAAAAAAGAATTTTTTATTGCAAGAGTGTACACCAATAGGAGCAGAAGGATATAAAGCAAAAGTTTGGGTTGTGTTGTTAGAAAATTTCAGAGATAACACAATGCGTGCAATCGTCTATGACGAAAAGCAAAATAAAGTGATTGATGCTTTATCAGAAGCATTGGACAAGCAAGATGAAATAAAAGCAGAATTACTTGAACGTTTGGTAAAAGTTGATGATGAAATTGAATTTACCAATGAAGAAAAACAAAAAGAACAGGTTGAAATAGAACAGGCGTTAATTCATAAGCAAGAAGAATTTGACGAAGCGATAAACAACCAAGATACGACCAAAATAAAAGAAATAGAAAAAGAAGTTGAATCAATAAAAAGACATTTCAACTCGTTGGAATTTGAGGTTGAATTGAAAAAATTGTTTGATACGACTTCCGACACAATCCTAATTCAAAGTCCTTGGGTTCGTGATTTTGCTTTCAAAAACAGAGTTCCTTTTATCAAAGATTATTTGCGTAAAGGTGGTAGAGTTTATATTGCATTTTCCGAAAATGAAAGTTTTGGAGGCGAAGATATGGTTCAAGAAGAATCAAAGAAATTGCTTACGGAATTGGACAAGAATTTGAATTTCTATTGTTGTGAATTGCCAGCATTTCACTACAAAAACGTTTGGTTGGTAAAGAAAGATAACAAGAATAGTTACTATTCGGGCAGTTACAATATTCTTTCATTCTTTGTTCATCAGAATATGAAAAATGTTCGTCAAGAAAAAATGACGAGAATGGATTGGGACAGCGAATTAGAAGAACAATATTTTGAGGTTTTCAAAAAGTTTGGATTGAAGTACATCAATTCGGCAATAGAAGATTTTAATACACTTTGCAATAATCCACCAACAAAAATTGACAGAGATTATTTGCAAAAACTGCGAACCGTTGATAATAGCAAGTTAAAGCCATTTAAGGGAATTGGAGTAGAAGAATTTGATGGTGCTTTAGCTTCACTTGAAAATACTAAAACTGAAAATCTCGATTATTATCGAAAAATATTTTTTGAAAACGAAATAGAACGATTTGAAAAACAGGCAAATGAACTTTCACAAAAACCAATTTCAATAGATAGAAAGAAAAATCTGCAAAAAGAATTTGAAAAGGTAAGAGATGAATTTGTTGATTTACTTGATTTGCAAATGAATAAAGCAAAAGATGTAACGGATATGATAAACAACTTAAAGGTTTTCATTCCACAGAACCACCAAAAACAGCATAACCATAACCACAATAAAAACAAAAAGAGAAGATAATTATGTCGTGTTTTGAATCATCAACTTTTTTGAAAAATCCTGATGTAATGAATCAGGAAATTCTTATTTCAGCTTGCGACAAGTTAGGTTGGAAATATTCTGCAACTGCAAATGAACTAACAGTTTTTCAATTGAACTCAAATGAAAATTTGAGAGGAGAATATGCAATGAAAATTGTTGGTAACAAAGTTACTTACAACACTTATTATTTGCAAAACGCTAAAAATAAAGTGCAAGAACTGCAAAGTACATTTTACGAGTTGAATATAAAGTATGCAGAAGAATCAATAATTCGTGAGTTTAAAAAGCAAGGTTGGACGTTTAAAAGCAATGATAAATTCAAAGCGAATGAAAACGAAAAAGTGAGTTTTTATATGGTTGGACGGAGCAAACTGAAAGACGAAACCGAGCCTATTTCACAAATAAAGTTTACAATTTTGAAAGACGGTTCAGTTAAAACCGATAGCGATTATATTCCAAAAGACATTCACGAACTTGCAGATAAAGCAATGGAATCTTTGGAAAGTGTTTTTGGTAATAAACGAGAAATAAACGGAAAAGAAATTCCATTGAAGTATAAACACAAAACCTTTTGCGAAAACAAAAAGACAATCTCAATCACTAAAAAATAATGGCACAGATAACAAAAAACAATACCGACACATTCGGACAAATTCAAGATATGCTGAAAGCATATTACCCGATTTTGTACTTGACAACTTTTGAGTATGACCGAACGAAACAAAAATTAAGAGGTGTCGCCAAGAATCTCAATAAAAATTTTCAATTCTATGAGTGGAATTGCGTTGATGGTTTGGGAAAAAGAGATTTGAACGAGGGTGGACTTACGCCATTTGAAAACGTTGAAGAACCCGAACAACTTTTAAAACACATTTCTAATCAAACAGAAAAAGACGATAACGAAATTTATGTTCTTGAAGATTTTCACGATTTTATTTCTGAAAGAAATATCAAAATTCAATTACGCCAATTAGCAGAGAAATTAAGGTTTTACAGAAAACACATTATCATTGTTTCTTCTGTTTTAAACTTGCCTGTTGAATTAGAAAAATACATTACCGTTCTTGAAATGCCGTTGCCGGGCAGAGTTGATTTGGAAATTGTTTTGAATACGGTTTCCAAAAATGCCAAAAAAGAAATTGACAACGACCTTAAAAAGAAACTTATTGATTCTGCATTAGGAATGACGGTTATGGAAGCGGATTTGGCTTATTGCCTTGCCGCAGTAAAAGATGAATTTGGAATCAATTCGCCAAGAACCGTTGCTTTTGAAAAAGAGCAAATCATCAAGAAAAGCGGATTGCTCGATTATTTTCAAGTTAACGAAAGTTTGAAAAGTGTTGGAGGAATGAATAATCTGAAAGATTGGTTAGAAAAACGTAAACAAGCATTTGATTTCAAAGCACAAACTTGGGGACTTGCAGAACCAAAAGGGCTTTTGCTTTTAGGTGTTCCAGGTTGCGGAAAGAGTTTGACAGCAAAATGTATTGCTTCACTTTGGAATATGCCTTTGTTACGACTTGATATTGGAAAAGTTTTCCAAGGAGAAGTTGGAAGTAGTGAAAGTAATATTCGCAGAGCTATTGCAACAGCCGAAGCAGTTGCACCTTGCGTTTTGTGGATTGACGAAATTGAAAAAGGACTTTCAGGAGTTCAAAGTAGCGGAGCGACAGACGGAGGAACAACCTCACGAATTTTCTCAACTATTTTGACTTGGATGCAAGAAAAGACACAACCTGTTTTTGTTGTGGCAACAGCAAACGACATTTCTCAATTACCACCCGAACTTTTACGCAAAGGACGATTTGACGAAATATTTTTTGTTGATCTTCCTTCAGAAGAAGACAGAAAAAGTATTTTCTCTATTCACTTGACAAAAAACAATCAAAAACCCGAAAATTTTGGACTTGACAAATTAGCCAAAGAATCAAAAGGTTTTAATGGTGCTGAAATTGAAGAATGTGTCAAAGAAGCAATGTTTTCTGCCTATACAGAAAATCCAAACGAACCGAAATTGCAAATACTTCATTTACTAAATTCAATCAAAGACACAGTTCCGCTTTCTAAGACAATGAAAGACCAAATTGAATTTTTAAGAAAATGGGCTAACAGCAGAGCGAAACAAGCAGGACAATTAAACAACGAAGACTTAAAAAGCGAAGAAGAAGTTCCATTGACAAAAGTAGAAAAAGAATTAAACAGAAGTTTTGACTAATGAAAAGCCAACACACAAAAGCAAGCACATTTGCAAACCACACAAGCCGACACATAAACCAAAGTTTACAAAAGAGCTTGCTTTTCGCCATCGCTGACAAAATTGTTTTTAAAAAATTTCCAACGCTTCAAAAAAATAAAAAACGTAACCCACAACCGACACTCAAAAACACACAAACTCAACATTGACAATGATTTGCAAGAATAATCGACAAGAGCCACTGGCTATAACAAGGGTTTTGCAAGAGAGCGGGCGAAGTGCTTCGTATCAAACTTTTTCGTAAATTTGAACATTCGGCTTCGTATCAAAGGTAGTGCATAAAATCCGCTCCCTCGCAAAGCCCCGAACCGTTAGCAGCAATGCGACAGCCGACCATGGTCATCAACTTTCTTATTAAAAGACAAAATATGAAACATATTACTTTCCTTGCTTTTTTCTTTTTGCTTTTTGTGACTGGCTTTTGTCAGACCAATCTTACTAAAAGGCAATTGAAAACAATTACCGTTTCTGGTAACGGATACGAACGAGGCTTTCAGCATGGACAACAGATGAAGAAAGAAATCAGTGAGCTGATGATACTATGGAAAAAAGACCTTGAACAAAACCTTCATATACCAGCCGATACTTTTATACATAATTTTCTTTCTGCGACTGATTTTATTCCTTCAATAAAAAAATATACCCCTGATATTTTGGATGAAGTAAGAGGAATTGCAAAAGGTGCTGACCAGCCCTTTAATGATATGCTTGCCTTTCAATTGGTAGATGAATATTGGGTATATCAGGACAAGTTGAGTAATGATACTATTCATCACCATTGCAGCGACATCGGAGTACCTGCAATGAATGGACGACCGGCTTATGTGTCACAAAACATGGACCTTGGTGTCTGGATGGATGGCTACCAAATTATTCTGCACATTCAAAAACATGGCAATACTCCTGAACAATATATTCTTAGCTGTGCGGGGCTTGTTGCGTTGACGGGAATTAATGAAAATGGTATTGGGGTTTGTGTCAATACACTTATGCAATTACAGGCAAGTAATGATGGGTTGCCGGTAGCTTTCGTTATCAGGGGCTTGTTAGAAAAGAAGAACAAAAAAGAAGTATTGCAGTTTATACAAACGACAAAACACGCATCGGGGCAAAACTATACTATCGGTACAGTTGATAGTGTTTATGATTTTGAAGCATCTGCACATAAAGTAGTACGCCTGTATCCTGATGCTTCCGGAATTGTTTATCACACAAACCATCCAGTTGTGAATAATGATATTAAGCCGTGGTATCAGGATTATTATCAAAAGTATTTAGCGGGAACCACCCAAAATAGGAATAGCGAAATCCGGTTTGCAACGCTGAAAAAAAGGGCTAACGAAACAACTGATAAAAGCGACATGTTTATTAAAGCAACACTCCGTTCAAAAGATGATAGCAATAACCCAGTTTGTAGGACACATCTATCAAGTAAGAAGGGTTTCACTTTCGGTTCAGTCATCCTGACATTATCAAATAAACGTATAATGCAAGTAACAGCAGGACCACCAGACGAATCTGAATATCAAACCTTTTCTTTTGACAAACATTAAATACAAAAGCAATGCTGCTAACATGGGGTTTTGTGCAAGTTGGGCAGACGGAATAACAATGGGCTTTTGTAATTCTGTTCAGCTTCAGTTCGGGCTTGACAAGCATCGCTGAGCTTTTGTAGTAAACTTGTACTTTTGTTTTTCAATCGGCAGCGATTCCGGCAGACGGAATACTATTTCCCAACCTGCACAAAGCCCTGTCCGTTAGCGGTCATTGTAAAGGACGGCAATAAATAGACAGACAAACCAATTTGATAAAATAATGAAAAACATATTAGCAATAGCAGTTTTAATTTCGACACTTTCCTCCTGTAAAATAGCTCACAGTTTAATTGAGCTTAATAAAAAGAATGCGAAAGTTTACAGTTACAAAATGGACGACAAAGAAATTAAATTTATTCCTATGCACCATTTAGGTAAACAAAAGTTCTATGACGACATTAAAAACACTGTAAATACTTACAAAAGCAATGGTTATAGAGTATATTATGAACTTATTAGTACGGACTTTACAACTGACAGTTTGCTCAAAGACACCATTCGCAGAAAGGTGAGAAAACTGAAAGGGTTCAGCGGAACATATAAAGTAAACGCTCAAGGTTCTTTATTTAAAAAATATGTGCAACAACCAGCATATAAAGAAATGGGGACAACTGACAACGATATAAGAGCAGATGTAAATTATCTTCAACTAATAAACCAATGGGAGAAAGTTAATGGTACAATTATTTTAGACAGTACTGACCTGAACACTTCTTTCACAGAAAAATTTAGCAAGGGGACTTTTTATACAAAGGAACAATACAATACTATATTTATTCATTATAGAAATGAGAATTTAATTAATCTAATAAAATCAAGTCCAGACAAAAAAATACTTATCTTATACGGGGCTGGACACCGTAAAGATTTTAAGAAAAGGTTGAAAAAACATTAAGAATATGGCCAGACATTCCACGACAGAAAAAGAACAACGAACCGCTAACAGCACCTATAAGAAATTGGCGGTTCAGTGGTTAAATGAAGTTCAGTTTTTCAATCAAACTTCGTGCAGGTTGACAGTTTTGTGCTTCGAAATCGCCAACTTCTTATAGCTGCAAAACGTTAGCGGTCACCCTATTGACGACCGTGCAAAAATTAAACTGACAGACAAATGAACGGACAGGCCAACGCTTTGGTAAAATCAAAAAAGGTGCAACGCTACCCACAAGCTAACACACAGTTGCACCATATTTGCTTTTGCACCAACCGCACTAATAACAGAATAATATGACAATAGCAGGTTACGAAATACTTAAATGTCCTTTTTGTTCGCAGACATACAAAAAGATAGTTATGGCTTCTTACAACACATTGGATATAAAACCATATTCAGACGGATATGTGGAGGGAAATACTCCTCAATCTCACTTTCCCCCTGTAGTAAAATGTATCAACAAAGATTGCGGACAATTTTTCAATCTTAAAGAGGCTGTCGATATAGCAGAACTTGGTAAAAATGAATATGACACTGAAGAATGGAAACAAGCCCAGCATCTTTCCAGTTACAGAATTGAAATACCAGAACTTTACGAAGCATTAGTAAATGATTTCTGTAATAATCCTGAAAATGAAAAAACAGTAAGGTTGCTTTTGCTAAGAAAACTTAACGACATTTTCCGAGAAAATAGAAAATTTCAATTATCGGAAACAGAAACGGAAAATTACATTTCAAACATAGAAAAATTGATAAGGTTTAGTCAAGATGATTTAAGTGCGAGTGGAAAAATATTTTTAGCAGAACTATACAGAGAAAAAGGAGATTTCAATTCGTGTATAGAAATCTTGAATACCGTAACTAACGAAGATGAAAACGAGAAAATAATAAAGGAGAAAGTTTATTCGCAAGCTAAAGTTGGAGACGATAAAGTTTTTAATATTCATTTAGTAGCCCCCAAAAAAGAATATCAATGCAACAAATGCGGTCATAACATTATCCTTTTTGACTTAACCAAAATGAATAGCAATTCAAAATATCAGCACTATAAATGCAATAACGATAACACTATATTTAATGCACATTCAAAAGAAAGAAATTCCAACCCTTCTAATAAACTTAATTTCTTACAAAAGTTATTCAAACTAAAAAAAACTTACGAGCAAATGATTACAAGTGAAAATATTCCTTGCCCCTCTTGTGCAAAATTAAATGTTGAGATATTTAATCCCGATGCTCAAAAATGTGTTCAATGTGGAAATGGAAATTACAAGACCGTAAAATGGTTTAACTAATAATATTACCAACTCTTATGGCATTAAAACCGATAATTTTAAAAGGCGTACAAAAACGAGTTTTGATTTTGCAGGTTACAGACCCTATTGAACGACCGTGCCAAAATTCAACAGACAGACAAATGACCAAAAAGCCAACGTTCAAAAAACAAAAGAGGAGCAACCCAACGCACCAAGCCAACGCTTTTGCACCACATTTGTTTTTTACCAACCGCACACCTATAATTCTCAAAAGATATAACAACTGATAATGAATGTAAATGGCATAGAGTTCTTTGATGATTTAATTGAAATCCAGAATGAACAGAACAACATAACGGACAAATATCCTAAACTTCGTTCTTTGCTTGAACGAGTTTGTAAAGATCTGACGGCAAACGAAAGCATACAGTTTTCAAATCTCTTCTCACGACTTAACTATGTTTGTGAAAAGTTTAATTTTAATGGATATCATAAGTATTGGATAAACTCATTTCGTATCAATGCGAATAAAGTTTTACATAGAGAAATTAGTACAGTAGGTAACTGCCCATATAAATCAGATTTAAGAGCATTATGTGACTTTGGCAAAATATGTTACAATATGCCAATTCCAGATAGTTTAATTGAGGCAACGACTGATTATGAAAAATGCAGATCTCAACCTCCAAGAATTAGAAGAAGTGAAAAAATAGAGCGAATAAGAGTTGATGTATCGAAGTGGGATAACCAATATATCTATGCTGATGATGAAGAAAACCCAACAGAAGAACCGATTAAAATAAAACATCACGTTTCGGGTATTAACACAGAGTTTAACACGACAATTGGAAAACTTTGGAAAGGTTGCCAACTTAATCTTATTGACGTAACTATTGACGAACAAGGAATTTATTTGCCCGACTTTATCATTCTCGAACCCGACTATCTTTTAGACATTAGTTCATTGGCTGAATGTTTTAAAGATGAAGGATATAGCTATCTAAACTACTTCCGTTCACGTTTAGAAACAATACCAAACAAGCACTATCTTTTATTAGGTAACATAGCTAACAATATGGTTGATGAGTTCGTGAATGAAAAACCTACATCACCTGTTATATATGCCGATGTTATGAAGAAATCATTCAAATCTGCACCTTTTGAGTTTTCAACTTGTGATATTCCTACAGATTTTAATGCTACTTGCCAATTACACTTTACAAATATTAAAAACATTGTAAATAATGTATTCCCAACAGAAAATATAGATAGAGAAACAGCATTACTTGAACCTTCTTTTATTTGTGAGCATTTAGGAATACAAGGGCGTTTAGACCTATTGACACAAGATTTTAAAAGAATTATTGAGTTGAAATCAGGAAGTGCAAAAACCGTTCCTCCACCAATACAATTGAAAACAAATAACTACGTACAAACTTTATTGTATTATGCAGTTTTAAATTCAAATTTCGGAAAAGACACTGATAGAAAAACCTATATTTTATATTCAAAACACAATGCGCTTTTGTTAGCTTATAAACTGGATAGTTTAACAAAAGAAACTTTAAATAAGAGAAATTTAGTTGTCGCAAATGAAAGAGAAATAGTGATTAATATCAACAGTCCAAAAGCACTTACAGATTCACTTACCGAAATAAATCTATTAACAAATATACCAGTTCCTCCTTGGGCAAAAAAACAACTTGAAGAATTTAGATTTCCTCTTGATAATTCTAACTCCTTAGAACAAGAGTATTTTCATAGTTTCTATTCTTTTGTAACGAAGGAACATTACATTTCAAAAGCAGGCGATACAGAATACGACAGCACAAAAGGTATTTCTTCTCTTTGGCTTTCATCAGTAGAGGATAAATTTGAAGCAGGCGAAATTCTAACAGATTTATCCATTATAGAAAATTTGTCTGAAACAGATTTGCCAACAATCAAACTAAAAATACCAACTTACGAACACGATTTTTTACCCAATTTCAGGCAAGGCGACATTGTAATTTTGTATGAACGAAACGATAAAAAAGACAACGTAACGAACAAACAAATTTTCAAAGGTTCTATTGAGGAACTTACACCAACTGAAATAAAAATTCGTATTCGTTTCAAGCAACGCAATCAATCTGTTTTGCCACAAAATAGTAAATATGCTGTTGAACACGACTTTTTAGATTCGTCTTACAATTCAATGTATCGTGGTTTGTATGCATTTTTACAGGCAAATCAAGACAGAAAAGATTTGATTTTAGGTAAGAACCCTGAATTTGACACGGCACTAAATTTGATGGGAGATTATTCTTTTCATAATGAAATTGAAAACAAAGAAATTAATCCAATCATTTTAAAAGCAAAGCAAGCCAAAGATTATTTTTTGCTGGTTGGTCCGCCCGGAACAGGTAAGACTTCGCTTGCTTTAAAATCAATGGTCGAAGAATTTTATTGTGAACCAACCAACAATATTTTATTGCTTTCCTACACTAATCGTGCAGTTGATGAAATATGTGACGCATTGAATAACCTAAAAGACAATCCAGCATATATCAGAATTGGTTCAGAATTGTCTTGTGAACCAAGACACAGAAAAAGATTACTTGAAAAGGTTATTGAACATTGCGAAAAAAGAGATGAAGTAAAAGCAGAAATTCAAAAACACAGAATTTTTGTCGGAACGGTTGCTTCGCTTTCAAGTAAAACAGAATTATTTAAACTTAAACATTTCCAAGTTGCAATAATTGACGAAGCCTCACAAATTTTAGAACCAAGTCTAATTGGAATCTTATCCGCCAAAAATGCAAATGGTGGAAATGCAATTGACAAGTTTATTTTGATAGGCGACCACAAACAACTACCTGCGGTTGTTTTGCAAAACGTAGAAACATCAAAAGTTACAAGCCCGACATTAAATCAAATTGGACTGACCGACAGAAAAAATTCACTTTTTGAACGTTTTTACAATTTACATAAGTCAGATAAAAAATCATTGGTTTGGGGAATGTTGCATAAACAAGGAAGAATGCATCCCGATATTGCTTTGTTTCCAAATTATTCGTTTTATAACAGCCAACTTGAAGCTGTTCCAACTTTACACCAAAGTTCAAATTTAGAATACAACAAATTTGAGAATATAAATCCATTTCAAAAACTCATAGCCACAAAACGCCTTGCGTTTATTCCTTCGGAAAAACACAAAGCCGACAAAACAAATAAGACGAACACCCACGAAGCGAAAATAATTAAAGAACTTGTAAAACAAATATTTGATTTATACCAAGCGAACAGCCTCAAATTTTCGTCAGTTGAAACAGTCGGAATTATTACGCCTTACAGAAGTCAAATCGCTTTAATAAAAAGAGAAATTCACGACTTAAACACTCCTGAGCTCAACAACATTACAGTTGATACAGTTGAGCGTTTTCAAGGTTCGCAACGGGATATTATCATTTATTCATTCAGCATTAACCAATATTATCAATTAGACTTTTTAGCATCTAACAACATTGAAGACGAAGGTCAAATCATTGACAGGAAATTGAATGTTGCAATTACAAGAGCGAAGAAACAACTATTTGTAGTTGGAAATCCAACAATCCTTTCAAACAACCTCATTTATTATCGTTTCATAGAATTTATTCGTTCAAAATCGGGCTACATAAACGCACGACCAGAAGAATTTTTGAATGGAAGTTTTATTGTTGAAGAACCTGACACGGATATTGAAATAGGCGGAAATGTTTATGTACCTGAACAAAACTTTGTTTCTGCTTTTGATAAAGTGGTCATACAGCAAATAAAAGCCGACAACAGAACGCAGTATCCGCATATTCTATACGGTTACAACAATGACTATATCCGAAACAACATCATTGAATATGGAAGAACCAATTTTGACCAAGGAACATTTGAACATAGTTCCGCAGACAAAGTAAACTTGTATTGTTTCTACAATATGCGAAAGCATTATTTTAGTTCATTAGCAATTTACAAGAGCTTTCACGACTTTTTTAAAACGACCTTTGCAAACAGCAACAACCGAATTACATTTATTGATTTTGGTTGTGGACCTCTAACATCGGGATTAGCCTTTAATCAAAGTTTCGTTTCAATTCCAAACTTTCATTTTGATTATGTTGGTGTTGATATTTCAAGTGCAATGCTGAACAAAGCAAAAGAATTTTCAGTATCAGGTTTGTTTAATCGTGATACGAAATTTCAATTTGTAAAATCTATAAACGAAATTTCGGGAAATTATTGGGAGAGTATTTTCACACTATCCAACACTGTGATTCTAAACTTTTCATACTTGTTTGGAAATCTTTCAAAAGAAGACACAGAAAGAATTGCAGAAAAAGTAAACGGACTACTTGACAAATATCCGTTGAACAAATTTATTTTGGTATTTCAAAACTCATCAATGGAAAAAAGAAACAGAAGTTATGTTATTTTCAAAAAATTAGTTCCACGTTTACAAAGTGTAACCGAATTTCCAAAAACAGAAAAGGTAATTTATAGAAATGCAATTATGAGTAATTTTGACAAGTCAGAAGAAGTTTATTATGAATTGTTAAGTAATTAGGGAATGGATTTATTTGGATATACAAAATCAGACAAAGAAGTTACTTTGGAAAATGCTCAACAAATTGAAGGGCTAAAAATCTTGTTTGATTTTATAAACAAAGAAGAAGAAATTGAATTGCTTAAAAACATTGACAAATCAAATTGGCTTACTGACTTAAAAAGACGAGTTCAACATTACGGTTACAAATACGACTACAAAGCAAGACGAATAGACCAGTCATTTTTCATTGGCGAAATTCCAACGTGGTTGAAATTTTTAAGCGAACGTTTGCAACAACAGAAAATAATTGATTTTGTTCCCGACCAAGCGATAATAAATGAATACATAGACGACCAAGGAATTGCACCACATATTGACTGTGAACCTTGTTTTGGCGACACAATAATTTCCATTTCATTAGGTGGACAATGTGTAATGAATTTTCAAAAAGAACCGACAAGTAAAGAAGAAGATAAAATTCCGCTTTTAATT
>Ga0116142_10002964_pt1 | contig 17577 bp, 13 predicted proteins | sample AD_UKC033_MetaG_FD_89785 | JGI IMG/M metagenome (GOLD analysis project Ga0116142, IMG submission 89785) | Active sludge microbial communities of municipal wastewater-treating anaerobic digesters from USA - AD_UKC033_MetaG | ecosystem: Engineered > Bioreactor > Anaerobic > Digestate | place: USA... | reverse complement strand
TGTTCGGGATCTCCACATATCCCTTCGTACATATCGGTGTATGGTCCTGCGTGATCTGGTAGCCTTTGGGCAGGTCGGGGTAGAAGTAGTTCTTACGGGCGTAGTGCATCCATGGTGCGATGGTGCAGTTGGTGGCGAGACCCATGCGCACGGCCAGCTCCACCACCTTCTTGTTCGCCACCGGGAGCGTACCCGGATGACCCAGTGTGATCACGCTCACATTCGTGTTCGGATGGTCGCCGTAAGCGTTCGGGTCGCTGCTGTACGCCTTGCTCTCTGTGATCAACTGGGCGTGCACCTCGAGGCCCACCACCAGTTCATATCGCTCGCTCCAATGGCTCATGGGTGATCGGTCTTGAGGATGCGCTGGTGATGATCGCTTCTGCCGTCGTTCACCGACACGATGTAGAGGCCCTCGGCCAGTCCGGTCATATCCAGGTCGATCTGTCCGCCAATGGTCCGGTCCAGCGTGTGCACGACCTGACCGTTGCTCGTGATCACCCGGATGTGCACAGCGGTCGTGGTCCCGGAGAGCGGAGTGATGTTCACATGGCCCGTGGTCACCGTGGGTGCGATGCGGTATGCGGGCCCGTTCGGAACGCGGTTCAGCGCCGTGCTCTGGTCGATGTCCAGGACCCACAGGCCGGTCTGCATGTCACTCACCAGTACGTGCCCGGATGGCAGGTATGGGTACACTCCCCAGGCGCCGCGGTAGTTGTCCGCGCTTGGCGCCGGGTTCGTATCGTAGTAGCCGAGCACCTGCGGGTTCGTCGGGTCCGTAGCGTCCCACATCCAGTATCCGTCGTGATAGTAGGCCACATGGGCCACGTTACCCTTGAAGAAGGGGTTGTGGACGACGGCGAAGGAGGAGGTTCCGGTGCTTACGGAGCTGGTCACATCCAGGTCGCCGATATCCGTTACGTCGATGAATTTCAACGGTGACCCATGCGTCTCATCCGCCATCACGTAAGTGGTGCCATCATCGTTGAGCCAGCCGCTGTGATTGTACCCTTGGTCGGCGTAACTGGTGAGGGCGCCGAGCACAACAGGTTGCATGGGGTCGGTGAAGTCGACCACATGCATCGCGTTCGCATCATTGGTCCAGACGATGTTGTCGCGAACATGGCAATCGTGTACGTAGCCGATCAGGGAGTTCCACCATGGCACGTCCATTTCCAGGTTCGCGAGGAGCACGGGTGATGCGGGGTCGGCGATTGAATAAACGCTGAACTGGTTCGAGCCACCACAGGTGTACAACCGCGCATTGATCGTATCGACCTGGATGTTGTGGGCCCGTGCGAAGAACTCGTTGCTATCGTACACCAGGTGCACCGAGTCCGGCAGGTAGCGCAGGTCCATGATCTGCAGGGAGCTCGGACCCTGGTCGCACACGGCGTACAGATGGTCCGCATGGGTCTTCAGGTCGCGGTGGATCACCCCGGACCCACTGTTGCGGCCCTGCACATAGTCCACCAGCACGGTGGCTGTCGGGTCCGTCACATCAAGGATGTGGATGCCGCGCGTGCTGCCGATGAAGGCGTACTCCCTGCCACCGGCCGCATAACCCCATACCTCGTTGTATTTGTTCTGGAGCTCGGAGGTGCCGATGGGCAGGCCCGGGTCCTGCCAGTTGAAGAGCTTGTGCACGTTCAAGCTGTCCTGCGCGTCTGCACGGAGGATCACGGCCATCATGCCGAGTCCGAGAAGGGTCTGCTTCAGCATGCGGCTACGAGTTCGCGCATGATCAAGGTGAGCTTGGGCTCGGCCTTCTCCGCCACACGTTGTACCATTTCGTGCGTGGTCTTCTCGATGCGGCCTTCCACCCCCATGTCGGTGATCACGCTCATCGCGAAACAGGGGATCCCCATGTGACGTGCGGCGATCACTTCGGGCACGGTGCTCATCCCCACTGCATCGCCACCGATGTTGCGCACGTAACGGTACTCGGCGGGTGTCTCCAATGTGGGACCGGTGAGACCCACGTAACAGCCCACCTGCACCGGGATGTTGTTCTTCGCCGCGATCTCCCTGGCCTTCGCTATGAATCCGTGATCGTACGGTTCGCTCATGTCCGGGAAGCGCGGGCCGAGCTCATCGATGTTCCTTCCGATGAGCGGGTTCGGGAAAAGGTTGATGTGATCGTTCAGTATCATCAGGTCGCCCGTCTCGAAGCCCGGGTTCGTACCACCGCAGGCGTTGCTCACGAAGAGCCTCTTGATGCCGAGGAACTTGAACACACGCACGGGCAGCACCACATCACCCATGTCATAACCCTCGTAGTAATGGAAGCGACCCTGCATGGCCACCACCGGCTTGCCACCAAGCATTCCGAAGAGCAGTTTCCCCGGATGCCCTTCCACCGTGCTCACCGGGAACTCAGGGATGTCCTTGTAGGCGATCGCGTACTTCACCTCGATCTCATTACCCAGACCACTCAAGCCCGTGCCCAGGATGATACCGGTCTCCGGTACGAAGCCGGTGGTCTTCTTCAGGTGCTCAGCGATGCGTTGGATGCGTTGCAACATGGCGGCGTAGGAGGTCTGCGAATCGTTCGGGTTCGTTCAGGATCACGGTCCGCATACCGATCACCGCGAGCGGAAGCCCTTCGAGCGCACTCCCTGATATCACGGACCGGAGCCTCATGGCGTCTTTCTCCGTGGTGATCAACGTTTTCGGACCGGTCGCGAAGCTACTGAAAACGTCCGCCAGCCTGCGCAGATCGGTGGGTGTGAAGGCGTGGTGATCGCGGAAGGCGATGTGTTCGACACGCTCGAATTGCCGCTGCAGATGCAGGACCAGCGGCTGGGGATCCGCGATGCCGGTGAATAACAGAGCTGCGGTCGATCCAGTGTCACCTGGTTCGCCGCCGAGGCCCGTTCGTTCCGGTCCGCCCACTGGTTCGGCAGGTTGGTGGTTCCTTGCCGCGTCGTAGGTGATCCCGGCGAAGAACAGCTCCTGCCCATGGGCCAGGGCCAGCCGTTCCCTCCATCTGCGTTGCTCCTCCTCAGCAGGAAGTCCGGAGCACTTCGTCACCACCACGATCTGCGCCGCTTTGGACCGCGTTCGCAGGTCGCGTAGCCTGCCCGCCGGCATCAACGCATCGTCTGGGTAAGGTCGCCGGGCGGTGGTGAGGAGGATGTTCAGGCCCGCGTTCAGTCGTCTATGTTGCAGGGCATCGTCCAGCACGATGGCCCTCACACCGGGTACGTGTTGCTGGATGTGCGCAATGGCCTTCACCCGGTCCGCTCCAACGAAGACGTGTACATCCGGGAAATGCTCTTTCACTTGCAACGGCTCGTCACCACTGCGTTCCGCGCCGTCCTCGCTGCTCACTTCGTGTATACCGGTCGTCCGCCGACCGTAACCCCGGCTTAACGTAGCCAGGGGTCGGTACCCGTTCAACGTGCGCAGCACCAGTTCCATCATGGGCGTCTTGCCGGTCCCCCCCAACGCAAGGTTGCCGATCGCGATGGTCGGAACGGCCGGTCGCGTGCTCTTGAACACCCCGATATTGAACAAGGCATGCCTGATGGACAGGATGATGCCATGCAGCAGCGTGAATGGGGATAGAAGGATCCTTCGGAGCAGCATCACGTACTTTGCCTCAATGATATTCCCGGCGAAAGATGCGCATCAAAGACATCATGGCGGCCCTGGAAGCCTGGGCACCTCGCTCCCTGCAGGAGGATTATGACAACTGTGGCTTGCAGATCGGGGATCCCGATGCTGAAGTGGGGGCCGCGCTGATCTGCCTCGATTGCACCGAACAGGTGGTGGAGGAAGCGTCCCGTCTGGGCTGCGGCCTCATCATCAGCCACCATCCGGTCATCTTCCGCGGATTGAAGAGCCTCTCCGGCAAGGGCTACGTGGAGCGCACCATCCTCGCGGCCATCAAGCATGGGGTCGCGCTATACGCCATCCATACCAACTTGGACAATATCGATACCGGTGTGAACGCGGAGATCGGCGCCAGGTTGGGTATAACGGCACCTCGGATACTGGCCCCGAGGACCGGGCAGTTGAGGAAGCTCATCGTCTTCGTACCCATCGACCACGCCGATGCGGTGCGTAACGCCGTCTTCGAGGCGGGAGGGGGGCACTTGGGCGCTTACGATGAGTGCAGTTTCACAGTGGGTGGCATGGGCACCTTTCGTCCGGGTGAGGGAAGCCACCCGTTCATTGGCAATGAGGGAACTCGGGAATTGGTCTCCGAGTTCCGCTTGGAGTTCATCTACCCCACCCATCAGGAAGGTGCCGTGTTAGCTGCCATGCGGTCGGCACACCCCTATGAAGAAGTAGCCTATGACCTGATCCCCCTGGCGAATACCCACCAAGGCATCGGGTCCGGCATGATTGGGGAGCTGGATAAGCCTCTGGAGGAGAGTAAGTTCCTTGCTATGGTGAAGGAGGCGTTCGGCTTGAAGGTGGTCCGCCACAGCCGGATCCTGGGGAAACCCGTCCAACGGGTCGCATGGTGCGGAGGCTCAGGGGCTTTCCTCATAGGCAAGGCCAAGGGGGCCGGTGCCGACGCCTACCTCACGGGCGACATCAAATACCACGAGTTCTTCGATGCTGATTCCCAGCTATTGCTGGCCGATATCGGCCATTACGGTAGCGAACAATACACCATGAACCTGATCCAGCGCAGGTTAGGGGAACTTTTCCCTACTTTTGCCGTCCGTTTGACCGGAATGGTCACGGATCCCATATACCATTCTTGACCCATGGCGAAGAGCGACGTGAAGGCTCCGGAGAAGGAAGTGAAGACCACCAAGGGCGCTGCCGCATCGAAGGCCGATGTCACCGTAGCCGAGAAACTCGTCGAACTGTACCGTCTGCAGGACATCGACTCTCAAGTGGATAAGATCCGCATCCAGCGCGGCGAGTTGCCGCTCGAGGTGCAGGACCTGGAGGATGAGGTGGCCGGTCTCGAAACGCGCATGACCAAGCTCCAGGACGAACTGTCCGAGATGGAGGCCCAGGTCAGCGACAAGCAGAACCTGATCAAGGACGCCAAGGCGCAGATCAAGAAGTACGAGGGTCAGCAGGCCAAGGTGCGCAACAACCGCGAGTACGATTCACTCACCAAGGAGGTGGAGTTCCAGAACCTGGAGATCCAGCTTGCCGAGAAGCGGATCAAGGAGGCCAAGGCCCAGATCGACGCGAAGAAGGTGGTGGTCGAAGAGAGCAAGGCGCGCCACGAGGAGCGTAAGAAGGACCTCGATGTGAAGCGGAAGGAACTGAACGATATCGTGGCCGAAACGGAGAAGGAGGAGAAGGAACTCGCCAAGAAGAGCGAGACGGCGGCCAAGCACATCGAGGAGCGTTTGTTGAGCGCTTATCGCCGTATCCGCAGCAATGCCCGCAACGGGCTGGCCGTGGTCCCGGTGGAGCGCGGAAGCTGCGGAGGTTGCTTCAACAGCATCCCGCCTCAGCGCCAGCTGGACATCAGCAGCCACAAGAAGATCATCGTGTGCGAACACTGCGGACGCATCCTTGTGGATGAGTACGTGGTGGACCGCGTGAAAGGGGAGAAGTGACCCCGACCGATCGCAATGGAAAGGCCCCGGGTGATCCGGGGCCTTCTTCGTTCAGGGTCCTTCGCTATGGCCGCAGGGCGATGGTGAGCAGGCTACGCATGGTATTGCGTTCCTCTCGTACCGCATTGGCGATCGCCGGGGAATAAGGGAAGTAGTTCACGTAGGCCTGCACATAGTTCGCGCCGAGGTCCACGCTGAGGTGATCCGTGCGGTAGCCGATGCCCGCCGCGTAGATGCGTGTGGCTTGTGCGTGGGCGATGTCGTTGGTCTTGTACGCATCGGGCGAAAAGGCCCAGCCCATCCGGAAGTACCAGCCGTTGCTCCGCCACTCGGTACCGGCACGGATGGTGTGCACCGGTCGGAATATCTGGCGGATCAGGTCGTTCTCCGCGCTGAAGGTGTAGCTGTCGTCCAATCGCGTGCTCGGACGGAACCGCATGGTGGAATAGTCGGCGTATTCATAGTCCACGCTGAAGAGTCCATGCTCCCCGGCCACGTACGCCGCGCTCAGTACGGCACGCAAGGGGCTGGCCAGTTTGTAGGTGAAGATCCCGTCAGGGGAAGCGGAGGAGAAACTAGTCCGGCCATCTCCCGAAGGAGACATCCGAAACGTGCTGTTCACGCTGGTGTTGTAGCTGTCGTTCATCGTCATCCACATGGGGCTGTGCACCGCCACACCCATGCGGAAACGATCGTGGAAACGATAGATCACGCCCGCCTTCACGTCCACCCCGTTACCGGTCGTCGTCAGGTCCTCGCGGTAGCTCACATCCTTCAGGTCCACGTTCTCATCGCCCACCGTTTCCGTGTGCAGTCGGGTATGCTTGTAGCGGTAGCCAACAAGCCCGAGCGAGATTCCCACGTACAGCTTGTCCAGGTAATTGCCACTGTAGAAGAAGGCCGTGTTGTTGGTCGCACCACGGGAGTCGATGGTGATCACCTGGTCCACCAAGGCACCGGGCGGTAGGGCGGGTACGTAGCTTGTTCCCAGACTATCGGCGGGGTCCACCGGGTCAATACCGTAGGTGTCCCAGGCCAACCCGGCCGCGAACGGATACGTGTCGTAGAGGTCGCCATTGCGGGTGCCTTCCGCCTGTGCAGCGAAGTCGTCCAGGATGCTGGTCGCCACGCTGTTCCCGACGGCTTGCCGCCCCCAGTGGTGCGTGGCCTGCCGGTCATACACGACCCCGAAGGTGCCGCTCCGCCAGTCGCTCCCGCTCTTCTCAGTGGGGGAGTTCAGGATCAGCGCCAGGTTGCTGAAGTTGAAACGCGACTTGACGTCACGCGCGTCCGATCCGTTGTAAAGGCCGTTCACCGTGTTCACTTCGAGTGACGGGGTGAAGGAGATCTCCGTATTGCGGTAAAGGCCCATGCCGGCCGGGTTGATCGCGATCGAGGCGGCATCCGCCCCAAGCGCACCGAAGGCATTGGCCAGTCCTGCACTGCGGGCGGTCCCACCGGGTGTGGTGCGACCGAACCGATAGGCATCGATCTCGTTCTGGGCCACCGTTGTGCCGACGAGGCCGGCGCACAAGGCCATCCCAAGGATCCGTGGTGCGGTCCGTATCATGCGTGCTTCAAGATGTATGGTCACCGACGACCCGGGCTGGTGCGTCCGCCGCCACCGCCGGTGTCGCGTGATGGTGAGGGACTGGTACGTCCACCGCCGCCACCGAAGTCAGGGCTGCGGCTGGGGGAGCTGCGTTCCACGTTCCGCGACGGGGAGGGCACCACACGGCTTCGCTCACGCGATGGTGTCACCTGGCGGTCCCGGTCGGGCAAGGTGATGGGCTGACGCCGCTCCGGACTTGAGGGCTGCTGCCTTACCGGGGCGTTCATGATCCCGCTTCGGGAGGGTGCCGGGGCCAGACCAACGGGGTTCCGCACCACCCCACGATGGGTGCCGCTGGTGGACGATCCCAGGCTGTTCCGGCTGCCGACCGGGTTCCGATGACCGATCACCGTCGAGTTGGCCACACCATCGCCGATGATGATGGGGGCATAACAACCGTAGCAGTTGCCCCAGGGACTGTAGTAATTACCATAGCCCCAACCACCGCCCCAGCCCCAATTGTTCCATCCCCAGGGAGAATTCCATCCCCAGGGAGAATTCCACCCCCACGGTGAGTATCCCCACATCGGACGGTACCACCCGGAGTAGATACCAGAGCCGTATCCGAATCCAACGTTCCAACCATTGCCCCATCCATACCCGAAGCCAAGGCTCATACCACCACCCCAACCCGGTCCGTTCCAGCCGGTCTGCCAGCCCATGGGTGCTGCGTTGAATCCGAAGCGGCCGTAGTTGTAATAGTATGGGTCGTTATAGGTCAGGTCGTAATAATCACGGTCCGTTCCGATCACGCTCGAGGTCCCGGGATCGTAATAATCGTCCTGAACCGGCGCGCTCTTCACGGGTTCCTCCATCGGGATCGTTCGGTCGGTGGAGGCTGTTACAGGCGCCTGCGAGGGCAGGTAGTAAACATCGTCAGCCACGTTGGTGCCCTGCTGCATCGTCGCACAGGAGGTCAACATCCCGATGGGGATGGAAAGAAGCAGGATGTTGAGACCGTTCTTCATGGCGTTCGACGTATTGACCACAGTGCGACCTTGCCGCGAGGGGTGATGTACTTTAGCTGCCACTTCTACCACACAAAAATAATACCACGGACAGGGGATGGCGGACAACTTGACGAAGCGGGCGGACGATTATGCCCAATGGTACAACGACCTGGTCCTGAAGGCCGATCTAGCAGAGCACAGCGATGTGCGGGGCTGCATGGTGATCAAGCCGCATGGCTATGGCGTGTGGGAGAAGATGCGCGCGGCGCTGGACGGCATGTTCAAGGAAACGGGCCATGTGAACGCTTATTTCCCGCTGTTCATCCCGAAGAGCTACCTGGCGAAGGAGGCCAGCCACGTGGAGGGGTTCGCCAAGGAGTGTGCGGTGGTCACGCACTACCGGTTGAAGAGCGACCCGGAGCATGGGGTGGTCGTGGACCCGACGGCGAAGCTGGAGGAGGAGCTCATCATCCGCCCAACGAGCGAGACCATCATCTGGAACACGTATCGGGGCTGGGTGAAGAGCTACCGCGACCTGCCGCTGCTCATCAACCAATGGGCGAACGTGGTACGCTGGGAGATGCGCACGCGGCTGTTCCTGCGCACTGCGGAGTTCCTCTGGCAGGAAGGCCATACGGCGCACGCCACGGAGAAGGAGGCGGTGGAGGAGACCGAACGCATGCTCGATGTATATGCCCGTTTCGCCGAGGAATGGCTCGCCATACCCGTGATCCGCGGGGTGAAGACGGCCAGTGAACGGTTCGCCGGCGCTGTCGAGACCTACTGCATCGAGGCGATGATGCAGGACGGCAAGGCGCTTCAAGCGGGCACGAGCCATTTCCTGGGCCAGAACTTCGCGAAGGCCTTCGATGTGCTCTTCACCAACAAGGAGAACAAGCAGGAGCATGTATGGGCCACCAGCTGGGGCGTGAGCACCCGCCTGGTCGGGGCCCTCATCATGACCCATAGCGATGACAACGGGCTCGTACTTCCGCCGAAGCTGGCGCCCGTGCAGGTCGCCGTGGTCCCCATCGCCAAGAACGCGGAACAGCTGGAGGCCATCCGGGCCTACATCACACCCACGCTGACCGCATTGCGTGCCAGGGGCGTCACGGTGAAGTTCGATGATGACGACACGAAGAAACCCGGTTGGAAATTCGCGGAGTACGAGTTCAAGGGGTATCCGGTCCGGATCGCCATCGGACCGCGCGACATGGAGAACGGCACCGTGGAGGTGGCCCGGCGGGACACGCTTGAGAAGCAGGTGATGGCCGTGACCGACATCGATGGCAAGATCGAACACCTCTTGAGCGCGATCCAGGAGAACCTGTTCCAGAAGGCCCTGGCCTTGCGCGAGCGGTACACCCGGGCAGTGGACACCTACGAGGAATTCAAGGTGGCCATCGAGGAGGGTGGCTTCATCCTGGCCCACTGGGATGGTACGGCCGGGACGGAGGAGAAGGTCAAGAACGAGACCAAGGCCACGATCCGCTGCATCCCATTGGAGGGGGACCGCACGCCCGGCCGTTGCATGGTGACCGGGGCCCCGAGTGAACGTCGTGTCATCTTCGCCCGCGCATACTGATGGCAAGGACCGAACAACAGGAACCCAGGCCGCGTGACCTGATCATCGGCACCCTGCTGACGAAGTCGGCGATGAAGCAGGACGTGTACCGGGCCACGCACGACCTGCTCGGTTGGATCAAGGAGGCCCTGGCAGAGATCGCGGCGGACCTGAACAAGGAGGTCAGCACCAAGGATCCCCGGCTGGTCATCGGGTTCACGGACAAAGGGGAATGCGCGTGTGAGATCCAGGTGGCGGGGGACACCTTGTTGTTCCACATGCACACCAACGTGTTCCGGCTGGATCAGAGCCATAGCCTCTGGCGATCCAGTTACCTGGTCGATGATGAACTGCGCGGGTACTTCGGGGTCATCAACATCTATAACTTCCTCACGGACTCCTTCAAGTACAACCGTGAGCGGGACCTGGGTTACCTCGTCGCCCGCATTTTCCTCAACAAGGAGCACCACTTCATGGTGCAGGGGAAGCGCCAGATGGGCTTCCTGTACAACGACCTGGCAGGTAACCTCATGGACAAGCCCGGGCTGAAGGAAGTGCTCTACTCCTTGATCAATTACATCCTGGAGTTCGACCTGCTCGCACCACCCTACGACCAGGTCAATCAGGTCACCGTGAGCGAGATGAACGAGCTGAACGCCAATATGAAGCTGACCACCGGGAAGCGCCTCGGGTTCCGGTTCCAGGCCGACGGCGACGATCCTCATTGACCGGGTATCCGGAATTCGACCGATCTGTATACATTTGCCGTCCCTTTCGGGGGAATTGACATCGTGGCCCGTTCGTCTAGGGGTTAGGACGCGTCCCTTTCACGGATGAAACAGGGGTTCGATTCCCCTACGGGCTACTCGTTAGGCCTCGGCAACCGCCGAGGCCTTTTTGTTTCTCGATCATTCAGGAACGGCAGCAGGGCCATGCCTGTTGTGGGATCCGAGCAGGATGTTCCCCGGTACCCTATCCCCGTCCTCCGCCCAAGGAACCATCGATGCATCCTTCGCGGAATGAGCATGGTCCTCGTTGCTGGTCCTTTCCTTCGCCCTGGTCGGCTCGAGTGGGAGGGGTCACGCTCCCGGCCAGGAGGACTTGCGAACGATCGGTCGTTCTCAAAAGCGCCGGTCCGACCGGTGTCACCCGCCTATATTTGGCCGTGCCTTCGCGTCCAAGGCGGCTGCATGAGTGGTCCTTCTATGAACTCGAACGAAGGGGTGCAGTGGAAGTGCGGGCATCAGAACCATTACGCATGCACATACGGAACACCGGGATCCTGGTCACTGTCCTGATGTCGATCGCTCTGGGCGGTTGCATTGGGAGGAAGAGCATCAACTATCTGAACGATCCATCGCTGAGCAATGGATCCAGCAAGCTGTTCGAGAACCGGAAGTTCGAGTATCGACTGCAGGTGAACGATGTCCTTTCGATCCGGGTGATGGGACTGGATGATGCGACCAGCCGCTTCTTCAACGTGGAGAGCCAGACGAATGGGAGCATGGTGACGGATGCCGCGATGTATGTGAACGGCTATTCCGTTGATAAGAACGGACAGGTTCAGCTTCCCACGGTCGGCAAGATCAAGGTCCAGGGGCTCACCATCGGGGAGGCGCAGGAGCTCGTTCAGCGCAAGATCAACGAGTTCTTCACCAATGCCACGGTCATCCTCAAGATGGTGAACTGGCGCTTGAGCGTGCTGGGGGAGGTGAGCCGTGCGGGATCCTATCAGGTGTACAACAACCAGATCACGATCCTGGATGCCCTGGCCATGGCTGGCGGGCCGAACGAGTTCGCTGACAAGTCGCACGTCACCCTGATGCGCCAGAGTGAGCGCGGTGTCCAGGCCCTGTACGTGGACCTCTCCGATACCGATGTGTTGAGCTCGGAGTATTACTACCTGTTGCCCAACGACATCGTATATGTGCCTGCATTGAGGGCGCGCCCCGGGAGGTTGAACCTTGAACTGATCACCGTGCTGGTGGGGGCGACCACAGCGGCGGCCCTGCTTTACACGGCGATCAATAACGCGCAGCAATGAGCGCCAGGCCCTCAGCGGATACCATCGACCTGCGCACCGTGGTGCGCAAGATCCGGGCGAAGTGGTGGTGGTTCTTCATCACCGTGCCGTTGGCGGTAGCCGTGGCGGTGGCATACGTGAAGACCACACCCAAGAAGTATGACGTCGGTGCCGTGATGCTCCTGGGCAACCAGAAGCGCACCGGCTTCAGTGAGAATTCCGAGTTCATCAAAGGCACCTCCTACCTGCGCAACAGTGTGGACCTGGAGGACAACCTGGCGATCCTGACCTCGAACAAGATCATGACCAGCACCCTCCAGCGGCTGGACTTCGGTGTGACCTACTTCACGACCAAGTACTTCCTCAAACAGGAGCAGTACGTCTATCCTCCGTTCTTCGTGAAGCTGGACAGCATGGCCATCCAGGTGATCGATGTCCCGATCGAGATCGAGGTGGATGCAACGGCACGGACCTACCGGGTGAAGGCCGAAGGGGAGAACGTGCGCCTGTACAATGTGAAGACCCAGGAGGTCCTGCCGGAACTGATCGAGGAGTACAAGGTCGATCAGGTGGTGCCCATGGACTCGATGTTCGTGGGTGACAGGCTGAGTTTCCGGATCACCTTCCCGGAGGACCGTGTGTACGACAAGAACACGAAGTACCACTTCGAGATCAACAGCCTGCGTGACCTGGTGCGCGTGTACAGGGCCATGACCATGGCGGTCCCTCTGAGCGATGAGAGCAATGTGGTCAACCTCACCATCCAGGTGGAGGTCGTTGAGAAGGGACAGGCCTTCCTCAACAAGTTGATGGATACCTACATCGACTACGAATTGGACAAGCAGCAACAGAAGGGGCGGAAGACCATCGATTTCATCGACAAACAGATCGGCACCGTTTCCGATTCCTTGCAGAAGGTCGAGAGCAGCATGGAGCAGTTCCGCGGTGTGAGCGGAGGCATGATCAGCACAGCGAGTACGCAGGATGCCCTTTTCCAGGAGCGGAGCCGTCTGGAGGATGAACGATCCAACATCCTGAAGCGACGGAACTACTGCGCATCCGTGCTTGACAAGATCCGTACGGCCAAGGATCTCCGGAACGTTCCGGCCCCTTCCTCCTCGGGCATCGACGATCCGGTGCTGAACAACCTGGTCATCGAGATCACGAGGCTCTCCGCCGACCTGGCAGCTTTGAACCTGAGCACAGGTCCACGGAACAACCCCACGGTGATCGCCATGGAGCGGAAGCTCAGCAATCTCAAGGCGTCGTTGGCCCAAACGGCCGAAAGCCTCGTGGAACAGGCGGACATCAGCCTGTCGGAGGTGAACCGTCGCCTTGGTCGCACCAACTTCCAATACAGTCAGCTCCCGGAGAATGAGCGGCAGCTCGTGAACATCGAGCGGAAGTTCAAGTTGAGCGACAACCTGTACAACTATCTGATGGAGAAGCGGGCGGAAGCAGGCATTGCCATCGCCAGTGATCAGGTGGACAAGTCCATCGTCGATACGGCCCGCATGCTGGGCTTCAAGCACGTTTCGCCGAGCAAGAGCAAGATGCTGGGCCTGGCGCTGGCCATTGGGCTCATCCTGCCGATGGGTTTCATCCTCCTGCGTGATGTCATCCGCGACCGGATCGACGATGTGGAGGAGTTGCGACGCCTCAGCCGGTTGCCCGTCCTGGCGGTCATTCCGGCGAGCAAGCGGAAGCGCATCTCGTCGGATGAGCCCAAGTCGCTGCTGGCCGAATCGTTCCGTACGGCCCGGGTGAACCTGCACTATCTCAATGCGAGTTCCGCCCGCCAGGTGATCGGGTTCACCTCCTCGTCCAGCGGGGAGGGTAAGACGTATTGCGCGGTGAACCTGGCCACGGTGATGGCGCAGGCCGGCAAGCGCACCCTGATCATCGATGCGGACATGCGGCGGCCCAACGTCGCACGGACCCTGGAGCTGCCAGAGGGGCCTGGCCTGTCCACCTGGTTGATCGGTGAGGCGGAACTTCCTACCCTGATCACACGTACTGACGTGCCCGGTCTCGATGTCATCACCGCAGGTCCCATACCACCCAATCCCCTGGATCTGGCGGAAAGTCCGCGGATGGCGGAGCTCATCACCACCGTTCGCGGGAGCTATGACCAGATCATCATCGACGCCTCCCCGCTGGGGCTTGTCAGCGAATATGTGCTGCTGATGCGCCTGGTCGATGTCACCCTGTACGTCGTGCGCGAAGGAAAGACCAACCGGGGCGCCCTGCGGATGATCAACGAGATGGTGGACGAGAAGAAGGCCGGCAACGTGGGCCTCGTGTTCAACGACGTGCGTGGTCAGAACGGGGACGGATACGGATACTATACCAAGTAGGTGGGCGTCACAGCGATGTTCGAGTCACCGGGCTTCAAGAAGTACCTGCACAACTTCTCGTGGCTCTTCGTTGACCGTGTTGTGCGAATGGCCATGGTGCTGGGTACCACGGTCATCGTCAGCCGGTACCTGGGTGTTGAGCGCATCGGCCAGCTGAACTATGCGTTGGCGATCGTGAGCATCGCCATGGTCTTCACCTCGCTCGGGGCGAATGAGGTGGTCTCGCGGGACCTGGTGCGGCATCCGGAGCGGCGGGATGAACTGATGGGGAGCACCTTCGCCATCAAGCTCTTCGGGGGGATCATCCTCAACCTGGGTCTGCTGCTCTACGTGTTCCTCAAGGGCCTCGACCACTTCACCGTCATGCTTGTCATGATCACCGCTTCGGCGGAATTGCTGAAGTGGAGCACGGTGATTGACAACTACTTCATGGCCGAGGTGCGCGGTAATGTGGCGGCGAAGGTGAACATCGCGAGCACGGTGTTCGCCTCGGGCTACAAGCTCGTGCTGGTATGGATGAAGGCACCGCTCATCTGGTTCGCGTGGGGCTATTTCGCCGAGACCCTTTCATACACGGTGGGTTTCCTCTGGGTCTATCACCGGAACGGGCTTCGTTACCGGGATTGGAGGCCGACCTGGAGGATGGTGCGATACATCATGGACCAGTCCTGGCCCATGCTCGTGTACGGCTTCGCACTGCAGGCCCAGTTGAAGGTGGATCAGGTGATGATCAAGGATATCCTGAGCCGCACGTTGGGCGAGTCCTTCGCCAACATCGAGCTCGGTCAGTACTCGGTGGCCGTGAAGATGCTGGAGGCGATCGCCTTTCTACCGGTGGTGGTGCAACTGGCGGTCGCTCCGGCGATCGCCAAGGCCCGGGTGGTGGATATCGACCTCTACCATGAGCGGCTTACGAACCAGTACCGTCTGATGTTCTGCCTGTTCCTGATCACCGCCATACCGATGTACTTCCTCTCCGAATGGGGGATCGTGATGCTGTACGGAGAACAGTTCCGCGAATCCGGCATCCTGCTCTCGCTCTTTTCCTTCCGGCTGATCTTCGCGTTCATGGGGGTCGCCAAGGGCAGCTTCATCACCAATGAGGGGCTGTTCAAGTTCTCGTTGATCACTTCCATCCTCGGTGCTGTGGTGAGCATCGCCATGAACGCCTGGTTGATCCCCATCATCGGGGCCCGTGGGGCGATCTGGGCTTCGATCGCCTCCTTCCTGGTGAGCATCTTCATCGTGGATCTTTTTACCCCGAGCACACGTATCAACTTCCGCCTCATGATGCACGGCATCTCCACTTTCTGGAAGCTGCGGTCCGTGAAATGAGGTCGAGCGAGCGCACGTGAACACGTTCACCCCCACCGAACCCCTGCGGACGCCTGTCCTGCTGACGGCGTTCAGTCGGTATGACACCGCGGCGCAGGTCATGGAGTCCATCCGCGCGGCCCGACCGCCGAGGCTCTATTTCGCCTGCGACGGCCCCAGGAATGATCAGGAGCGGGTGAAGACCGACAAGGTGCGCAGCCTGGTGGAGATGGTGGATTGGCCCTGCGAAGTGCATACCCGGTTCGCGGAGCGAAACCAGGGCCTGAAGAAGGCCATGATCGGTAACCTGGACTGGTTCTTCGACCACGAGCCTGAGGGGATCGTCCTGGAGGATGATACCGCCCCCGTGCTGAGCTTCTTCTGGTTCTGCCAGGAATTGCTGGAACGATACCGGGATGATCGCCGGATCTGGTGGATCCTGGGGAACAATCTCATGAGTGATCCGGAGTCGGTGCCAGCGGCGTCCTACTACTTCTCCGAGCATGGATACGGTGCTCCGTGGGGCTGGGCGGGTTGGCGGCGTTCGTGGCGGTTGTATGATGGGGAGATGAGCGCATGGCCCGATGTTCGCGATTCCGCGGTCTGGAACAGCTTCTTCCTCAGCAGTGCGGAGCGCCGCGAGGCAAGGGCCATCTTCGAGGCCACCTGGAACGGTACCATCAAGACCTGGGATTTCCAGCATGACTTCGCCCGCATCCTGAACGATGGCATTACCATCATCCCCGAACACAACCTCGTGCGCAACATCGGCTTCGAGGGGGATGGCACCAACACGGTGCAGGGGCTTGATCCACGGGATGTGGACAATGCGCGCGAGACGCCCTTCCCGCTCGTTCACCCGAAGGAGGTGGTGGTGGACATGGCCCGTGACCTGGCCTACTTCAATGCCTTCATCAGGCCCCCCTTGTTCCGTCGGGTCAAGGATTCGATCAAGGGCCTCCTTCCGGAAAAGGTGGACCGCGCGATAACCCCCTTCTTCTCGAAGTTGCAGAAGCGCTTCGGCGCCTGATCCAACGGAAGCATCGTCCTCGCCCGGTGAAACCGCATCTTTGCGGGTAGTCCGAGAACCGCTCCAAGGTGCTGCTTTCCAAGCGTAAGCTGATCAACTCCCTCTTCCTGCTGTCCTTCCCGATCTATGGGATCGGCATGTACGTGGGCTACAAGACCAGCATCTCACAGGGGACCGTGGTGGCAGTGGGGGGCTTCCTGGGTATCATCATCATCCACGTGCTCGATCTCATCGCCCAGCGACAGGTCCGCAACATGGTCACGCGGAAGTATTGGTGGGGTCTGCTCTTTCTCATCTCCCTGATCGCCTCGATGTGGAAGGCATTGGCTGAGCATTTTCCGGGCGCCACCATGGCCAACACGGTGGCCTACACCATCATGTTCCTGGCGCCCTATCATGCCGCCATCATCGTGCACATCCGCAACCGCGACCAGGAGGACTTCGACTTCGCCCGGATGGTGCTCATCAGCTTGTCGCTCTTCCTGTTCATCAACCTGCTCGGGGTGGCGGCCGGCATGCACAACGTGCTGCACAACATCGAAGGCCGTCTCAACCTGCCCTTCGTGCTGGGGATCTATGATGCGGCCCACATGCTCGCCATGATCAACCTGATGCTGATGTTCTACATGAAGGACTTCGTGCGTCGCCCGATGCCCTTCCTCGGCATGCTGCTGTTCTACCTGGTGAACGTGGTGTTGATGCTGAAAGTGAACAGCCGGCTCTCCTTCATGACCTTCGCCCTGCTCACCGGGCTCTTCCTCTTCCGCATGATCGGCAGGGCCCGGTTGATGTTCCCGCTCTCGCTCTTCACGATGACCATCCTGACGAACTTCGCTCTGTTGGTCTATACGATCCTCACGCTGCCCTTCATGCGGGCGATCGTCTCACGTGTGAACAAGGAGGACGTCACCACCTTCAACAACCGGACGACCGTGTGGGACGTGGGTTGGAACTGGCTGGAGAAGGACCGGCACGGCCTCTGGTTCGGGCACGGATACCAGGGTCAGATCCACCTCAAGGGTTGGGACCACATCGCCGAGGTGTTCAATGTGAAGGATGTGCAGAACGTGCACATGCACAGCACCTTCATGCAGACGCTCATCAATCAAGGCGTTGTGGGTTACGCGCTGTTGCTGATCGTCGTCTGGTTCACCTTCACCTATTTCCGCAAGCGCTTCCATGAGGGA
>Ga0116142_10002962_pt1 | contig 17588 bp, 12 predicted proteins | sample AD_UKC033_MetaG_FD_89785 | JGI IMG/M metagenome (GOLD analysis project Ga0116142, IMG submission 89785) | Active sludge microbial communities of municipal wastewater-treating anaerobic digesters from USA - AD_UKC033_MetaG | ecosystem: Engineered > Bioreactor > Anaerobic > Digestate | place: USA... | reverse complement strand
TACCCCTCCCCGCTGCCCAGCAGGTGGGCATTGATTCCAATTCGTCGGCCGGTACGTTTGGCGGCATCCACTGGCTGTTCGCTCACCAAGGTGTATTGTGGCAGAGCGGGTAGGTACTCACGATGGTCAATCCTCTCGAGCGCCAGGACTGATCATTTCTTTGTACACAGCGTAGGTATCCGCCGCGACCTGCGCCTGCGTGAAACGCTCCAGAACTCGCTGGCGGCCTCTCTGCCCCAACACAGACCGCAGACCAGGGTCACTCACCAGCCACCGCAACGAATCACGGAGGCCGACTGCGTCTCCCTCAGGGAACACTATCCCGGCGTCACCGATCAGGTTGGGAATCTCACCGGAACTCGACCCGATGACTGGGACCTCACAGGCCATAGCCTCAATCAGCACTCGGCCAAACTGTTCTTTCCAGTTAGCCCGCGTCAATGATGGCAAGACAAGCACATCCAACGAGCGAAGAATGCCCGGAGCCTCGGTGGAAGGCACGTAACCAAGCCAGTTCACGCGGGCTTGAATGCCCAGCTCGACTGCTAGTTCTCGCAAGGCGGCACCATAAGGCCCGCTGCCGACCACTTGGAGTCGCCAGTTGCCCTCCAGCCCGGCCAGTGCCTGCAGAAGTACCTGCAAGCCCTTCTCCTCCACCAGTCGGCCCATATAACCGACCATGAGTGCGTTTCCTGGCCCGTCTTGTTCGGTTCTGGGCTGATACAGTTCGGGGTCTACCCCGAATTGGGGGATCACCCTCACTGGTCCGGTGTAACCTTTGGCGCGCAGGACCTGTTCCGCCTCGCGGTTGCCAGCAATAGCCAGGCGTGCATGAGCCAGGTTGTACCTTTCAATTTGCGAGAAGGGAAAAGGATATCTCTTGCTCAGATTCTGCCAAGTGAAGAAGACGGCCCGCGCCCGGTTCTTCTCCGCCAACCGCATCGCCTGCAGGGTGGCGAGGTTGTACGGCTCCTCATCGATATGGACGATTTCCGGCTGGAATTGTTGCATCACCTGCCCAAGCTGTCGATAAAAGTGCAAGTGGAAGGAGCCGTTAAAGACCATCGGCAGGACACGCAGTTCATACCCTGCTGTGTAGGCTCGCTCCAATGGAAGTATCTGCCGCCCATTGCGCCAGAACGAAGGAACCACAACCAGAAGCCTCAATTCGGGCAGTTTGGCCAGCTCCTCCAGCTTGCGCTGGTACATGCCCACCACACAGGCTTTGGAGATCATCAAGACGCGCAACGGAACCTCACTCTGACAGCCATCGTCTAGACCGCAGTGTCTCGAACGTCCTCGTTATTGTAGCACCCGCAGACAACTTGACAAAGCAGGCCCAACACAATAACATTCGCCGCGCTCACAATTCTAGGAAAGGATGGTATATGCTCAAGTTATCCCACCAAAGTCTCATCACGTTGTCTGTCCTGGCCCTCGTCTCGGTATCTCTCCTCGTCACTCCGGCTACTGCACTGGCACAAGGCCCGAACCTGATTCAGAACCCAGGCTTTGAGCAGCCCTATGCAATTCTGCCAGACAAGGAGAACTGCGCCATTGCAGCACCCTGGATCGCCTGGTGGATTCAGGGAACACCGGAAGAGACATCGCAGGGTTATCGGGTCGCACCCGAATACAAAGCAGCGATCCGTGCCGATTTTCCGTACAACCGCGTGCGCAACGGCGAACTGTCACAACAGTACTTTCACAGCTTTGGCAACTTTCAGGCTGGCGTCTACCAACTCGTGCACAACGTCGCGGTAGGCTCTCGGCTGCGTTTTGAACTGTGGGGTATGACCTGGTCCTGCGACCGCGAGTCCAAGGGCAACTGCGACAAGGCCACGTCTGGCGATCCTTCGCCAATGCACTTTCGCATTGGCATCGATCCGCTGGGCGGAGCGGATTTCTTTAGCCCGAATGTTGTCTGGTCACCCGAGCAGAACGCTTACGACGTCTGGACCCTGTTCAGCGTCGAGGCAGTGGCCAAGCGCAGCACCGTCACCGTGATGGTCTACACCTACCCGGACTATCGCAGCCAGGACAACAACGTCTACCTGGATGACGCCAGTCTCGTCGTGGTGGCTCCTCCGCCAGTGCCTACCAGGGCGCCCACCAACACCCCGGTCCCGACTACTGTGCCGACGCAGGCGCCACTGCCGACTGCTACACCTGTTCCACCAACCGCTGTGCCGACGGTGGTTGTCCCAACCTGCCCTCCGACCAGCGTGCCGGTCGTAGCCCCCACGTGCCAGCCTTGCCCGCCGACACCCGTGCCACAGGTTCCCACACCCTGTCCGACACTGGTTCCGCCGTCATTGATGACGCAGCTAACCTCAGGTCAGGGTCTACTTGTGTCTCTGGCGGGTTTGCTGGCCATTATCGGCGCTTTCGCCATTGGTTACGCTCTGGGACACCGCAAGTAACCTTCCACCTACCTTCATGACCATCAAAGGGCCTGCTGCAAATCGGCAGGCCCTTTGTGTTCCTCGCCCAATAACGACAGCGGTATAATCCTCTGGACTCGGTTGAGAGGAGAGCATACTTGGCACGGACGCGACATCAGTTGTTCGTTGAATCGCTGCCACTGATCTTGATTACTCTGCTGGCTGCCGCTCTTCGCCTCTATGCTCTTCGCGCGCTGCCTCCGGGGTTGTACCACGACGAGGCCTACAACGGTCTCGATGCTCTGACTGTCCTCAACGGGCCAAGACCGGTGTTTTTCGAAGCCAACAACGGCCGTGAACCCTTGTTCATCTACCTGGTGGCAATCGCCGTCTCGCTGTTCGGCCGCACGGCGTTCGCCATCAGAGTCGTCTCTGCCGTACTGGGTACCCTGACCGTACCAGCCACCTATGCCGCGGCAAAGGAGCTCTACGGCAGACGTGTGGCTCTGGTAGCCGCATTCTTCACTGCAACGACCTTCTGGCACGTCAACCTTAGCCGCGTTGGCTTCCGTGCAGTGAGTCTGCCTCTGTTCGTTGCCCTTTTTCTCTGGGCCCTGGCTCGCGCGCTCCGCTCCCGCAGTTGGCTGCCGTATCTGCTGGCCGGTCTGGCCCTGGGCGCGAGCTGGTACACCTATCTCGCCGCTCGCTTTCTGCCACTGATCGTCGTGCTGCTTGTGCTCTACCTGCTGCTCAAGGGCGAGCGTATCGCCTGGCGCAGGTTGGCGTTGCTAACCATCACCGCTCTGATCGTGTCTCTGCCGCTGCTCATCTATGCCCTTGGCCACCCCGACATGCTGCTGGGACGATCATCGCAGGTCTCGATTTTCAGTCCGGTAGTCAATCACGGTAACCTTGCTGCCACTTTGCTGCGGCAGGTGGTTCGAACACTGGCTATGTTCAACTGGCGCGGCGATTTTATCCCCAGGCACAATCTGCCACTGAGGCCCGTCTTTGATCCTCTGGTGGGCGCGCTCTTCTTGGTCGGTGTGCTGACCAGCCTGAAACTCAAGTCCTCGAACCAGGCGCTCCCTCTGATATTCGTTGGGGTGATGCTCCTCCCCACGATTCTGGCCGAAGGGGCGCCTCACTTCCTGCGCAGCGTAGGCGTTCTTCCTGTGCTTTTCCTCTTTCCCGCTCTGGGCGTGCGCTCGGTCTGGCGCTGGCTTTCCGGCCGATTACCCCGGCGACTCACTGCCGTGCTGTTGTGTTGCGTGGCCATCCTCAGCCTGACTATCACCATGCGAGACTATTTCGTACGGCATGCCCCCAGCCAGGCCACCTACTTTAACTTTGAGTCCGGAGCGTCCGAACTGGCAGAAGAGGTCAATCACTTCTTGGAACCAGCAGGCACTTTGTCACAGCGTGGGCGTCGGGTGTATCTGGTCCAACAATTATGGCAGAATTGGGTCAGCTTGCGTTACCTCGTACCCGAGTCATCCGACCTGGTCATTCTGGGTCAGTCGCCGGCTGTGCCTGCTCCTGCCTCGGACACAATGCTGGTTGTCTGGCCTTATGCCGACTATACCGCTGCACTGGACGTATTGCCGCGCGGCTGCCTCATCACGGTTCGCGACGGGCCACTGGAGCGAGGTGACCTGGAACAAGAAGCCAGACTCCTGTGCCGCATCTACGAGGCAAGACCACCGACTGGAATACCGGCCAATATCGGCGAGCACCTGGAGCATGGGATCACACTGCTGGGCTATGAGCTACTTCCGAACGCTGGCCACACCATAGTCCGGTTGTACTGGCAGGCCGCGCAGATGCTAGACCAAGACTATAGCGTGTTCGTACACGTGAGACGCAACGGCGAGATGGTCACCCAGAGTGACACGCAGCCCGGAGAGGGCAACTATGCCACCCACCTGTGGCGCCCCGGCGATGTGATTGCTGACGATCACGTGCTCGAGGGGGAGGTCGGTGCCGGCGGTGGCTGGACGCTCCAGGTCGGAATGTATCTACTGGAGACGATGACCCGCCTCAACGTTATGACTGCCGATCAGAACTCGGTCAAGGGCGATTTCGTCAGCATCATCTTACCCTGAGCCGCATGTGGGCCTTTCCCGCTCCGGCCCTGCTGAGGCAGAGTCAGTCCATCACGCCCAGCGTCAGCGTGTCCTCGCCGTTTTCGAGACGCAGCCTCGTGCCATTTTGCGGGTCATAGATGCCTACCACCAGCCGCAGCGGTCCCTGTGTATCCTTTGGCACCCGCAGACCATGGTGGTCGACAATCTCCTCACCAGGCGACCATGACGGCATAGGGCGCAATTCGTTGACGGGCACTGCATCGTGCTGGGCGACCAGTCTTCCATCTGCAGAATAGAGATGGACGAACACCTTGTACTCACGCTCAATCTTGTCTGTGGCCGACCAGGTTAGGCTTACTCCCACACTGCCCCCGCCATCAGCGCGCTTGGTATACTGGGCTGTCTCCAGCTTGATACCCTCAGCGAACGTAGCTCTGATAGCAGCTTCCTGCAGGTCGCCCCGGGGTGAGAGATAGAGCACATAGAGCGTGTCGGCGCCCCACTGTCCAAACGCCGGGTACAGGTGGTGATCCAGCCACTCCTTCAGCTCCAGGTTCGCCGCGACAGTGCCTTTGTACAGAACGAACCACAACCTTTCGTGCCGCTGTGAGGCAGGCAGCACTCGTTCCGCAATGGCGGGTTGTAGTGGTTCGACTACCGGGTCCCACCGCTGCACGAAGGACCAAGGCGGATCGTTTGGCGTACGCAGCCGCTCATACTGCCCTGCCAGGCTCAGGATGTTGAAGAATACAATATCATCCGGCGTTGTCTTGCCCTGCAAGAAGCGGTAATCCGCGGCGGGATCGAAGGACCCGGAGACCTCATAGGGCTTGGCATAGACATAGGACGAGATGGTCGGACTGACCGCAACAAGCATCAGCAGCAGCGCCACAAACCCCAGCTTTCTGGACCGCTGCCACCAGGTCGCCAGCGACCATCCCAGAACCAGGCACAAAAAGGGGCTGGCCGGGATCAGGTAGCGCGCCGCGAACATGTGCGCCTTGGCCCCCAGTGACACGGCCACCAGCACCAGAGCCATTGCCATTACTGGCAAGAGAAGCATTCGTCCCGCTGCGCGCTTGTCTTCACACAGCATCACCGCAAGGATAGTCAACCCTGCCACCACAACTACCGCACCCCAGCCGGCACCGTAGGCGAACACCAGACCAAAGATGCCGTCAGCCAGGAACTGAACCAGGTCCCGTGCCGCAAAGGCGAATCCGGTGCGGCTACCCACTCTCGACAACATAGGCGGCACAGCATCGCTCAGCCACGGCAGGCACAGCAGCACAACGGCCATGGCGGAGAGAAGAATCACCTTCCACTGGCGTCGGCGCAAGAGCAGGACATACAGGACAACTGCTGCCACAGCCATCGCCGAGTAATAGAAGGTATGCAGCGCGGCCGCAGCGCTCAACACAAAGGCCAGGAACAGACGAGCCGACTTGGTTCGTGCCGCCTCCAACAGAAAGAAGGTGCTGAGCATCACCAGCATCGCGCAGAGGGCAAACATGCGCGCTACCTGCGAATAGTAGATCAAGAAGGGAGATACGGCAGCAGCCAAGGCGGCGAAGATTCCAACCGCAGTCGAACTTGCATCCTCATCGGCCAGCCTGGCCCAGCTCCTGCCGGCTTCATACACCAACGGCACAACCAACAGCCCTGCCACCACCGATGACAAGCGCAGCAACCACTCCGTGTGGGCTATCCGCAGCCACGCCTTGAACAGGTAGTAGTAGAGAGGCGGGTGGACATCCAGGGCCGTGATGCGGTTGATTTGCGTCAGAGTCAGAGAGCTCAAACCAATGCTCCAGCCTTCGTCCCAGCTCAGCGGCTGCCGTGCGAGGCGAAAGGTGCGCAGAAGGAACGCTGCCAACACGACGACGAATAGAACAATGCACTTTTGTCGATCTCTGTGGAGCAAGCCGTTTGTCATGGATGTTGCCAGGGAGTATAATCGCGGCACTTTGTCAGTCCAAACCATGGAGGTAGCTGTCCCTTGATGTCCAACCGTTGGAAAATAGTCTGCCTGCTCGTCTTTCTCCTTGCTTCCTGGCTGCTGTCCCCCCTGTCGGCGGTCAGCCAACCGTTGTCTCAGGCAGGCTGTTCCGGCAACGTGCTGGTGAACCCTGGCTTTGAGGAGGGCTTCTCGGACCGCGGTGCTGGCGAAGTATCCGTGGCTAACGGCTGGTTCCCCTGGTATCAGGACGGCCCGGGCCAGAATGAAGGCTTCTACCGTCGGCCGGAGTACAAGCCAGAGGAGGCCGCGCGTCATGGCACCAGGCGCATTCACTCCGGCAACTGGGCACAAAAGTTCTTTAGCACCTATGCCACACACAACGCGGGTATTCTGCAGCAGGTCAAGCTGCCTGCCGGCAGCAAGCTCACCCTGTCCGCGTGGGTCCAGGCCTGGAGCAGCCAGGATCCCAACCCAGACACGGTTGTCGAGCCGGGCAACTACCGCGTGTACATCGGCATCGATCCATACGGTGGCACGGACTGGAGCTCACCCAACGTCGTCTGGTCACCGGCATCTTTGGAGTACAATACCTGGCTGCACCTCGAAGTGAAGGCAACGGCCCAAGCCGGCACTATCACTGTCTTCCTGAGGGGTCAGCCGGAGTTTCGCGACCAGTTCAATGACTCGTACTGGGACGACATTTGCCTGACCGCGGTGCGGCCGGCAACCGCCACACCCAAGGCCACCAACACGCCCAAGGACAGCCCCACTCCAACCCTCAGCCCAACGGCCACCGTGACACCAACGCCTGTCGAGTCGCCAACCCCCACGGCAACGCCGACGCCTCTGCCAGGCAGCCTCTGCGTGACCAGCTTTGAGGACACGAACGGCAATGGCCGCAGAGACGAAGGTGAGCCTCTGGTCGCCGGCACGACCATCTCGTTCTCTGACAGTGCTCTGCTGGAGCTGGAACGATACACTACGGACGGCCTCAGTGAGCCCTACTGTCTCGGCAACCTGACCGAAGGAACGTACTATCTCAAGCGCCACAATCCCCCGGGCTACCTGTCAACTGTGCCAGATGATTGGGCTGCGGCAGTTGTTCCTGGCGGCCGCACCATGGTTGAGCTTGGCGCGCGTTTTATCCCCACGCCAACAGCCACATCTACCGCGCGACCCACCCTCACACCAACCGCCACGCCAACCCCTCCACCGCTGCTGCAAGGTGCAGGTCGCTCCCTGTATCAGATCAGTGGCATTCTGCTCGCGGCGATAGCTGTGTCGCTGCCATTCGGGGTTCGTTACCTGCGTAAGCGCCTATGAGCATGACTGCCCCGGTCCGCAAGGTAGGGGCGCGCCTGTCTCCCCTGGCTCGCGAATGGGGACCGGTGCTGTTTCTGTCTCTGCTCCCCGCAATGCCGCTCCTCCTTGGGAGCGGCATTGTTAATACTCGCGCTGGCGGCGACAGCCCATTCCTGCTCATTCGCCTGCAGCAACTGGCGGTCAATCTCCGCGACGGCATTTTCCCGGTGCGATGGATGCCCCAGGCTGCCTACGGGCTGGGGTATCCTTTCTTTAACTTTTACGCCTCACTGCCTTACTACATTGCTGCACTGCTCAAGCTCGCCGGGCTCGGCTACTTGCTCTCTATCAAGTTCACACAGGCGCTGGGCTTTGTGCTGGCTGGGCTGGCGATGTACTCGCTGCTCAAGCAACTGGGCCGGTCCAAGCTGGCGAGCCTCATCGGCTCCCTGACCTATGGCTGTGCTCCTTTCCACTTGGTCAATGTCTATGTGCGCGGCGACTCTCTGTCCGAGTTCTATGCCTTTGTCTTCTACCCGTTCATCCTTTGCTCCTTCTTGTCGCTGAGCAGATTGCGCTCTCTTCGTCCGCTGAAGAGCACGTTCCCGGCACTGGCCGTCGCTGCGCTGTCCTATGCTGGCCTGATGCTCACCCACAACCTCTCTGCATTCATCTTTACGCCATTTCTACTTCTTTTCATTTCGCTGCTCCTCCTCAAAGGAGAGCCAGGCACTCGTCTCAGAGCCCTCTTCCTCGCGGTAGCAGCAATGGCAGGTGGACTGTTATTAAGCGCCTGGTTCTGGATTCCGGCGCTTCTCGAGAGATACAGCGTGTCCCTTGAGGACATGACTACCGGTTACTTTAACTATGCACAGCATTTTCGGAGCACCAACCTGGTGCAGCTCCGCTGGCTATTTGACTACGGCATCACTGCCGAGGCCAACCCATTCCGGATGGGGCTGGTGCAGGCACTGCTCGTTGTTGCTGGCGTGGTGTGCATCGCGGTCCGGTGGCTGCGCACACGGCGCGTTGATTTCGGTGATGCCTACGCCATGCTGCTTCTGGCGCTTTCCACCTGGATGATCACACCCTGGTCCAGCCGCGTGTGGGAAAAGCTACCCCTCCTGCCAATGGTTCAGTTCCCGTGGCGCTTCCTCTCCGTACAGGCAGTCGCTGCGGGGATACTGGCATCAGGCCTGGTTTCCAGGCGGCACCCTATACGGTGGACGCTTGCTCTGATTCTTGGCGCAGCCACGCTGGCCAGCACAATGGGCAGCCTGCGCCCGGAACCGCTGTTGATTCGCGAAGAAGAGGTAACGCCGAAGAGGCTCGCCCAGTACGAGTACTTTACCGCCAACATAGGAACAACGATACGGGCCGACTGGCTGCCGAGTTCCGTCGATCCACGGCCATTCATCTCGGAGGCAACTCTCTCACCGGGCATCAGACCAGCCCCGCTGGTGCTGCACGGTCAGGCAGACGCGATTGCACTGCTCAACAGCACCGCTACGTCCGAAACCTGGCGGACCTCTGTCGCAACGACCGATGCCCTGTTGGCCTTTCAGACCTACTACTTCCCGGGCTGGCGGGCCAGCGTCGACGGTCGCGAAGCACCCATTCAGCAACTGCCCGGGCTGGGCTACATTGGCCTGTCGCTGCCCGAGGGCACCCATCAGATCCACCTCTGGCTGGGCAGAACTAGGAATCGCCTCGTCGCGGAGCTGGCCTCTGCGGCAGCCGTTGTGGCACTCCTGGCTCTCTGGATATGGATTGCCCGGCACGATCCTTCTACCCTCCGCAAGCTGCTCGCTGGCAGCCTGGTCTGTGTGTCTTGGCTCGGCCTGGCTCTCCTCTCCAATTCGGCGAAACCTTCAACACGGCCCTTGCCGGCCGATTCAGCAGAGGCCCCTGTAGACCTGACTATGGATTTCGATCGCGTACCGTTCTTGCATCACAACCTCGCCGGCGTGGCCTTTCCTGATGCCGGCAGGCTTGTGAATTACACAGCTTCTTCGACCAACATCGAGGCCGGCAGTCTGCTGACAGTCACCACTCGCTGGAACGACGTCACCAATCAGCCGGCCATCGTTGAGCTTGATCTGGTCACGCCTGCCTGGCACCTGTTCGGCGTTCCGGTCAAGATAGCAGAGAGCTCGTCGCCTCTCTTGGCCGGAACGATGGAGCACGTTCTCGTGGTTCCCACCAATATCAATCGTGGTCTCTACCTGTTGCGACTAGAGTTGCGCCTGAACGGCGCTGCGATCCGCCCGGTCGATTCACGAGGCGAGACGCTGGGAACGACGTATCTTATCCCGGTGTACGTCGACGCGTTGCATCTCGATCCAGATAAGGACCATTTCGCGGCAGCGTTCGGAGACAACATTCATCTGGTCGATGTAGAGGCTATCCAGCGAGTCGCCGGGCAGCTAGACGTGAGGCTGACCTGGAGCACACGGTCCAGCATCCCTCACAACTACAAAGTAGCACTGCGGCTGAGGGATTCGACAGCACACGAAGTAGCCCGCCTGGATGTACAGCCGGGGTACGGTTTCTATCCCACGAGCATGTGGCGTCCCGGCGAGCTAGTCTGGGACCATTATCTGCTTCCTGTGGACGACGGCACTCCACCGGCTGGCAACTATACTCTCGACGTAACCCTCTACGAGTCTGCGTCCCTGACACCGGTGGGCACGACCAGTTTTCCCAACGTCGCTCTGACCATGCCAACGGTGAGGGACAGTCTGCCGGCAGCTCCGCTTCTTGCTCCTGGACTGGTCCTGCTGGAAAGCCACCTTGAGGCAAGCGCTCTGCGCAGCGGTGAAAAGCTCAGCACCTGGCTAAAATGGGGGACTCTGGCCTTGCTCCCGGCTGATGTCCACGCCCGCCTCTCTCTGCGAGATCAGGGAGGTGCGGTCGTGGCCAGCCGCCTGGCTCCACTCGCAGAACAGTTCCCTACTTCTCAGTGGCCTCAAGGGTGCGTCATTCAGCAGCACTGTGCATTGCTTCTTGACCGGAATCTCCCCAGCGGTACCTACTCGCTCATCGTCGAGGTCCTGGACGAGTCCGATACCGTGTTGGGCAGCTCTGCGCTGTCCGAGACAGTGCAGGTATCAACACCCGAGCGCAACTTTGAGCTTCCGCCGCTGCAGCACTCGGCAAGTGCTGACTATGGAGGCCAGCTTCGCCTCGCCGGATACGACCTGCAGCACAGTCGAGCGGAGATCACCCTGACGCTGTACTGGCAGTCCCTCAGCCTGATGAACACCGATTACAAGGTCTTTGTACATCTGTTTGATCTGGCCACAGAAAGGATCGCCACGCAGCAGGATACCCTGATTGGGGAAGTGGATCATCCAACAGCACAGTGGGTACCCGATGAGGTCGTAACGCAGACAGTGCGCCTGTCCCTGAATGATGTGCCTGCCGGGCGCTACACACTCGCGCTCGGCGTCTATGACCCGCAGAGGCGACTGCCCGTCACCGCGCCTTCGTCGTTCACCATCTCTGCGGACCGTTTGCTGCTGCCCCAGGAGATAGACCAGCGCTAGTTCTGGCCAACCTCGACTGAGCCGAGCTCGAGCCTTGTTCCCTGCCCCAACCGGGCCAGTCTCTCGTCCAGCACTGCCAACGGTTGTATGGTAAAGGCGTCATACACAGTCAGCCATAACTGGCCGGCGCCAGTCGCCGCAGCCGGCACGATTACCCGGTGTTCGTCTCTGATTCTGTCTCCCCTGATCCATTTCAGCGAAGGGATGGCGCCCATCGCCGGTGTCCCGTCATGCTGGGCCCAGAATACACCATCCTGCCCGCTCAGAGAGACGGATACGGTATAGTCGTTCACCATGGGTCGGGCTGCCACGAAACGCAATTCTACCTTCATCGCCTTCCCAGCCACCACCTGACGCGGAAAGGTGACTCCTACCAGAACCATTTCGCCGCCCAGCGGCACGTAGCGGCTATCACTTGCCGCTGCAGGCAAAGTGAGCCGATGACCGACAGGCACACCTCCCAGCATCCACCACATCCCGCTTGCGTTCTCCGCTGGTACCCGCAGTTCGATCTCAACGTTCGTGACCGACGCGGTCACATCACTGACAGTGGAGAAACATGCGCCCGGCAAAACCAGCGGCAGTGCCGCTGTAGCAACTAGGTTGCCCTGTGACCGCAGAACTACCTCTGGCGCTAAACTCGAGTCCCGGTCCGCGCGCCAGTGCAAGTAGACCCGCAACTGGTCCGCCACGCTCCGATCATAATCTACGCCCAGCAGCGTGTACCCCAGCGATGACCGTGCCTGAATGTTGTGCCGGGTTACTGGCGCAACCATCGACGGGGTGATCTCCACCATGGCCAGTGGTACTGTGTCACGGCCATCGGCGGTAACCAGGCGCTCCCACCCGCCTTCGACCGGAGAAAAGTACACCCCGGCTACCAGTTGATACCGCCCAGGGCGGACTGTGGGCAAGAGGGGAATATGGTACTCGTCCAGAATCATCTGCCCTACTTCATACTGGGCAGCCGCATGGCGAGTATCCCCCTGACCAATTGGTACGCCACCCTCACCAATCAGATGCACAAAGACCGAATAGTCGCGGTCCAGCTTGACCCGCGGAGCCCAGTACACACGCACAGCCACTGTCTCTCCAGCGCCCAGGGCTAGGGGGCTGGCCGTGTAGCTAATGAGTTCAATCCTCTTCCCAAGCAAGACCTGCAGACTTTTGGCATCCTCTGGTGCCCTGGTTGCCTCACCCTGGCTCACCAGGTACGCGCCTCCTGCCGGGGTCAAGACGTAGGAGGTGTTACGGAACTCGGGATACTGGTTCGTGACCAATGTGGGGCCTTTCGCCGCAGCCCGGCTCATCCTGCGCAGCCAGGTCTTGGCGATTGGCTCCGCCCCCTCTGGATACACGTACTGGACCTGGACATCAGGCCTGAGCCCCTCTACCATCTGCAGGTACCACATGGGCGTGGCATAGTGCCAGTTCGACAGCACCACAGCCCCTGCCGGTGCTGCTTTCAGCACTCCCTCGGCATAGCTGCGCGCTGCGTGGCTGCGGCTCAGCTCAACATAGCTTGGGTAACGAGCCACAAACCCGCAAAACACCACGATTGTCATCGCTCCCCAGCACGCTGCCCTCACGCCCCGCTTTTCCAGCCGCCTCACCAACTCCCACAATCCAAATGCCGACACGATGCACAGGACCAGATACGCTGGCATCAGGTACTCTACCGTCTGCGGAGCACGGTAGGTCAGCGCCAGGAACGAATTGACGACAAACACTCCGCCAACCAACAAGCCGACCCGCCATTGGTCCAGCAGTAAGCACATCGTACCCACGGACCCCAACAAAAGCCACGGCAACGGGAACTGCAGGATCAGAATATTGCCGAACACCTGCAGTCTTGCCAGCAAATCCTCTGGCCGAACAAAGTAGAACATATCCCCACGGAAGCCCAGCGCCAGCACGTGGCCGGCGAAATCGGCCAGGGTGCGGATGGGTGCCGGATCGAAGGCAGGGTTCATTCTGCTGCGCAGCGGCAGGTAAAGCAGCACCACCAGGCCCACCACGAATGCCCCGGCTGGCCAAAACCACGTCCGCGCTTGTCGTGTCTCTCTGTGAGCACTCAGCAGCAGAAAGGCCAGGTACGGCAGCATGAGTGGCAACATAGAGCTATGGTGGCTGACGCCCAGCCCCAGCGCCAAGGCAAAAGCAATCAGGTGACCTTGCTTTCCTGTGCGTTCATAGGCCAGCAGTTCATAGACCTGCGCCGCCACCAGGAGGACCATCAGCGAGCGAATGTTCGCCGTCGTTGCCTGGGCCCAGAACGTCGAAGCGACTCCAAGACAACCAGCGCCCAGCCAACCAGCCAGCGATGAGCTGCTTACCAGCCTGATGCAGCGGCTGAGCAACCACAGGGTCACCGCGCTGATCACGGCTGAGAGCAGATTCACCCGAAAGGCTACATCTCCGAATGGAAGAAGCGTGAAGGCTTTTCCGAGCAGGGTGTAGAGAGGGTAACCGGGAGGATGAGCGATCCCCAACACGTACGATACGAGTTGGAACTCGCCACTGTCAGCTGGCAGCACGCTGGGCGCCAGCGTTCGCACATAGAGTGCAAATGCCAGCACAACCAGCGCTGCATCGCCCAGTGTGATCAGACGACTGCTGGACTCTGAAACCGCTGGTTTGCCAACCGAGCTCCTGACCGCATCCCGCGCCGACAGTGGGTCTATCTCCTAGTACATGTCCCACGACATGTCATCGATCCGCAGCACAAAGCACACATTCCCGTTCCAGAGCAACACCCCGCCCTCGAAATCCTGCACCGCCCCGGCAAAGGGCGCCACTACTTCAGTTTGCGAATCTGGATAAAGGCCCAGAGCCCAGCCTAGGTGTTCTCTCAGCCAACTGTTCTCCCGCCACAGTTTCCCACAGCGGCCCGTGGGTTGCAGCAAGGGCAATTGTCCCTCTCTCGTTCCGGGAGGGACGAGCTCTGGCATCGAGTCCGCATCAGCCTGGCCAAAAGTGTCAACGTACGCCCCCCAACCCAGCGCTTCCCGCCGCTCGAGAAGCACGTAGATCAGCCTAGCCTCTGGCCGTGCAAGCATCATGCCGTGCTCAAAGTGCACTTCTTCGCCCGGAACCGCCTCCTGTTCTGAAACGGGGCAGCCCAGACGAGCCCTGACACCTTCATTCTGCCAGACATCTCCCAACCCCCACTTGGGCGCTGACTTGCAGGTAGGTTCAGGCAACGGAAGGCCAAAGGTAGGTGTCGGAGCAGGAAGTGCTGGATCAGGCGTGGGCAGTGGCGTTGCAGAAGGTATGGGCGTGAGAAGTGCAGACGCCACTGTTGGGCTAAGAAGTGGTCCACCGCCCGCCTGAGAAGTCGGTGCAGGAGTCAGTCCGGGGAATCGAAGCACGGCGCAGGCCGTCACACCCAGACAGACCAGCACCAGACCAACGCAGATGCAGACCGGCGAATGCAAGACCGATTTCACGATCTCCTCAGTGCTGACCGTGTTTGACCGGTGCGATACAAGCCACAGGAATGGTAGCGGCTGGCCCATCGCCCTGTCGAGAGGAACACCACAAACGCAAGGGGGCTAACACAGCCGGTCTGGCGAAGCTATTCTCTGCCTACAAGAAGCTCCCACCAGGCTGCCCAGTATGGGCCCGTCTGATTTTGCACGGTGCCAGGCGTGGAGCCACTCGAGCCAGCACCAGCAGCAGCGGGAGCAACAGGCAACTCATGAAAGACTGTGACTACCAGGCTTTCTCCTGCCTTCACCCAGTGATATTGCTCTCGAGCCACCCGTTCTATGTAAGCGGGGGTCTTGACCTCTTCAAGCCGCGCCTCGAGCGCGTGCTTTTGTTCTTGCAAGGCGTGAATCTCAGCCGACAGCATTGCATTGTGCTGGCGTAACCGATACCCTTCCAGCAACTTGCCGCTGAAAGCTAGCGCAAAGATAAATAACGCGGTCGACGCCACAACCGCCATCATATCACTTGGCGAAATGGGAAGACGGGTCTCTTTCTTCACGCTTGAACCTCGTTCAGGCTGCCGTTGTTTCCGCGACAGACTGCCTCGGCCAGTACAAACATCATATACCCAATCTCCGAGTGCGTCAACTCGAGTTGCCACGCGACTTGCCGGACTGTGCCTGTCCAACGTATAATCGCCCCGCAAGAGCTCGGCCGACTACATACCTTTTCCTCCCCGTGCGGCCGGCACTCTACCGCATCGTACTGGAGGTAGTTGCGGGTGCCGAAAGAGATCCTGATCATTGAGGATGGGGATACTATCGCAGGCCTGCTCAGACGCAGCCTGCCCCAGAAGGGCTACACCGTCGTGGTGCTGGACTGCCAGCAAGCTCTCCTAGACACCCAGAGGCGTCACCCTAGCCTGGTCTTGCTGGACGCGCCTGAGGACCCAGACCTGGCCCGTACCCTTTGCCAGCATGTGCGTAGCACGCAGAGTTGCCCCCTGATCATGCTGGTCGACTCTTCAACTTCTCTCGAAACAACCGAAGGTACAGAATGTCTGCCCAAGCCGGTGGACTTTGTCGCTCTGCTGGCCACTGCCGAGACATCGCTCAAGCAGGCCAGGCCCGCACGGGTGCGCGCCCTCCGCGTGCTTCGCAGGGGCCAACTGGTGCTGGACGCCAAAACCCGTCTGCTCACCAACGGAGAGAGGCACTACCGCCTCACTCCCAAGGAGTTCCTCCTGTTGCGGCTCTTCATGACCAGGCCGCGTCAGGTGCTGACTCACAAGCTCATCCTGCGCGAGGTGTGGAACACCGAGTACGACGGAGACATCCGCACGCTTCACGTTCATATATGCTGGCTGCGCAGCAAGATCGAGGCCATTCCGCACCAGCCCGAGCTCTTGCGTACGGTGCGCGGCGTGGGCTATCGCTTTGACACGTCTTCCTAAAGCTCTTTGATACCCACCCAGAAGCAGTTCCGCTGCACCCTGTTTGAGGGCAGAATCTGCACGTCAGCAATCGGTGGTGAAATATCAGCCAGCATGCTCGGGTGCACGTAGCACACACTGGGCTGTCGGCCGAATCGTTCTCGATAGCGCCGCGCCGCTCGCACCACCTTGCTTGCGAATGGCACCTTCGGGTTTCCATCGTACCACAGCAAGCCAGTCTTCATTTTGCCTCCAGCCAAGTAACGCCAGTCTGGCAACAGAAATAGCACGTATGTTCTGCTTCTGAGGCAAAAGCAGAGCCTCGCTGCGACCCCTGTTGCGGAGCGAGGCTCCGGACCTAGAGCTGACGCACGATTGCGATGACCTTGCCCTGAATGTCGAGGTTGGACGCGTGGACGTATATCGGCTGGATGGTTGGGTTCGCCGGCTGCAGACGCACCAGGTCGCTGCTCTCCCGGTAGAACCGCTTCAGGGTGGTCTCTTTCTCATTCTTCAACCAGGCCGCCACCAGGTCGCCATTGTTCACATCCGATTGCCGTTTCATGATCACGATGTCACCGTCGTGGATCAGGGCATCAATCATCGAATCGCCCTTTACCTCAAGGGCATACATCGGTCCGTTCTCCTCCACGATGTCTCGCGTGAGCGCGATCGTATCTTCCACGCTGAGCGCTGCCAGAGTCTCAGGAATCGGTACTGGTTCGCCCGCCACGATTCTTCCGATCAGGGGCACACGAATAATCTCCGATGCAGCAGGCTCTGCGGGGGCCAGGGACGCCAGCTCAACCAGCTTGACGCCCCGAGATACATCCCGGTCTCGTTGGATGAATCCCTTCTCCTGGAGGATGTTGAGGTTATAGTTCACCACGGAGGTAGAAGAGATCTTGACGACATCGCCGATTTCGCGGATGGTCGGCGGACGTCCCTTCTCCTGAATCGACTCGCGGATGCAATCCAGTATCTTCTGCTGTTTGGGCGAGAGGTCCATGATCATCCTCCTCGGGCACTCTGATGCCTCTACTATACACGAACATTTGTTCTGTGTCAAGTGGGAGGCATCCGAAACGTCATACAGTAGCAACGTGTCCAATCAAATGATAATGTCACTGGGCGCTTATCGTTCGGTCAAATGATAATGTCACCGGGGGCGCCGCTCCTTTCTGATGAGATGTTGGTACAAAGAGAGTTTCGAGAACGTTTTCGGTTCGCTCCGGCGACGCCCCGGGCAGATGGAAGAGGCACTCCAGCGCGCGGTGGATCTCCTCGCGAAGCCGTCTGGGGTTCGTCTGGTCGTAGAGGCGCTGCAGCGCGTCCTGCTGGTCAGCGGAGAGGACGTGAGCACTGCACAGCCGCTCAAACGGAGTCTGAGCTGGGCCATGGCGACGGCGAAAGATGGTCGTCCCATCCTCGTTGAGGCAGACG
>Ga0116142_10002961_pt1 | contig 17600 bp, 15 predicted proteins | sample AD_UKC033_MetaG_FD_89785 | JGI IMG/M metagenome (GOLD analysis project Ga0116142, IMG submission 89785) | Active sludge microbial communities of municipal wastewater-treating anaerobic digesters from USA - AD_UKC033_MetaG | ecosystem: Engineered > Bioreactor > Anaerobic > Digestate | place: USA... | reverse complement strand
TCCAGGTGATGATGGGTGGACTCTACACCATCCACACCTTCGTCTTCCCCAGCGACCTCGACCTCAGCGTGGTGGAGCCCGGCGTGACCACCGGTGGTGATGTCCTCGGTCTGCTCGCTGCCAACAACATCTGTGCTTCGCTGGACGTGACCGGTGCCGCCTTCAACGTCGTCTCGTGCGATGACGAGTGTCTCGCAGATGCCGGTACCCTGTTCCCAGCGGACTTCCTGGTGTGCTGGCAGGATGAGCCACTCATCGGCGTTCCGGCAGGTAATGCAACGGTTCCGGATGGCTACGAAGTCCTCTATGTGCTCACTCGTGGCAATGGCCTGGTGATCCGTCAAGTGAACAGCGAACCGGTCTTTACGGTGAACCAGAACGGCATTTACCGGATCCACACCCTGGTGTACGACCCATCCACGCTCGATCTATCGATCGTGCAATTCGGAACGACCACCGGCTTCGATGTCAATAGCCTGCTCATCCAGGGAGGCGGACCCGTTTGCGGGAGCCTCGATGTTCAGGGCGCTCCATACATCGCGGTGGGACCCGTGATCTGCGCCTTCTTGGACATCTTCCGTGACATCGACACCTCGGACCCACAGGCGATGCAGGACACCCTTGACCGAATGGAAGCAGGCGTGGCTCTGGCCATCGAGAACGACAGCCCGGTGAACATCACCGGTGCCTGGCCGAACCCGACACGGGACCTGCTCAACCTGGATCTCTATGTGTTAGGTGACCAGAACCTATCGATCAGCATCCTCGACCTGAGCGGCAAGGAAGTCCTGGCTCCCCGAGCAGCCCCGATCGGTGCAGGTTCCAGTTTGACCGCATTGAACGTGAGCGGGCTGAGTTCCGGAACCTATCTGTTGCGCATCGTTTCCTCCGATCATGCGGTTTCGCAGCGCTTCGTGAAGGTGGATTAGGAACGCTGTCCGTTAGCGGGAGGCCCGGTGAATTCCGAACCAGTTCGGAAGGACCCGGGCCTCTTGGCTTCGCGCATGCAGTATCCTCACGCTCCTGGCCTCACCGACTCCGTCGCTTGCGTTCGATCTGTCGCCTGTTGTGCCATTCATCGAACAACATGCTGGCGTAAACGATGCCTGGAATGAAGCCTATGGCAGCAAGGACGGCCAAAGGACGTCCGAGGCCCTCGACCTGTGAAGCGAGCACAAGCAGAACGATCAACCCCAAGGTGGCCAGCAGCCCGATACCGAAGCAACCGAGCATCTTGGGCACCACGTACGCCGCCACCGAATCGAACACATCCGCATCGAACTGTTCGTAAGGCATACGGACGTATTCCTCCGCCTTGGTGCGCGCCGAACGCTGCCGGGCCTGGGTATCCCGAGCATAGCGCGCTTCTGTTGCCGCCGACGCCCGCTTGGGGCTTGGGCTGGCTTGCGTGTGGTCATACCGCTCCCGAGCCTGCGGATCACCGAGCACCTCGTACGCTTCGGTGATGGCGATGAAGCGCGCATGCGCATCTGGCAGCTCGCTCACATCGGGATGATACCGTTTGGCAAGGGTCCGATAAGCTGCCCGGATCGCCGCTGCATCCGCGTTATGGGTCAGTTCGAGCACCTGGTAGAGATCCATGTTCCGCGGGGCCGGGCAGCGCCGGTCACACACAAGGATACAGGGTCCCGATGGCAACGCGATCGAGAGAACGTGCGCGCGATGTCCATCGGTCCATACACCGATCAACACTTCACCCCATGTCGCAGCCGCTCGAGGCATCGTTCCGCGCGTTCAATCGGTCTTGTACCACAGAGGGATGCGCATCACGATCACACTCCTGCTCGTTCACCTTGGGACCGCTGGACACGGCCAGCCCCAGCATGGTTTCTGGGCCTTCGGCTTCGGCGCCGGGATCGACCTGAGCAGCGGCACACCGACGTCCATCTCAACCCCCTTGAGCACCGATGAGGGTTGTGCGAGCATCTGCGATGCGAGCGGTCAATTGCTCTTCTTCACCAACGGAGAAACGGTGTGGGACCGGAACCAGGCCGTGATGCCGAACGGCACAGGGCTCTTCGGGCACTTCTCCACCAGCCAGAGCGCCTTGATCGTCCCCTTCCCGGATGATCCACGACGCTTCTACATCTTCACCGCTCCCAGCGGAGCGGGGATCTGGAGCGGGCAGCCGAACGCCGCATACAGCATCATTGACATGAACGCGAACGGTGGCCTCGGCGATGTGGTCACCGCGAACGTGGTCCTGGAAGGACCGGTGACGGAGAAGCTCACCGCCACGCGCCATGCCAATGGGCGTGATGTGTGGGTGCTCTATCACCGGTGGGAAAGCGATGCCTACCTCGCCTACCTCGTGACCTGCCAGGGCGTGGAGGGACCGGTCGTGAGCCATGTGGGCCGATCCCTTTTCGCCAACCCGGACGGCTCAGGCGATTCGTACATCGGATGCATGCGGCTGAACCGGCAGGGTACGAAGCTCGCAGGTGCCTGGTCGCGCACCGTGGCGGTGACCCCGAGCGATTGGCTGAGCCGCTCGTACGTGGATCTACTGGACTTCGACAACGCCACTGGCCTTCTCTCCAACCCGCGAACGGATTCGATCGGAGGATCAGCCCAACGTTTCAGCCAGGGATATGGTGTGGAGTTCTCCCCGAGCGGGTATGTGCTCTACTGCAGCGAAGGGGGCCTGATGACCGGGATCGGTTACAGCACCATCCGGCAATACGACCTGCAAGCTCCAGACCCAATGGGAACCGCGCTGGAGGTCGCGAACGAGTTCCTCGCCTTCGGAACCCTGCAACTGGCGCCCGACGGACGCATCTACGCCGCACGATTGAACGGCACCACACACCTGAGCGCCATCGCCTCCCCCGAGGTTGTCGGTCCGGGTTGCGGCTTCGTGGAGAACGCGGTCGGCACCGGCAGCAATGCCAGTACCTGGGGACTTCCGAATCATTGGGACACCTATCCCGGACCGGAGCCGATAGACCTCGTTGACTGGCACGATACGGTATTGTGCGCTGCGGTTGAAGGTGTCGTGATCGATGCATCCTGGACGCATCCTTTCCATGTGCCGACCTACCAGTGGAGCACGGGTGATACCACACCAAGCATCGTGGCAACAGAAGCCGGAACCTACACGGTCGAAATGCAACTACCCTGCAGCACGGTGGTGGATACGGTGGTCGTCCACCTCGGTGGTCCGCCATTCACCCTCGGTCCGGACCTGGCCGCATGTGACGATGCGCAAGTACTCCTTGATGCCGGTGACGCACCCGGCGGGGTCCTCTGGAGCACCGGCGATACCACCCGAACGATAACGGTCCATGGAACGGGTATCTACACCGCCTGGCGAACGGACACCATCGGTTGCACGAACCGGTCCTCCGTTACGGTGACCATGCGCAATTGTGCGTGTCCGCTCTTCCTGCCGAACGCCTTCACCCCGAACGGCGACGGCCTCAACGACGAGTTGCACGTCCGTATGGACTGCACGCCCACCGCCTTCGCATTCACGCTCTTCGATCGATGGGGTCAACGGGTGTTCGATACCGATGATCCGACCTTCACTTGGGATGGGAACGGGGTCCCCATCGGCGAGTTCGCCTACCGGTTGGACTATTCGTGGCATGCCGAAGACGGACCACGCAGGGTGCGGCGTAACGGATCAGTGGTATTGGTCCGTTGACCCGGGGCCGACGGGGTCCGCACCCGTTCCATCCGCTCCACTGCCCGCTCCATCCTGACCGATCTGCGCGCCATGGCCCTTCCATGGCTATTTCGTGGTACCAATGAACGGTCACCATGCGCACACCACTACTCACCCCGATCCTGCTGCTGATCCACGTAACATCCTCCGCACAATGGACCGCCATACCCACCGGGACCAATGACGAACTGGAGGCCGTGATCATCCTTGACGACGACCACTACCTCGTGGCCGGTGAAGGGGGCGCCGCTTTTCGCACCCTCAACGCTGGAGCCACCTGGGCTCCGGTGAACGGTCTCGGCAATGAGACCATCCGTGACTTCATCCGCCTCGATGCCCAGACCATCCTTGGTGCCAGTGATGGCTACGTATTGCGAAGCACGGACAATGGCGACTCGTGGACGCTGATCACCGTGCCCATTCCCGACGACGTGCATGCCTTCGCTCGCAGCGGGAACGTGGTGATCGCGGTGGGAAGGGACGGCGGCATCGTACGCAGCGAAGACCTCGGAATGACCTGGTCCGCGCAAGCCTCCGGAACCACGGAAAGGTTGTTCTGCGCATGGGCTTTCGATGCCTCCAACATGATCGCCGCCGGTCGTGACGGCGTTGGCGTGCGCACCACTAATGGCCTCACCTGGGGTCCAATCGTCCTGCCCGGCTATGACGACCGGGACGATATCCGCTTCTTTCCCACCGCCCCCAACGTGGGTCTGATGGCCGGTGAGGATGGTGACCTGCTGCGCAGCACCGACGGCGGAGCGACCTGGGCCATGACAAACCCTGGAACCGCCATGGGCCTCACCGCCATCGCCATCACCGACGCCGGGGAGGCCTTCATCACCGGCACCACGGGCTCCGCCATCCGAAGCACCGATCTGGGCCAGACCTGGACCGTGATGTCGAGTCCCGTCAGCGCATCACTTAATAATATCGACGCGCGCGGTGGCGTGGTGGTCGCGTGCGGCGATGATGGCACGGTGCTCAACCTGGGGGCAACGGTCGGCGTGCAGGAGCGGTCCCCTGCACCCGAATTGGTCCTGTGGCCATTGCCCGCAACCGACGTTCTGAACCTGCATGCTGATGATCTCGTGGGCCCGGTGAGCATTGGGGTCTTTGGACTCAATGGAAGGGCTGTTGCACATCATATCCTGCACAGCGGTGAACGGACCATTGATACCTCAGTGCTGCCAGCCGGACAATACCAATTGCTCGCACGCGACATGCATCAGCGGAGCCGCTTCAGCCGCTTCACGGTGGTCCATTGAGCAGATCCCGCGACCTTCGTGCCATGGTCGCCCATGCATTCCCCGATGTCTTCGCGCGCAACGAAGTGGACAAACTGAAGGCGCGCATCCAAGGCATCACGCCGGAAACGCGCCCGCAATGGGGCAGGATGAACGCCGCCCAGATGCTGGCCCATGCGAGCAAGCCGTACGACACGCTCTATGACGCGGAATACCAGCGCCGGTATCCTCCCCACACGGGCCTCATGCGCCTGCTGCTGAAATGGCTGGTGAAGCCCCTGGTCGTGGGGCCGAAACCTTATCAACCCAATACCCGCACGGCACCGAGCTATGTCGTTGCCGACGAACGAGACTTCATGCGCGAACGGGAGAAGCTCTTCGGATACATGGATCGTGTCGCCTCCGAAGGACGCCCCGAATTCGAAGGCCGGCTCTCCCATTCATTCGGACCGCTCAAGGCTGACGAGTGGAACGCGCTCTTCTACAAGCACCTGGACCACCACCTGCGGCAATTCGGCGTATAGCTCTTCCACTTCCCGTTCCTCCGATGAACGGGCCCTACGTACTTTTCCCGCCATGGGGATCAGGCTTCCACGCAAGAAGAAACGCGTACTCGCATTGTCAGTGCTGTACCGGATCCACCGGCTGCTTCCCTTCTCGACCGAGCGGAAGCTACGGTGGTACCTCGACCTTGAGTGGATCTTCGACCGATTGGCCATGGAGACCTCCTTCCGACATTTCCCTCCGGCGTCCCATCCACATCGCCTTTCGGCCAACGCATTCCTCTTGCGGAAACTGGAGCCCAGGATGCATGTGCTCGACCTCGGCTGCGGCAGCGGTGACATCACGGCGGTGATCGCCACCCAGGTGGACCGTGTCGTGGGCGTCGACCATGACCGTGCCGCGATAGCACGCGCGACTCAGCGTCACCAACATCCGAGGCTCACCTTCATCGATCGTGATGCGATGACCTTCCTTCAGCAGGAAGAACAGCATTTCGATACCCTCGTGCTATCCCATGTGCTGGAGCACCTCGATGGGCCGGAGGAGTTCCTGCGACGTTTCAAGGGATTCTTCGAATGGATCTACATCGAGGTACCCGACTTCGACAAGACCTACCTGAACCACTACCGCCAGCTGCTGGGAAGCAGCCTCATCCATACGGATGACGACCATGTGAGCGAGTTCGACCGCGAGGAACTGAACGCGCTGCTTCATCGTGTGGGTATCGATGTGGTGGATGCGGAGTACCGCTTCGGTGTTCAACGCCTGTGGTGCCGAGCTGGGAAGTAGTGTGGACACCGAACATCAGTGGCCGAACCGGCCCTCTTACCGACCTTCGCCGCATGGCCCGTATCATCTACCACCTCGGCACCTGTACCACCTGCCAGGCGATCCTCAAGTCCATCCCCAACCTGAGGAAGTTCAGCCTGCGCGAGATCAAGGGTGATCCGATCACCGCGCAGGAACTGGATGCGATGAAGAAGCTCGCCGGCAGCTATGAGGCCCTCTTCAGCCGGGTGGCGTTGAAGTACCGCTCGCTCGGACTGAAGGACAAGCAGCTCACCGAGAAGGACTACCGCAAGTACATCCTTGCGGAGTACACCTTCCTGAAGCGTCCAGTGATGGTGTTGGATGACCGCATCCACATCGGCAACGCCCCGAAGGTGCGTGCGGCGATGGTCGCGGAGGGCAGGGCGTTGAAGTGAAACCGTCACTCCATCACCACCGGCAGACGCAGGCGTTCGTTGCCGTCAATGGCTTCGAACACGTACACCCCTGGCGCCTGTCCGCGCACGTCAAGGTCGGTGCGTGAGGAGCTGATGACCCCGGAACGCACCACGCGGCCCTGTGCATCGAGCAGGCGGAAGGAAGAGCCGATGTTGACACCGACCACATGCAGCAGGCCACGGGCCGGTTGCGGATACGCACGAGGTGCTTCAACCTGCGCGGGATCGAAACCCACCGATCCGAATTGGAAGATCGCGCTTTCAGCGGAGCACCCGTTGTCATCCGTCGTCACTACCGTGTAGTTCCCGTTCTCGGTCGGTGACCAGCTCTGCTGTGTGGCACCCTCCAACGCTTCACCATCGAGGTACCATTGGTAGGAGGTTGCGGGCTCCGTGCTCAACACCATTTCCGCCCAGGTGATGCTCGGTGTCATCGCCGCAGGGACCACCGTGATGGTCACCGCGCTCTCCCCTACACATCCGAAAGCATCCGTGCCTGTCACCGTCCAGGTCTGATCCGCTGCTGGCCAGACCTCCACCGTTGAACCCGAGGTGCTGCTGATGAACAGGTTCGGCGACCAGGTGTAGAACTGCGCCCCCGTTGCGACCAGCTCGAGACTGTCACCCGCGCAAAGTTGGCCGTTGCCCGTGTCGATCGCCGGCACAGGTGCCGGCACCACTTGTACCAAGACCTGATCGTTGGCCTGGCAGCCCTGGGCGGAAGTGACCAATACGGTGTAGGTGGTCGCGACCGCAGGTGTGGCCACAGGGCTCATGACGTCCGGATCGCTGAGACCCGTTATGGGCGTCCACTGGTAGCTGACGCCACCACCGGCCTGCAGTTGCACGCTCTCCCCTTCGCAGAGGAACTGATCCGCACCAGCGCTGGCCAAGGGTAGCGGGTGGATGGTGACAAAGCCGCTCTTGGTCACGGTGCTCTCCCCATCGCTCGTGACGACGGTGAGGCTCACATCGTATTGGCCCGGTGTGGTGTACTGCACCACTGGCGACGGAAGATCGCTCGTCGACGGGTCGCCACCTGGAAAGGACCAGCTGTGGCTCGTGGGCGCATTGATGCTCGCATCGGAGAATTGGACCACCTCACCCGGGCATTTCGTCGGGTCCGGGGAGGTGAAGTCGGCCGCCGAGACGGTGTAGGTCAGCGTGAGTTCGCGGATCACGGGGTCGTTGTAGAAGGCGCAGCCCACGCCCGGCTGGCACGCATCATCCACACGCACCTGTCCCTCGAGGGCACTACCACCGGTATAGGCCAGTGCGTCCTGCATGAGCTCCGGCGTGATGGTCACGGTGCGCGGCTGGAAGGTGCAATCGAGCGTACCGCCGGTGTAGTCGAGCACCGTAACGTAGTTCGAGGCGCCCACGCGGATGCGCATCTCCACACCGTTCGTTCCGAATCCACCCTGGTAGCAAGCAAGCCAGTCGAACGTGATCGTGGCTCCACCGACCGTGTTGGGGGTGCCCGGGAAGCTGAATGTGGTCCAGTTCTGCAGGTTCACGCCCTGCATCTGTGGCAGGGTCTGGTCATACACGGTCTGCGCCTGCATCGCGTGCAGGGAGCCGATCACGAAGAAGGAGGTGAGCGCGCGCGTCGTCATGCTTCTGTTGGGCCGCTTTCAGCGGGAGTTCAATGGTACGACCATTCACACCACTTCGCCGCACGATCGAGCCGCCGCCAGGTTCCAATGAGCCACTGTGCGGTATGGCACGCTTCATCGCACGATAGCACCTAACGCTCACGAGCATCGAACGACGACCCCGTGCCGTCAACGACAAGCCCGCGCTGGTCTCCGGTGCGGGCTTGTTCTGGGCCGATCCTGCTATTGACCCTGCGTTCCCTTCCGATCCTCCAGGCGGTCCTGCCGCATGTCCTTGCGGTGCTCCATGCGTTTCTCCTTCATCTCCTCCCTCTTCGCCATCCACTTCGCGAACTGATCGGGTGTGAGCACCGCCTTCATCTCCGCTTCGTGCGCATCGCGCAACTCCTTCCCCTCCCTGCGGGCTTCAGCACGTTCAGCCTCACGCTCCTTGCGCAGTTCAGCGCCTTTGTCGGCGTACTTCAGGTTGATGGCTTCCAACTTCGACGCCTGTTCAGGGCTCAGGCCGAGTTCCTTGGTCATGTGCTCGGTGCGCGCCTTGGCCCGCTCCTCCGGGCTTTTCTTCACCTTGTCCTGGGCTTGCGCCGCCACGGTCATACCCGCGAGGACCGCGATCATCATCAGCTTCTTCATGGTCAAGTTCGGTTTGTTATGGGTTCGACAAGGACCAGGCCACAAGGTTCAACGTCCCCTGCCGCGTTAACGATCCTTCGCATTCGTTGCTACCGCCCGGCGGCCAGATCAGCGCTTCACGAACGGCATGGTGTGCATCCCTGCACCCGTCCGAAGTTCGAGCAGGTATGTACCCGGTCGCAGGCCTTCCAGGTCGATGCTCGCACGTTCGGTCCGATGCACGAATGAGCCACGCTGCACAGCGCGCCCGACCATATCACGCACTGTCCAGCTGCCGGTCCCCTGTCCCGGCGTCAGCAACACTTCGATCCGGTCCGACGCCGGGTTCGGGAAAAGTCCGCGTATCGCGCCCTCCTGTTCTTCGATGCCGATATCGGAGACGCTCGTGACCAGAAGGTCATCGATGTAGTAGGTGGCCTGACCAGTGCCGCCCGCATAGGCGAAGAAGTTAATCGCAGCGAGTTGCAACATCCCGCCGGTGGTGCTCTGCGCGTCATAGCTGAACGGCCAGCTGTAGAGCAAGGCTCCGTTGATCGACAGGTCGGCGTTGTCCGCATCCAGATCGACCATCACGTTCACATCGAACCAGGTTCCGTGCGTGTAGTTGCCGACCAGGGTCGTTGCTCCCTGCACCAGCATGCGGATGTCGCCTTCCGGAACGAAGCTTACCTCCACCGCCCAGTCGGAGTCCGCCGACGCGAAGGCGTGCAGCAGGTTGAAGTACCCCCCCTTGCCCGAAGGGATGTACATCCTGAACCCGATCGACCAGACCCCACCGGTCTGATCGCCCAAATCCACCACCACGTCCGTTGGTCCACCGGTGGCGAGGGTGCTGACCCATTTCCCGCTGTTCATCCCGGAGAATGCCTGCTCATTGCTCACCGCAGCTTCCTCGGTGGTGCCAACGACCGTGCTCCAGGTCGTCCACGGCGGACCGATGGTCTGTGCGATCAGGCTGCCCGTGGTGTGGGCGTCGAAGTTCTCCTGCACCAAGGTGATCTGCGCGTTGGATCGGGTGTTCAGGAGAGCGAACGGAATGCCGAGCAGGAGTATCCGCATGGTCGAAGGGTTGAGGCAAGTGAAGGTATGCGACCGAACGGTTCGTCCCGACCCGTGAACAGGCACCGGGTCCTCACAGGATGAGGGCGGATCACCCTTTGGTGGTCGAGCCGCGGCGGCCCAGTGCTTCCACCACCTCATGCCGACGCCGATGCGAAACAGGCACCTCCTGACCATCACGCAGCAGGAGGGTGCCACCATCGCGATGAAGATACATGCGCACCTGCGCGAGATTCACGAGATGGGACAGATGCACCCGCATGAAGCCGTAAGGCTCGAGCAGTGCATCGAACTCCTTCAGGGTGCGGGAGGCCAGCACCTTCTCTCCCTGCGCCAGATGGAAGCGTGTGTAGTTACCATCGCTCTCGCACCGCACGATCTCCTCGGGCACCAGGACATGGAAGCCCTCGGAGGTGGGCACGGTGATGCGGTCCGTTAGGATGGTGCGTGCCTGTTCCAGGTCCGTATCGGTCACCTGTGGAAGCGCGCCTACCCGCTCAAGCGCCTCCTGCAGGTCCGCGCGCACCACCGGCTTCAATAGATAATGCACCGCTCCGCTCTTGAAGGCCCGCACCGCGTGATGGTCGAAGGCCGTGATGAAGATGACGCGCGTCTGGCCATGCGGGAGCCGGTCCAGTACATCGAAGCCGGTGCCATCACCCAGCCAGATGTCGAGCAGCACGACGTCCGGACGCGCCTCTCCGATGAGGTCGATGGCGCTTTCGACATCATGTGCCTCACCCACCACCTCCAGTTCCATGGGGATCGTGCCCAGCGCCGCGCGCAGGTTCGCCCGCGCAGGGGCCTCATCATCCACGATCGCCAACCGCATCATGCTCGCTCATCAGTTGCACCCGCAAACGTATGGTGACGACCGTGCCGCGCGGTGAGCCGTCCTCCGCACGCCCATCGCGCACCTGCACCGCCTCGGTGATGGAGGTGTTCCTGTCGAAGAGCGCGATCCGCTGTCGCACCAGGTCCATTCCCAAGGAGGTGCCGTTGCGGCGGGACGGTCGGTGTGCCGCCATGCTCCGCCCGATACCATCATCGCGCACCTCGATATGCAGGACGCTTCCCGCACGGTCCACCAGCACGGAAACGTGACCCCTCGAGCGCCCATTGAGGCCGTGTTCGATCGCATTCTCCACGACCGGCTGGATCAACATCGGCGGGATGGCGACGCGTTCCGCCTGCACGTAGGGCATGACGCGCACCTCCCAGGTGAAGCTGTCCGGCTTCCTGTTCTCGCTGATGCGCAGGTAATGTTCCACCAACTGAACTTCCTGTTCCAGTGGAATGGTGCGGCGCCGGCTCGTCTCCAACACCAGGCGCAGGAAACGCGAGAGGTGACCCACGTGATCATTGGCCTTGATCGCGTCCCCAGTGGCATACAGGCCGGGGATGGTATTGAGCGCATTGAACAGGAAGTGCGGGTCCATCTGCAGGCGCAGGGCCTGCTGCTCCAGTTCCGACTCCCGCTGTAGCGCCCGTTGACGATTGCGTTGCACCAGCATCCACGAGAGCACCACGAGCGCCAGGGCCACCACCCCGATGCCGATCGCGATCCAGCGGTTGCGCTCTGCCCGCAGATCCGCAAGTACCTGGGCCGCCCGCAGATCGGCGTTCTCCCGGTCCTTCTTCTCCGTGTCGTACTGCAGGGCCAGCTCCTCCATGGCCGCCTGGGTCCCCGCGTTCATCAACGAATCGCTCAACGCATGGTATGCCCGGTAATGCTCCAAAGCCCGTTCGGGGTCGTCCAGTCGCTCGTGCAGTTGCACGAGCGAGATGTGCGCCTCCTTCTCATCCTCCAATGAACCGATCCGCTCAGCCAGAGCCAGACTGCTGTCCAACAGTGTTCGAGCCTCCTCGAAACGCCCCAGGGCGCGATACACATCGCCCAGTCCATAAAGGCAGCGGATCTCCACCTCCTGGTTCCCATGCTCCCTTGCATCCTCGAGACCCCGCAAATAGTGGTGCGCCGCACTATCCAACTGGCCCATTCGTTCGTAGGCAAGACCCAGGTTGCTCACCATGTTCTCCCGCGTAGCCCCATTGTTGAGGCTGTCCTCCAGCAGCAGGCTTTCCCACAGGACAGCCACGGCCGTATCAAGGCGCTCCATGTCGATGAGCAGCACGCCCAGACCATTGAGCCCCGATGCGAGTGCCGGTGCATCCAATTCCCGTTTGATGGCGATGCTTCGCTGCAGGAGCGCCAGGGCCTGCTCCGTACTGTCCCGCTGCCATTGCAACCCGCTTAGGTTGTGCAGGACCCGGGCGAGGCTCATACTGTCACCGAGCAGCTCCTTCCAACGCATGGCGGAGAGACCCGCCTGCATCGCTCCTGCATAATCCCCCTGCAAGTTGCGGGCGACCCCGATGTTGATCCAGGCCGCCCCGATCCAGAAGGTGTCCAGGGAGGCTTCGGCCATCCGGAGCACCTCTTCGTACATCAACAACGCACTATCCGGTTCCGACCGCCATTGATACACCTGACCCAACAGGGAGCGGGCCAGCATGCGCTGCTTACGCATCGTGGCGGAACCCTTGCTCTCGCGCAGGACCTGCTGCGCGATGCGCTCCACCCCTGCGACGTCGCCATGACGCATCATGAGCTTCGCCGTATCCAGTTCCATCCTGAAGGTGATGCTGTCCTCGGGCAGATCGGACACCCCTGCACCGGACCCACGGTCACCGCAGCCGCAAAGCAGAATGATCAGGACAGGCAACAGAACGTGAGGGCTCACTTGTCAAAGGTCGATCATCGCACAGGGTGGTTCCGGCACTTTCTTGGACACGCCTGACCATCAGGATGATCGGTGAACGAAATACGCAGCGGACCGGCCATCCATACATGCCGATCGATCGGGTGTGTGCTCCGATCGAGCCGCCGTGGCACAGAAGGATATGGGGGTGACACACCGATGGGCCTGCACCATCTCCCGTATTTTTGGTCCCGCATGCTCAAACAAGGCCTCTTCCAGAAGCTCCAGCAGAAGCTGAGCCCGCAGCAGATCCAGCTGATGAAGCTGTTGCAGGTGCCCACCGCCGAGCTGGAACAGCGGGTGAAACAGGAGATCGAGGAGAACCCAGCTCTGGAGGAAGGTGAGGACCATGACGAGGAGGACGTGCCCACCGAGGACCAGGCCATCGCCGAGAACGAGGACGTTGGCGAGAACGAGGAGAACGAGCGCGATGACTTCGACCTGAGCGACTACTTCCAGGACGACGACACGCCGGACTACAAGTTGAGCGTACAGAACAGCGGTCCGGATGAAGAGGAGCGCGAGATCCCGCTGAGCGGTGGCACCTCCTTCCAGGATAACCTGAAGGCACAACTTTCGCTGCGCGATATCGATGAGCGCACCGAGCTGCTGGCCGAGAACCTCATCGGCAACCTGGACGAGGACGGCTACCTGCGCCGCGAACTGGACGCGATCGTGAACGACCTCGCCTTCACCCAGAACGTACTGTGCGACAAGGCCGACCTGGAGAAGGCGCTCCGCGAGGTTCAGGCGCTGGACCCGGCCGGTGTGGGCGCCCGCGACCTGCGCGAATGTCTGCTGATCCAGGTGGAGCGCATGCCGCACAGCCTGGAGCAACGCATCGCCCAGGAGATCCTCGACAAGCACTTCGAAGCCTTCAGCAAGAAGCACTACGACCGGATCCTGGAGAAGTTGGAGATCGATGAGGATGCCCTGAAGGAGGCCATCGACCTGATCGTGCGGCTGAACCCGAAGCCGGGCAACACCATGCGCGAGACCGACAAGCCCTCGCAGGAGATCATCCCCGACTTCGCGGTGATGGCCATCGACGGTCAGCTCGAACTCTCCCTGAACGGTCGTAACGCGCCGGAGCTCCGCGTGAGCCGTGCCTACCGCGATATGATGAAGGAGTATGCGCGCAACAAGAAGGACAAGGACCAGCGCGAGGCCCTGCAGTTCATCAAACAGAAGCTCGACAGCGCGAAGTGGTTCATCGACGCGATCAAACAACGGCAGAACACCCTGCTGGTGACGATGGAGGCCATCATGGAACACCAGCGCGAGTTCTTCCTCACCGGCGACGAGACCAAATTGAAGCCGATGATCCTGAAGGACATCGCCGAACGTGTGGGCCTGGACATCAGCACCATCAGCCGCGTGGCCAACAGCAAGTACGTACAGACGAACTACGGCACCTTCCTGCTGAAGTTCTTCTTCAGCGAAAGCCTGACCAATGAGGCCGGTGAGGAGGTGAGCACCCGCGAGGTGAAGAAGATCCTGAAGGACGCGATCGAAGCGGAGGAGAAGCGCAAACCGTTGACCGATGACGAACTCACAGCGCTCCTCAAAGGCAAGGGCTATAACATCGCACGCCGCACCGTGGCCAAATACCGCGAGCAACTGAACATCCCCGTGGCCCGGCTGCGCAAGGAGCTCTGAGCCCCGGACCATGCTGTTCACGGCGCGCCTGTTGTCCCATCTTCTCCACCCCCTGCTCATGCCCCTGCTCTCGCTCTGGGTCATGCTGCGTGTGGATCCGCACGTGGGCTATTTCCTTCCTCCGAGCGGCCGCATGCTCCTGTTGGGCATGGTGGCCATCATGACATTCATCTTCCCGGTGATGAGCGTGCTTCTCCTGCGCCGCGCAGGCCTCATCACCGATCTGCACCTGCCACGCCGAGAAGAACGCATCGTCCCCTATCTGATGACGCTCCTCTACACGGGCATGGCGCTCTACCTGCTCTTCCGCACACCGCTCCACCCCATTGCGTACGCGCTTTTCATCGGCATCCTCTGCGCCATGGTGGTCAGCGCGATCACGACCTTCTGGTGGAAGATCAGCGCGCACATGGTGGGCATCGGTGGCCTGGTGGGAGCCCTGTTCGCCCTGTCATACGTGCATGCTCTGGACCTCTTCCTGCCGATCGTCATCGCCATCCTCCTGGCAGGTGCGCTCGGCACGGCGCGCTTGCTCACCAGCGATCACACCCATGCACAGATCCACGCCGGCTGGGTCCTCGGCCTTGGCTGCACCTTCTGCGCCATGGTGCTGCCGACCTTCGCCTGAGCATCCACCGCGAAGCCCCAACTTCGCGTCGCCATGACCGGCCAACGCTCCGCCTCGCTGTTCACCGTCCTGGCCCTTGTGGTTATCACGGCGCTCACATCGGTATTGGGCCTGTGGCGCGGTACGAATGGTGATGGTTGGAAGGAGACCATCCGAAGCGATGCCCGCGGCTACTTCGGATACCTGCAGGCGCTCTTCATCCGCCATGACCTCGGTGCCGAACCGTTCGATCCGGCATATGTACGGTACACACCGACGGGCACCCTGAACAAGTACTACTGCGGTACGAGCGTGCTGATGGCGCCTTGGTTCGGGATCGGTCATGCCTTCGCGCTCGCGGATCCCGATGCGCCGAGTGATGGGTTGAGCGCTTATGAGCAGAAGGCGATCGGTGTCGGGGCCTGGGTCTATCTCCTGATCGGACTGCTCGCGTTGCGCGCACTGTTCCGCTCCTTCAGCGTCCGTGATACGGTGATCGCGTGGACCCTGGTCGCACTCGTGCTCGGAACTCCCCTCCTTCAATACGCAGCGATCCAACCGGGATGGTCGCATGTCTATTCCTTCGCCACCATCGCGGCTTTCCTGCTCACCGTGCGTCGGATCAGCCTCGGTGGCGGAACCGCTTGGGTCATCGCGGCTGGTTCGCTCCTCGGCTTGGTGGTGCTGATCCGGCCGGTGAACGCGATTGTCCTGTTGGCGCTTCCACTCGTGGCCGCAGGTGGCATGCCCGCCTTGTTCCGCCAGCTCCTTGCTCGACGTGCCACGCTGCTCGCGGTGTTCGCGTGCGTGTTGGTGGTGGCCATCCAGCCGACCCTGTGGTACCTGCAGACCGGCGCGCTCTACGCATATGGCTACCAGGGTGAAGGCTTCCATTGGTCAAGCCCGGAAGTGATCAAGGTGCTTTTCGGCTTCCGTCGGGGCCTCTTCCTCTGGACCCCCTTCATGCTCCTGCCCGCGCTATGCGTTCTATTGCTCTGGTGGCTGGACCGGATCAAGGCGATCACCGCTGCGATCTACTGGGCGGTGATCACCTATGTGATCAGCAGTTGGTGGATCTGGTACTACGGTGGCGGCTTCGCCAGTCGCGTGTACATCGACCACTACCCCGTGCTCGCGCTGCCCATGGTGCTGGTGGTCCATCATCGGCGCGGCGCATGGTGGGTGCTTGCCCGGTCCTTCATCGTAGCGACGATCGCGCTTAACCTCGCTCAACTATGGCAGTTCCACCATGGCTTCCTCCACCACGAAAGCATGGACCGGGAGAAGTACGCATACAGTTTCCTGCGTTTCGACGATGCCCATCGGAACAAGCTCGGCGGCAACTATCAGGTAGCGCCCTACCACCCGAACGGGATGAGCCTGGTACTTGAGGAGACCTGTGGCATGGACACCGACTGTCGCTTCTGGCATGGTGGGAAACGCGTGCAAGTGGATTGGGCGCACAGCCCTTCCACGGTCTGTACCTACGACCGGACAACGGAGTTCGGCATCCATTTCTGGGCGGGCTCGGACACCATCCCCACGCAGCGCGCGCTTTTCCTGGAGATCGGCCTCCAACGGTTCGAAGCCCGAGCGGAAGCTTCGATCCATGCCCTGGGCGTGGCCGAAGTGCGCGACGCGAAGGGAAGACCGTACTTCTACCAGCCCTTCCGCATGAACCCCCTACCCGGGAAGGCCGGTGTGTGGGAGCAATTGGAATATCGCATTCCCCTGCCAGCGCTCGTTCCGGGAGGGCAGATCCACTTCTACCTCTGGAACAAGGACCTCCGTTCCGAGTTCTTCGTTGACGACGTGTTCATGCGCGTGCTCGTAGTGAACCCGTATTGATCCATGGCGCTGAGAGCCTGGTCGGGATCTCTTCGCAGGCATACTCCAGCCTGCAATAGAGCCCCGAACAGGCTCGGAGAACGCGTGATCGTGGGCCCAGCAGGATTTGAACCTGCGACCAAGGGATTATGAGTCCCCTGCTCTGACCGCTGAGCTATGGGCCCGGAATGTCCGCCGTATGGCGGACGGGCGCGAAAATAGACCGCTGATAGCTTTGCCGCCCGTGCCAGTGACCTACGATACCATCCTCCTCGACCTCGGCGGCGTGCTCATCGATGTGGACTACCACGCCACCGCCCATGCCTTCCGCGCGCTCGGCCACCCCGACTTCGACCGGCTGTACAGCAAGGCCCAGCAGGACCATCTCTTCGACGGCTTCGAGACGGGCGCGCTCTCACCCACGCAATTCCGTGATCGGATCCGACAGGTGCTCGACCCTTCCCTCTCCGATGCCGCGATCGACGCGAACTGGAACGCCATGCTCGGCTCCGTTCCTCCGGCACGCATCGAACTGGTGAGCCGTCTGAAGGCGCGCTACCAGGTCCTGCTCCTGAGCAACACCAATGCGATCCATGTGCCCGCCTTCGAAGCCATCATCGAGCGGGAGAACGGTATCACCGACTTCAAGGCGCTCTTCCACGGGGCGTATTACAGTTGCGAGATCGGCAAGCGGAAACCGGAGGCTGCCTCATACCGTCATGTGCTGGAACGCCACGAGGCCGATCCTACCCGTACGCTCTTCATCGATGAC
>Ga0116142_10002960_pt1 | contig 17607 bp, 18 predicted proteins | sample AD_UKC033_MetaG_FD_89785 | JGI IMG/M metagenome (GOLD analysis project Ga0116142, IMG submission 89785) | Active sludge microbial communities of municipal wastewater-treating anaerobic digesters from USA - AD_UKC033_MetaG | ecosystem: Engineered > Bioreactor > Anaerobic > Digestate | place: USA... | reverse complement strand
GGGTTGTGTGTTCATGGCTAAACGTTTTGTGCAGCCGGTGAGAGCTGCTGGTTAAAAAAAAATTCAGCCGGAACATCCACGAGCAGGATAACATTAGGTCAAGGAGATATGTCAGATTTCGAATTCAAGAGAAAATGAACAGACCCAACGGGTAACAAAGCCGGAAAACGAAGAACCAGGATCCGGTGCATGTTATCCTTGACGAAATTTTAGACTGCGAAGTAACTTTGCAGGATTTTATGAGTAACAAGCAGCGAAGAGTATGGCAACGGGAGTGCAACAAGGGAAAACCTGATGGGCAGGAAATTACCAATTGATATTTATAATAAGCGGATAATCAGCGCATAGCAACGGGCAAGAATCCAGGATTAAGGCTCTTTTTGCTTCGTTTTCTACCTAGAAAAAGAAGTCGGCGGGATTTCGGATCCGGAATTCTGAAAAATAAGCGGCTAAATTCCTCGAATTTAGACGCTTCCGCGGGTTTAAAAGGACTGCAAGTCCTTTTTTATCAAGCTATGCCCCGCGCCGCCCTGTGGAAATTTGGTAATTACGAGAAAGAAAGCAACGTGAAATATGTAAGTGATAAATACTCCCGAGAGCACTCTTTATACTAAATTGTAGTTGCTAAGATTTGAAATTACATTTCGGATGAAGTCAGTCTAATATAATCTGACACGTCGCCTGTTATCTTATTACCCGTTTTATTTCTTGACAAACTTCCCCACCTGCACGCCTTTCTCCCAAACCATCCTCACGACATAGACTCCGCTGGGCAATACACCGACATCAATCACAGTGGTCGGTTCATTTATTTGCCGTTCTATGAATTGTTGACCGTTGAGGTTATAGATGGTAAGGAGTGTGTTTTTTTGGGGAGGGGTGGATGTCTCTATGGTGATCTGGATCAATGCGGGATTGGAGTAAATGGAAAACGATGCTTCTGGTGTTATGTCTTCAACGAATGTTGCCTCGCAGGCTGCCTCCACTTCTTCCTGGCTGTCACAACCCGTTGCATTGTCGTGGATATTCACTGTCCCATTTGGTGTTGCCAGATAATCACAAATGCTTTTGACATCACAGGTTGATAATGAAAGGTTGTAATAAATGGATAAATTGGAGATAGAGCTAGCATCAATACTGTCCAGTCCTGTCAGGCTGGTAAGGTGGCTATTATACTTTATCGAAAGAAAGCCCCCGATGGAAGTCACTCCTTCCAGTCCCGTCAGGCTGATCAGGGCAGGGTTGTAATAAAACTCTATGTCACCCCCGATGGAAGTCAGGTTACCCAGTCCCGTTAGACTGGTCAGAGCATCGTTGTTATTAATATAAACTCCTCCCCCGATAGAAGTCAATCCTTCCAGTCCCATAAGAGTGGTCAGTGAATTATTATTCCTAATCATAAGATCACCTCCGATAAAAGTCAGTCCCACCAACCCGACCAGGCTTGTAAGAGAAATATTTCCATACTCACTCCCAATTTGCAAGTCACCTCCGATGGAAGTCAATCCCTCAAGCCCTGTAAGCGTGGTAAGAGCATCATTACTCGTTATACCTAAATCATCCCCGATGGAAGTCAAGTTATCCAGTCCTGTCAGGCTGGTCAGTACGGCGTTTCTACCAATCAAAAAATCTCCCCCGATTGAAGTCAATCCTTCCAGTCCCGTAAGACTGGTCAGAGCAGCGTTAACCTGAATCTTAAGTTCTCCGCCAATAGAAGTCAGGTTTTCCAGCCCTGTCAGGCTGATAAGGGCATCGTTGTCGAGAATGCTAAGAAATCCCCCGATGGAAGTTAAATCTCTCAGTCCTGTCAGGCTGGTCAGGGCGTCGTTGTCATAAATCCAAATGTATTCCCCGATGGAAGTCAGGTTATCCAGTGCTGTCAGGCTTGTCAGGGCACCGTTGTCACAAATCTCTATGTATTTCCCGATGGAAGTCAATCTTTCCAGCCCCGTCAGGCTGGTCAGGGTATCGTTGTCATAAATAGCAAGTCTACCTCCAATGGAAGTCAGATTATCCAGTCCCGTCAAGTTGGCCAGGGCTTCGTTAAAAAGAATCTCGAGGCTACCCCCGATGGAAGTCACTTCTTCCAGCCCCGTCAAGCTGGACAGGGCATCGCTGCCAGTAATATGAAGCCTCCTTCCAATGGAAGTCAAATTATTCAGTCCTGATAGGCTTGTCAGGGCGTCGTTGTCATTAAAATAAAGGTCTTCCCCGATGGAAGTCAATACGCTTAATCCATACAGGTTGGTAATATCATCTTCCCAGATCATCACGCTCCCCTCAATCTCTGTACATCCAGGATAATTAGTCTGGAAATTATCAATCTGGGCTTGCGTTTTAAATATGATGCCTTCCGGCAGGCAGCTTGAACAGGGTTGCTGGTTTTGTGCCCATGCACCGCTCACTATAAGCAGCGCAATTAAGAGGATACAGAACCTTTTCATAAGCTTTGTTTTTGGTGAGGTATCTACAGTGAAGGCTGAAAGGAATTGGATAAGTAGATATTCATCTGATTCAACCGCATTGACCAACGTGCACCGCTAAGTTACGATGAAATAGAGCGAAATCCAAGAATTATGTCGTAACTCATCAAAACGGGATAGGTAATGAATCAGGCCCTAGTTACAATCGAAGACGAGGGGGTTTAAGTTACTGATGTGTGAAATGGAATGGGTTGTCAGTTTAAATAACACCTGATAGTTATTGTCTGAAATATCAAAATTTAACTTTTACAACTAAATATAACTTTCTTCAACAATCTTAATTTCTTCAAGGTTCAAATGATAGAGCTGATAGATATATTGATTTAACAAATCCTCAATGTGTATAATTCTATTATTTACATGATTAATCTGAGCTTGTAATCTTAAATCCTGTTTGTCCCTTATTAATTGTATCATTTGACCAAAAGCAGCAACGATATCATTTTTAATTTTAATATCTCCTTCCTCTTCATTCTGAGGGATCATTATTGGGATTCGAGATAAATAAGATTGGTTCATATCATCAGATAAATAATTCACACACCAAAAATTGATAAGTCTGGAAGAAAGAATACTCTGTAAAAAATATAAATCAGAGACATTATTTCCAGAACTCACTATAGATTGCAAAGTTTTCATCCCAGCCGAATTAGTTCTTTCATCGACAGATGAAACGATTCGTCTTTCCCATCTCATTTTTTGTATCCTTGTAATCCAAATTTTGGGCCTTGTATATATAGCATTATATTTATTAGGTGTTAAACGGCTTGAATCAATAGGAATACCTTCTTTACACAGATTTATCTCAATATCAGCAGGTATAACCATGAAAAAGTTACTTGATTCGGACTTTTTAATATTGAATTTGCTGCCTTCTTCGCCCCTTGAAATGCTAAACAAATTGTGAAGCCCTAAAGGTGTATATTGTTCTAATTTATCAATTATATTTTGTTCATTAATAGAAGCTTTATAACCAATTATCATTTTATTCTTTTTCATCCATATATCTTGAGGAATGATCGTATGAAAATCCCAGTGATATAGACCGAAGTTTATAAGACGCTGCTCTGCAGAAACAATAAAACGACTTATCTTTTTGTGATTAATTAATGAAAAAGAATCAGGCTTTCTATTTTGAATGAAAATTAAACAACACCAAGTATCTCTTACTTGAGCAAAAACAGGACCCGTTTCGATAATTTCCAATACACTGAAGTAATTCAGAATATAACTTCTAAACGAAAAGAAATCATCCTTACGCAAAAATGTATCCGGAGTAATAAATCCTAATAGTCCAGAAGGGCAGAGAATTGTTAATGATCTTTCTATAAATGCAGAATATGAATCAAAACTTCCAGTTCTAGCTGAAATGTACTTGTTCCGTATATAGTTAATTGTTATTTTATCGAAATCTGCGCCCCATGGAGGATTACCGATGACAACATTAAATCCCCCTTGTTTAATAATATCGGGAAAAGCTTTAAACCAACTGAAAGGTTTAATCTTTTTATCTTGATTAAAATCAATATTTGAAGAATAAAAGTCGTTATCAATTAAACTATTCCCATCTTTTATATTATTATCAAGCGTAGGTAAGATTCTATCATGCCAGAGACTTAACTGTTGCTGGATGGAAACTTCGGTTTCTCCTTCCATGCATTTAAGAAGTAGGCTTAATTTAGTGACCTCCACAGCATTGATATCAATATCTACACCGAAAATATTATTAATCAGTATGCGTTTTTTTTCTGATGTCGTCAAATGACCATCTGGTGTTAAGGGATGATCTTTTTTCCCTTTTGATGGCTTTAGATTTTCGGTATAGTACCTTTTATGAAAATCAAGCAAGTATTGATAGGTACCTATAAGAAACGATCCGCTTCCACAGGCAGGATCAACGATCTTGATTTTACTGATTTCTGAAGGTGTTTTACCTTCTATTAATTTACCGACAGTGCTTTTAACTATGTAATCGACAATATATTGAGGTGTGTAATAAACACCACCGGCTTTACGGACTTCTGGTTTTTCTTCTATTTTGGCATGATGGGCAGGCGTTATTCGAATGACTTTACCAAGAAACTGCTCATAGGCACTTCCCAGAATTTCAACTGAAAGTACAGAAAACTCATAAGGACATTCCGGATAGTACAATTCATTGATGATGGTCCTTATGACTTTATTGTCAATTTTCAAATTTTCGGTAATCAGATCTTTAGAAATATCAAACAATCCAGAATTATACTTTTCATCTGCAATCCGGAACTGGTCAAAGAGATTATGATAATAATCACCCTGCTTAATGGCATGTTTAAGATTGCCGTAAGGCTCTACACCACGATCTTCGGCAATTCGTAGAAATATAATTCGGTCAATGGTTTGTTGGACAGCGTAATTGATTTCATCTTCATCGAGCTGTTTATTATTCCAGCTTATACTTGTAGCGAGGTAAGTTCTCCAATTATCCAGAGATTGTAAAAATTCTTTGTCGACAGTAGCAGTACCTTTCTTAAGGGTAGTGCTTTGTAAGAACTTATCAAAACTGCCTTTCAGTACATATTCTTTACTGAATGTTTCCCAAATAAAATCAAACTCATTTAGGTATTCACGGAAGGTCATGAAACGAATTCTGGCGACAGAAGCTTTATCCGAAGGATCTGGTTTTATCGTGCAATCGTAGACCGAAAACTCCTCAAAATCTGTTATTATGCTAATCGGATGTTTGGCGCTCCAGCCATAACGACGAATCTGGTAAGCAGGTTGAATATCCTCCTTAACAGAGACACTGGGTTTTTTGGCTTCAACAAAGAAGAGACGTTTCCCACCAGATAAGCGAAATGAATAATCCGGGGCTTTTGTCGTACCGGCAACTATAACCTTGTCTTCATGAATAACTTCCCGGTATGCCTCCGCATGCCCAGATTCATTATCAATATCCCATCCTAATGCTTTGAAAAAAGGATCAATGAAATCCCGTCTGGTCTGAGTCTCATTATAATCCGATTTTTTATAGGATTCGTATTGTTCTTCGAAGCGTTGAACTAAATGGGATATCCTTTGGAAGGCTTCTTCTTTTGATAACATAATTAGGAAATACCAATATTTTATTTCTGTTTTTTATTTTTTTGATTTTTAATTTGCGGGGGATTCATAAAATTATCTATGAGCTCATTAGATACTGTCTGTCTATAATATTTTTCTTTCTCAAATTCACCCAGTTTAGAAAATAACTCGCAAATTGGTAAAATATATTGAGGATCACCTAAAGTGTTTTCTGCTATTTCCTCTAAAAGTTTAATCGCATTATCTTTATTCAAAGGATCTAGGTTTATCAAAGCAACAGCTTTAAAATAATATGGTGTATACCATTCTGGAAATGACTTTATAGCACTATCGCACAATAAGATAATTCCTTCAATATTCTTAGCTTTATCAAGCAGCAAGATTTCCTTAAAAATTGAACTTTCCTTAGTATCTCCTTTTATCATTGTGGAACCACCTTGCTTTATTAGATGTGATCCATTAAATTGAACTATTGAAACAATGCCTCTTTCAGTTTTTTTTACCTTTGTTTCAAGCTCTTTGTTTTTTTTATTATCTAAGATTGTACCCCAAAATGACAAAAAGGTACCTAGAATTATCAATATAAAACCAACAATTGAATACCAATGCATATTACTCATTGTATTTTAATAATCAATTATATACAAATTCAAATTTAAGCGCTACTAATGATTTAATTTATATGTCTCTAATAAAAACTTACATAATGAACCAGCAAGATTAACTGCCAATTCAGAATGTCTAATCGAAGGTTTATAAACCTTGTCAATATTACCGTGAGCATCACTGAATTTATTTCTAAGTGATCCTAAACCTTCAACAACTGATTTTATTCCTCCTAGAATTTGATGAAAAATCTTTTCATGATGTTGCTCTGGTGAAAGATTTAAAGATAGTGAAGTCATTTTATACAATTTTGGCAACTCAATATCATCTTCGTATTGAATTCCTTTTCCCACTAAAATATGCTTACAGGTTATTTCAATGAGAGTCCTAGCCATAGTTATTGCACCCTCAGGATCTGTAAATTTACGATCGTTGGCTTTTTCCCAATCATGAAGTATTGATTCTGAATTTATCCTTTCTATTGTCGAATCGATTTCAAATTTATAACTATATTCAAAGGTTTCAAGTTTAAGTAAAATTGGCTTAAATGCATCCCATAAAAAATCCTTTCTTTCTTTATAATGTTGGAACTTATTTTTTATAAAATGCCAAAATTGAACAGCCGTAAGGCTATCTCTGACAAATTCAGGTAACTGACCTTTAATATAATGATTATTAATCAATTCCTGACGATAATTTTGATAATCGTCATTCCTTAATGTTCCTCCTGTTGCAATTTCTATTAACATGTTCTGAAATGCTTCGACTTTTTCAAATAATTCATTCATTTCAACAAAATTGCACTCTTTGGATAACTAAATATATGCGTAATGACCAAATATACGAAAATTAATAAAAATCAATGATATAAAGGTGGATACTTTATGAATATTGAAAATGAGTTTTTAATACTCATCAAAACATGTAGATAAAGAAGAAAGAGTGGATGATTCTGAAGGGTAAAAATTAAAACCGATGAACATAGTATCCACCGCATCTGAAATATGCGTTGCTTCTTCCTGGGGATATTCCGGATCTCGTTCTTTGGATTTATCTTTTTCAAAGCCATTCCGTCCATAAATGATCCCGGCTTGTTCCATACTAAGGATCAGGTACTCACAATTGTATCGATTGAAGGTGGGAAAAAGGTATTTCTGACCTTTCAAGGCCAGGTCCCAATAGAATTGTTTGAGCTTGTGTGCAACAGGTTTGCCTATGTATTTTTCATCCACATACCATCCCCTGGATTGCAGAACGCGGATTACTTCATCCTTATATGAATATTCCATGACCGGATGTTGGGCAATGGCTGTGGCGTCGTAAAAGAAATTGATGGTCTTTACAGGATGGTACACATAATAATCGCAAAAATCGGAAACGACATCCTTGAGTTTCCGGGGCGTTTTGACATAAAAGGATTTCAAAAAACGCAACTCAGAATTATCGATTACCTGTCCCACCACCAGGCAATTGATGTTGGCCCCATAATCCAGGGCAATGGAAATGGGCTGACTGGTAGCAATATCGGCATCCTGCCGGCAGCCCAGGGATTGGATCTTTTCAAAGTCAAATCTCTGATCATCCAGCCGGGAATTATCAAACCGGTCGTAATAGTGCACCTTAGGATTCAGGGAGGAATAAAATCCATCCTGCACCTTGCGGATGCGTTCATTGAGGATGGAAGTGCGAAACACCATCGGTGGCAGGTCCCGTTTCATCTGCCGGATGAATTCCTCACCCAACACTTCAATGTTATCCAGGGCGGAAAATTCAAGGTACAGCGTAGCCTTTGACCGCAGCAACGCCAGGTCATTGGACAGGGATGTAATTCGCTTCTTCAAAGATTCGCAAGGAGGATTTTGCTTTAAGCGGTGGATATGAAAGAATAGCTGTTCGATGGTACGGATCAGCTCCGGATCCATCTCCTGGACTTTATCCAGGATCCAGGCAGCAGACTGCGAGGTGGGCATATCGGTGGTGAACACCTGCCCATGGTGCCAGGGACAGTTTTTGAAATAATTGATGTTGCCCCGGTTGGCCTGGAAGGTTTCATCCTTGAGCCGGTCAAAGTTCAAAAACTTGGCTTCATCACCGATCAGGTAATCCAGGCTCATGGAGTTGGTGGATCCCACCCGGTCCTGCGAGATCAGATGCTGAATAGAGCCATTGAACCAGCATACCACATGATCATAAGAGAACGGATCAATGTATGGCGTCTTGAAATTGTAGCTCTTGGGTGGATGTCGTCCGACAAAATAGTGCCGGTCCCGGACGTATCCCATGCGTTCCAATGCATGGAAAGTGGATGGCAATGTACGGGTAAGAAGCTGCTTGTAGGTTGCCCCGATGATCGCTCCGGAGCTTCGGGGCATGGCAAAAACATTGCGGATCAGCCGGGGAGCAATGATGCCTTCTGTCTTACCGGATCCACGACCGGCCACCACGTACTCATCTTTGGCAGCGATGTACATGGCCCGCTGCTGAGGATAGTTGAAATATAATTTTGCTGGGCGTTCATTCATCCGGAGTGGCTTCGAGGTAGATTACCTGATCATCCTGAACTTCTTCGATGTAATCGGAAATGTATTTCTGTTTTAACTGTTTGATCCTTTCCTGGAGGTCTTGCATTGATTTTAATCCGATCAACCTAACATCGGAAGAAGGTTCAAACGAAGGAGGAATGATCGCATTCCAGTCCGGGATCTCCATATCAATTTTATCAAGCTGCGTGGCTTTAGCCAGCTTGTCAGCTGCCATGACCATGGCCACGGGATTATGTTTGTGTTTGGCCACCAGGTAGGCTTCCTTGAGCATTTTGATCACCGTATAGCGGTGAAATTCCTTAGAAGCATTCTGGACATTGCCCACCAGGCGCTTGATGTTTCCCACATCCAGATAGGCCGTCTGTTTGGCAATGCCAAAGGTGTTCATTAAAAAGGTGACCATCTGATTATCAGTGATCGTGGGATCCTCCAGCCAGGCTGAGAAACCTGCCCGGTAGCGCAGGAATATTTCCTGCTCCTTGTCAGAAAGAACCATTTTGGCATCATGCCCAAAAAGGTTCGCCTGGATCTTGTCAAAGGTTGTTATTTCCTGCTTTGTACGCGACATGGAATCAGATGTCCAGCTCTTCAAATTCGGCATCATTCATCAGCGACAGAGTGAGCTCCTCTGCCTGGGGGCTGCCTTTCTTGGCCATGTCCACAATATTTTTCCGAATTTCAAACTTGGCACGGGTCTTTCCCACAAAATACCGGTAAAAGGCCGGTGAATCCTTATCGTTCATCAATTCACAGAACTGATAGACATTTACACCGATTAACACGGCGATCTCACGGAAGGTGAGAAATGCCGCAGCATATTCTTCAACCAGTGCAAGCTGTTCATCGGTCAGTTCCATGCCTTATGAATATATTTTGTAAGGGATTCCGGAGGCAATCGCCTCCAGAAGGCATTGCTTGTAGGATTCGACAATATCGGGAATGGTGATGATCGAACCGGATTCATAGCGAACATTGACCGTGAAATTGTTCGATGCCACAACAGCCACTTTCCAGTCCTCGTTTTCAAGGATCAGAATCTTCGCATGGCAATTGGCCAGGGTGATCTGGTCAACCAGGTGACCGGCAAAGTTCAGCAGTCCCATCTTATGCCGTTTCACGCGGATATCCACCAGGCATTCCAGCTTAAGAATAAGGCCATCTTTCGAAGCATTGTACAGCGAACGGATGGCGACTTCTGACAAAGAAAAGGTCGAAAGATACACGTTAGCCGGTCCGATTTTATGAATCAGGGCCGTGAACAGATCGTGCATACTCCAGTGACCATGCGAGAAATAAAACCTGATTTCATCTCTGGCCAAACCACTGATGAGAGCATCCACACTTCGGGTATCGGACTTTATGAAGCTTATGCCCATGGCTGTTAGATCTTAACCGTAATGCCATAGGATTTAAGCTCCGCAATCCTGGCATCCACTTTTTCTTTGACCACAGGATTATCAGTGGATTTATACCTGGAAATATAGCTTCTGGCTGCCGTGATCTTCTTTTGAATATCAACGGCCAGGTTGGTATCAATGATCTCACCTTCTTCATCCTTGGGAGCAACGGCCAGGTAGGTATCAATTTTTTGCCAGTTATCCTGTTTTGTCCTGAGCATCTCATCCATTTCCTTCATCAGTTCGCTGCGCTGTTGAGCATCACCTGAGGCAGCCATCAGGGCATGGCGGGAAGCGATCTCCCGGTTAAGGACGATGTTGTTATCGTACAGCACTTTCAGATCCGCGGGCAACTTGTCATAGTTGACCGTTGGATGCTTTTTGATGCGATAGGATCTGCTGGTTTTGACTTCAGGCTCCGGACGGATTTCAGAAGGAAGGGATTCAATTACCTTCAGACCAAAACCGGCTGCAAACTGTGTTCTCACTGAAGTTGCTTTCTCATAGGGATAACTCACCAATGAACATAGGGCAGATACCAGGCGGATACGGTTGGCCCTGGTATCTCCGGTGCGTATGAGATTGATCTTCAAAAAACGGTTCAAACCGTATTTGATATACAATTCCAGGCCTGTCTGGAATTGCCTTTCGGGATCCTGCAGCCAGGAGAGAATTTCCTTGTGTTTTGGATTGGGTTGTATCATGACTTCATATTTTGATGGTTCTGGAAAACGATTCTGGATAAAGGTCATCAGGTTTTGGTTCAAGCCATTGTCATTGATGGCCATAAACTGGCATGAACTGGTCAGCGCTTCGATCTGCTCCGATGAAAGGGATTTAAAGATATCCACTTTCTCTCCCTGGAGCTTGACCGGAGATATGTCCTGGAGGTTGTTCACGTACAGGCTTACGATTGTATAGCCAATGCCAGAGGCATAATCGTACCTGGACATGATCTCCGGGAAATGGATTTTAGAAAAAGGCACCGGCACATGCAGGTCATAATGCAAGGCCGGTAATCCTTTTAACAGCAGAACATCCCGTGTGCGTTTCAGGCGGTTCATCCAGATCCGGTTGGCAAAGTAGCTATCCGGCATCCGGGCAAGGTCAACACTGTACCAATGCCTGATTTGGGATACATCAAGGGGCTTTAAAAAGAAAAAGTCATCGCACATGTAAATGAATGGCTCGGATAGCTCTATGCCGGATGTTTTGATCAGGTGAAGGAATTTGTGGATCATGTTCCCGTCTGCATTCCCACGGTAAAAATCATTGCAGGGAACATGGATAATTCCGGTCAAAAAGCCAGGATCAGCTCCAACGACATAAATATTTCGGTATCCGCACAGGTATTTCTGAACGCTTCGAATGGAATACCGTAGTTCATTGTTCTGCCATTTGCTGCCTGAACCCAGCACATAGATCACATCCATTGGTGAATTACCATTCATAGCGCGACAGTTTTAAGTTACCAAAAGTAGCAGCAGGTAATTTCCATTAAAAGGACAAAGGGGCCACGAAAGCCCCTTTGATCCCAACAACAACCTATTATTACGAAAACAGCAGTCAAAAATCAAATGCCGGAACCTGATGCCGATGTGCCATCTAAGATGGGACCATCGTAAAGCGGAGCAGGCGTATAGGCATAGGAAAAGATTTCCATGGTCATGCCTTTGCGGTCCGCGGTTTTCTGGCCCGTGGTGATTTTCGGTTTACACTTTGCGGGGAAACCGGCATTGCCGATCACCCGCTTGCGGCCTGACACTTCTTCAAAGATGAAGACCATGCTGCTATTATTAACAGCTTTGGCAAATGCCAGCACTTCAGATTCTGTTCCCGGGAAAAAGATTTCGGCCTTATTGACAAAGCTTTGCCCATCGACTTCACCCTGGGGTTCATCTGCGACAAACGATGTTTCCATGGTGGAATAAATCCTGAAGAAATGAGCTCCAGCAAGGAACGTAAATCCTGGGCTGGCCTCAAGTGTCACCTCATCGTCCGGGGAAGCCGGTAAAGCGGGTAATGCTGGGAAATTATCAATTGAACTGATGGGTGCGTACCACCCAATGGTTTTTAGTCCTCCCATGTTCTCTTTGCCATCGCCCCAGAGCAGATCGGCAAAGTTGAACATGGCAATACCCTTTGGCTTAGGCACAAGGGACAGGGCTAACAGCGGCACAGCAAACCAAAGGGGATGAAATCCTGTTACCGAAGCAAAGATCACGGTGACAGCCAGGATGAAAAGCATACTGGTGATTATTCGAAATGTCTTCATAGTATTTGCGATTTTTATTGGTTAATCAAATGATCAAAGTACGGATCCGGATCCGGATCCAGAGCCGGAAGGAACTGGTATCTCGGCACCATCGCCCATGTCCACCATGAAGCGCTTTTTATGCAGGGACTGCATCTGTACGCCAAAGACCAGCTTGACGACGAACTGCACTACAAAGGGATTGTCCACCCGGCGCACTTCGATGAACTCCTGGTCGGATGTCTGATCAACACCCACCTCCAGGTTGCTGTAATCCGTCAGCAGCACCCTGTTGCTACCCTGCTTGCCGATCATCGGGGCCAGGGTGCAGCGACCTTCCGTACCGAGTAAAAGCGTGTAATCCTTCTTGTCGATGGTACGGTTGAAAATGTCCAGCATGGCTCCCATCTCATTGAGGAAGTAGTTATTATACTCATCAAAGAGGGCCTGGGAGACATACATGATGGTCTTCTTTCGCCTGAGCTCCAGGGGTGCCGATTTCCACATGGTCAGCAGGTACTCCAAAGGATCACCGTTGCCAAGGGTGAAATAAAAAGGATACAGGTTTCCAAGAGCCTGGGAGATGTTGCCATCATCCAGCTCATCATCAATGATCTTGTCAAAACCATCGAACACATGGTAAGCGTCCAGGATCAGATCATCCCTTTGTCCGCAGAACAACGAGAGGTTCAGATCTTCGCTGACGGATTCCATGATGGCACGCAGCATGACCAGCTCCCAGGGATGTTTCTTGGACTGGTTCTTTCCCAGCAGCACATCCGGACCATAGGCCACAGTACGGTAGTTTTCCGGGAAATCTTCCACCACCACATCGCCAGGATACACCTTCAGGGTGCGGGTGACTGTCTTACCCACCTCTTCCTGTTTGTTGACAGCACCGGTATGGGGTTTTAAGATCCCGTTGGTGCGTTCAAACGTGGTGATCTTGCGTTCATTCTGAATGTTGGGCACCAGATTCAGGTATTTCATTGAATCTTCCAGCCCGATCAAAGGCAGCCAGAGCAGTTCCTTCTGGTAAAGGATGGCCGTATCGTGTAATGATTTTACATCAATTGCAGGCATAATGCATGGTTTTAAGGTTAATTAACAGTGTTCCAGAACTCAAGGGCAGAGCGAAACTGCGCTGCGAAGTCATCATCTTTCTTTTGAGCTTTCGCAGGATTATCCGTCGAAGAAACAGCCAGGGCAGGTTCTTCACCCGGCAGGTCAGCAAGCTGTGCCACCTTTTCTGAAAGGGATTCCACGGTAGATGAAAGCTGCCGGTAATCCTTCGAAAGCCGATCCAGGGTAAGGGAAAGCTCTTTGTTCACCGATTCAAGATACTGGGTGGTTTTCAGGTAATCCTCCAGCTGGGAAAGCTGATCGGTGGAAAGATAAATCCCTTCGTGGGTACTCTCAAGCCCTTCAAGGCCGAGTAATGATAAAAGAATGGGAAATTGAGCATTCATTCCTTGTGATTTTTGATCTTTAATAGAGATTGATTTTTCAAAAGCGCCTTGTGAAAGTTCCATTGCTTTGGAAACGGCACGATCGAATGTGGCGATTTCATGAATGAATGTTCCCAGTGCATCCTTTGCGAAATACAGCCTGCCGCTGAGGTAATCATCCGATACCTGGGGCAGATGTGCTTTCACCTGGCTGATGAAATGATCAGCCAGGGGATTGAGAACCTCCTTTTGCAGGTTCTCGTATTTTCCGGAAAGGATCTCCTGAAAAGTCTTGATCTTATCAGGTGTCTGGGAAGATACCACATCATGAAACCGCACTCCCATCTTCTCATAGGCCGGTCTTAGATCCACAATGGACATGATAACACCAACGGAACCTACTTGGTCGAACGGGGAATTGGCAATGATCCAGTCAGCGGCGGATCCAATCCACAGTGCAGCCGATGCCATCATGCCATCCACAAAGGCAACTACCGGCTTTTGGGAATTTAAAATGGCGTTTGCCAGTGTTTCCGTACCATCCACCGTTCCACCGGGGGAATCCACATACAGGATCGAAGCGATAAAGCCCGGCGTGTTATCCACCATCTGGATCATTTCCGTTAAGGTATTCATCCCCACGTCCCCGCAGGGAACATCATCTTTCACCAGGGGACCGCGAACAGGGATCAGTGCTATGCTGCCTTGCTGGATGCCGGCAATATCCGACAAATGATGAAGCGGTTTTACTTGCTTATGATTTGCAGCAAGGGATTGCAAATGGTCTTTCGGGTAGGGAGTGAAAGCATCCATGGGAGAAATACCCAGCAGGGAATTGATCACCGGCAGATAGCTGTAGGCGGATTGCTGGTCGATGAACCAGGGTTTGCGAAGGATGGATGACAGAAGGCTAAGATTCATCAGTGCACCAGGGCGTTTTGAACTGGTGCAATATTACTTGGGATACGCTTTACAATAAAGGACTTGACAATCAGGACTGATTGGAATCAAAGAAGGAAGAATTCAATCCCACACCGGTAAAAACTCCATAAACACCATTTAAATCCTTCACCTGGGCCGGAACCTCCAACCGGAATTCAAATCGCAGGGGAAAATTAAGATCCCCGATGATCTTATATGTTCCATTGGCATCTTTATAACGGCAAATGATAAGGGCCTGGCAAAGGCCGCGTAAATGACCCTGAACATCCTCCCGATCCTTGGGGATGAACAATGCCAGCTGCTTTTCATAATAGACACCGGAGGCACCCCGGATGGATTTATCTTTAAACGAAACCGTTTCCTGGGTGGTGATGATTTCATTCCATGAGCAACCTGCTTTAAATGTGATAGTTACTCTTGATTGGGTATCTGCCTCAGAAATGGATTGAACATCATGCTTGCTACAATAAAACAGCCGGGTGATCCCACCCATGTTGGGACCGGAGAATAAATCGATGATTTTCATAGGCTGAAGAAGTTACCGACAAAACTCAACAAAAAAAACATGACGGACAGGTTTATAGTTTACCGACAAAACTCAACAAAAAAAAGTTTACGACTTACTGAAAAACGATTTCCGGTAACGGAAATAAGACTTGCACAGGGCATCAAAATCCACATGATCGGGATTGATATCGCGAAGCGTGCAGAAATCATTGATGCTTTGAAATATTCCGAAGTTATTCTTACCCAGACCCTCAAGTATTTCATTGTCCATGTTCTGGATTTTTTCTTTCAGGGAAATGCGGGACTCCATGAAATGATAAAAATCCTGACGAAACCACCAATGGATGATTTTTTGGAAGTTGCGGACATTGGAATCGTTGATGTAAAAATAGCAGGACGGATTTTTAGGAAACCTTACACACTGATAAGGTAAGGTGATCTTGATGGAGGATTCATATTGTGCTGGAAGCACATGAGCGGTTTTTGGAGGAATCTCCAGCATGGGATAAAGAATGGGAAAAAGGATGCCCGTATTGGAGGCGAAAATTGGCTCAGGCCCAAACAAATGGACAAGATAATCCTTCAAAAATGGCTTCAGGGGAAGCTCAATGATCATCTCAGAACCCATGCGGCAAATGAACAACATAGAATCGAAATATTAAAGTACAGGATCCTGTACGAACAACCGCCCAAGATTGGTGAACAACCGAAGATTGTCCGATAAGGGATTGTTCACCTGGTAACACTCATACCTTTCGTCGGTAGATGAAAGCACCAGGATGGATCTTCCATGGTTCATAAAACCTTTTTCAAAATCCTCCATACTGGCCAGGCGAAAATCCGAGGGTAATTGATCATAATACTCAAAACCGTGCTCGTCTGTTTTCCTCATAAAAAAAAATATTTTTTGCATTTTCCAAACGGAAAACCCTCTCCAACACTCCAACATTCCAACATCCTCCAACATGCTCCAACATTCTCCAACAGAAAAAAGAGACTTATATAATTCATAATCAATACTATATTCTTTTTGTAGGAATGTTGGAGTAAAAAATGAAAAAATTTTCCAAAATCGCTGAATAATTTTTTTTTCTTCATCAGGGATTGACCATAAGCAATTCGTTCCGGTTGGTAAAACGGACATCCAGATGCGTCCAGGTACCTGTATTAGCTTCCATTGTGGTCAAGCCCAGCGGTTTAAGAAACTGAAAGTTCTTTTTTATGGCCAGCTGGATCTCCTGGGCCGGTATGGATGAAATGTAAAAATCCATAGCCCGGCCATAGCGATGCTGGGAAAGAAGGGCGCCGACCTTTGTCGCCGGTGGACGAAATCCTGAATACTGGCGGTTGCCGCCCATGTGCCAGGTATTGATGATCAACGGCTTTTCAAAATAATCCCTGATCCATCCAGCTATGGAAATCACTTTGGGATCGATAAACCAGAGGCTGTTTTGACCAAAGCGGGAATAAATGGATTCAGGAACAAATTCCTGCAGGTAGAAATGATCATGGATTTTCATCGCTAAAATGGTCTATCGTTTTCAGGAGCAGGGCTATTGGGATCATCATCAAAAACTTCAGTTTTGGTGTCAAAACTATCCGAGGAGAATTTCTCCAGGTTCATACCCAGCAATTCATACTTGAAACACCAGCAACTGCTGATAGCATCCTTAAAGCGCGTGGAAGGCATATAACCAATGTATGCCTTGTGGTGCTTTAAATAATGTAAAAGGGATGTCAGATCCAATCCGTTCCTGGAATGCTGCATGCGGAAAGCATGCAGATACTCCGGGTGAATTTTGTTGAACCGGAAATAAATGACTTTTACCGGGTAGGGAAAAACAACTTCTTCTGCTTCGCTGGAATTGCGCTGTACCTTCAGGGATGACCGGGTATTGATTTTGAAATCATAGCCTTCCATGATGGATTTTGTTTCAAACAGGAATTCAATCATTTGCAGGAAAGCAGCAAGCGCTTCCGAAGAGCTTAGCTGCTTTGAGATAGAATCGATCTGATCCAGGGATATCCTATAGAGTTGCTCAAAGGAAAATCCGAGGGAAAGATGAGATTCCAGGATTTTCACCGGAGCAAGGATCGTTGTAAAATTGCGGATGAGACGCTCATCAAATTCGACCATTCGCTCCTGCAGATCGGTTTTAAGGGCATCAAATATGATTGAATACACGCTGGACAGCCGATCAGCCACGATGGGGCGCAGGGGTAAAATTTCCAGCAGCATCCCCGACAATGTTTCCCGTTCCAAGGCCTTGAGCTTATCAAACAGCTCGACCTGTTGGGTGGAATATTTCTGACGATAAAATAAAGCAAAATGGAACGGGTAAATAATGCATTATCATCCCTGGT
>Ga0116142_10002957_pt1 | contig 17614 bp, 15 predicted proteins | sample AD_UKC033_MetaG_FD_89785 | JGI IMG/M metagenome (GOLD analysis project Ga0116142, IMG submission 89785) | Active sludge microbial communities of municipal wastewater-treating anaerobic digesters from USA - AD_UKC033_MetaG | ecosystem: Engineered > Bioreactor > Anaerobic > Digestate | place: USA... | reverse complement strand
TACAGAACATGCATGCGTATCGAGCTCCTTGAGTTCGGCCTCAGGTGAAGGTTCTTCTGCAACTGCAGGAAGTTTCGCCGCCAACTCGCCGGCGCGGGCAACCCCTTTTTCTGCCAGCTTGCGAATCGTCTGTGCTGCCCGACGCCGCAGCTCTTCATGTGGCCCGTCAAGGAAAGGCGCTACCAGTGCCGCGCTGGCATCAGAGATAAAATGTCGCAGAACATAGATTGCAGAAGACTGAAAAGGCGTGCGGCCCGAAGAAATCATGGCCTGCAACAGACGAAAACTGGTAAACGGCTCGATGCTTCGCAAACTGCGGGCAGCATTTGCGCGCACCCGGTTGTCGCTGTCTTCGAGCAGCGGAAAAATATAGGCAAAAAGTTTGAGATTACCGAGCAGTTCGAGAGCCTCAATGCTGTTTGCGCGCACGCGGGCGTCTTTATGATTCAAAAATGGAATCAGAGTTCGGCTCTCAGCCGAACTGCCAAAAGCACCGACGGCAGAAATCATGGCAGCAAGAACCCGTGGATTCTGTTCGATTGGCAGCAATTCAAGAAAACATGGCAGTGAATTCGAGCGGTTCTGCTCGATCAGTGCTTTGATCAGCGTACACTTTTCATCATCATCGAAACGCAAAAAGGTCGCGGTGTCGAGAACTTCTGGCAGAAGCATCAACAGGGGGTTGTCGGTCTTCGGTCGCCGCATGGTCTTGACGGCAGCCAGGGCACGGCGCGCATAAAAGCGGATTTCCAGGCTTTCGTCGATCTCGGCAATCTGTTGCAGAGAAATTATCGCTGCCCGATCAGGCTTGCGACAAAGCATGGAAATGGCTTTTTTTCGGTCCTGTTCGTGTGGTGACCTTAATAGAGAGCTGATTGATTCATCGACCGGCACAATTTCCTCCCGCGCGTTCTGAAATGCACTTACGGCGAGCCCTGAGACTGTTTGCCGGCAGAGTCGATAAAAGCTCCGGCATTACTGAGATAGGTCTTCGCATTGATGATCAATGCCGAAACAGCCTGCAGTTCGTCGTTGATATCGGCAATATCGACCTTTGAGAAGGCCGAAACGCCTTCCGCGGTCATTCTTCCATGTGGATGAGCAGCGGTATAGAGCTCGGCAATCTTAGACCTTTCTTTGGAGACCACTGAATCCCAGTTGGTGGTAAAATCAGCTTCCATGCCCACACTGACTTTCTCGGCAAAAACTTTCTGATGCAGAATGGCCAACAATCTGACCAAACCGCCAAAAGCCTGTTCAAGCAGACCTGGCAGCTCAACCAGAAGATCTGCTGTCTTCGAAGCATTTTCCAGCTCGGGCACGACCTTTTCAAGACTCACCAGCAGAGCTGAAACGTCGCCGGCAGCAATGAGCTTTTCTGTCTCATGCGATTTTTCCGTCATGGCTTCAAGAGTTTTGAGCAGCTGGTTGCGGGAGTCATATAGAGAACTCTTGAGATCGGCAAGCTCGGTCAGTGTTGCGTGACGAGGACTGGCGCGAACAAGCTCATTTTCTGCCGATTCGATAACTTCGACTCCCGCCAGAATATCCTTTTCCATGACAGTCAGAGCGGTGACCGGCTTTTCGAACACCACGAGAACTTCAGCCAGTTTATTGAACCGGCCGCGCTCGGCCTCAATTTCTTCCTTTTTTGGCATATCGCTGCGAGCTCTTGCAATACTGGCCGGTAATTTGGCGACAAAAGAAGAACCTGCTCCCAGCGCATCGCGCAGGGTAGCCAGAGAGGACATTTCAGCCTTGATGTTCTCCGGGTCGACAATGCCGGTATAGGGATAAACCTGATCGGCAGGAGTCTGTCTGACTTTATCGACGATCTTGATCAGCTGATGGCAATGCTCGCCGACGGTGGCATGCGTCTTTTCAAATGCAGAAAAAGCTTCTGCCAGATTCTCTATCAGGGCCGCCGCATTGTTGACAGACTCGCGCATTCTTGTCAGTTTTTTTTGCGCTGCCAAAGCCTGGGTTGAATCCCGGACAACATCGGCAAGCACTTTGTCTGCTTCCTGTAGAACAGCCGGAATACTGTCCTTCAGGGCAACGCCCTTCGCCATGGCTGGTTTTGCCATGGCCAGAGCTGATTCGATGGCCGCAGTTTTTGCCGTCTGTTCAGCCCGGTAGCGAAAATACATTTTGCCAGCTACGGCAGCCCCTGAAGCCAGCAGCACCAGAACTACGATGGCAGCAGCGAGCTGCCCGACAGTCCAGCCTTGCGCTTCGCGCTTCACGGATGAATATGATGCGCTAAAGCGATGAGCCGGAGCAGATGGCCTGATGCGGCTGCCGGGCGGCCCGCCGATCATGCCGATAATCTGGTCAGCAAATTCAGTCTGAGACTCATCAGCAGAAATTTCGTCAGAATTTTCACCACTGACATTGAAACCAGCCTTGATGAGAGCATTGATAGCGGTATGAGCATTTTTTCGAACAACCGGAAAAGGCGCCCGCGTCATTCTCTGCAAAATCGGAAAATACTCGGGCCGTTGCAGTTCTGCCAGAACATAAACAGCCGTACGCTGGTAAAATTCTTCAGGGTGTTCGACCAGACTCATTATCGGCGGCCTGATATCGACACCATCAGCCGCACGCAGCGCCAGAATGGCATTGCCGCGAACACGATTATGCGGATCTTCAAGAAAAGGAATGAGATAATTCAGGCTTTCGGGGTCGCCAAGCATGCCAATAGCCTCGACAGCATTGGCGCGACAACGGTTGTCCGGGTTGGCGAGTCCTTCGAGCAGACAGGGCACGGCGCGCGCGTCATAGAGGCGGCCAAGAAGAATATAGATTTTCCCGACAACCATGGGATCGCTTTCCTGCCCAAGATATTCCATGAGCGGTTCCACAGCTTTTTCGCCCAGCTGAACACTCTCTTTTTCGATTTCTTCAAGACGCTGACGCGGTTCGGCTATCAGAAAAGCCTGTTTGAGGCGGTAAAAAATTTCCTGTACCGGGTCTGTATGGCCGGTGATTTCTGCCAGCAGCGACTCAGGCTCGAGCTGAGGCGTTTTTTCGGCTTCTGGTTGAGAAACGGGTTCTGGCTCTGGTTCAGGCTGCGCCAGACTTTCCACGAGCTCTACTGCACGAACCACCCCTTTTTCAGCAAGCAGACGAAGTGTCTGCTCAGAACGCAGGCGCAGTTCTTCATGCGGACTGTTGAGAAAGGGCGCCACCAGTGCAGCGCTGGCGTCAGATTCAAAGCAGCGCAGCACAAATATTGCCGAAGCCTGAAAAGCGATCTTTCCTGAAGAAATCATGGCCTGCAGCAGACGAAAGCTGGTAAACGGCTCGATACTCTTGAGACTGCGGGCAGCATTGGCTCGCACGCGGTTATCGGGGTCTTCGAGCAAAGGGAAAATGTAGGCAAACAGTTTGAGGTTGCCGATCAGTTCGAGCGCCTCGATGGCATTGGCGCGAACACGAGCATCACGGTGCGACAGACACGGAATCAGAAAACGGCATTCGGCAACCGTGCCAAAAGTGCCGATAGCAATGACAAGAGTAGCTATCACATGCGGGTCCTGCTCGATTTTAAGCAACTGCGTGAGGCATTCGAGAGTATCCGCGCGGTTCTGACCGATCAAGGCCTTTAGCAGCTGGCATTTTTCTTCGTCGTTGAAGCTTTGAAAGGTTGCAACGTCAAGCTTTTCGGGAATCAGCTTCAAAATTGGATCATCAAAGCGCACGCGCCGCATGCCCTTGACCATGGCCAGGGCTTTTCGGGCATAGAACCTGATTTCCAGGCTTTCATCAATCTCGGCGAGCTGTTGCAGCGCAATCACCGACTCGCGGTCGGCAGTTCGCGCCAGCGCACCGACAGCCTTCTTGCGATCTTCCTCGTGGGGAGATTTCAGAAAGGCTTCAACCAGTGAATCCATTGTCACACCTCTTCACTTCGGCAGATAATGCTTTGCACGAGTATATGATTGTATGAAATTCCAGTCAACAATATCTGTCTGTAATAGCCACAATTGTCAACCATAAATATTGGCAAAACTACTGTTTGACAAATCAAGCAGCAGCCGTTACATTTTTTATGTAAAATAAAAAATAAAGGAATCAGGCACACTCTGTTTTATGAAAGGGGCAAAAATGCCGAGAGTTGCCAAAGTGTCAGAGCTCTTGCGTCGTGTCACTCTATGGTCAGAACGTGTTCTTGCGATTTCAATTCTGATGGGCATGGCCGTTTTCTTTTACGGCTCGCTGACAATGGTCGGAACAGAAGACTGGTCAAACGTTGATACGCTTTATGACCTGATAAACCGCATACTGCTGCTGGTTATCTGCCTCGAACTGATTCGCACGCTGCTCACACATGAGCTCGAAGCCGTACTCGAACTGCTCGCCTTCGTCGTCGCGCGAAAGACGATGAAACCCGATCTGACAGTCCTCGACATTCTGCTGTGTTCGATTTCGTTCGTGATTCTGCTGGCCGCCAGAAAATTCCTGAGCCGCAAAGATCTGCCTCAGGCAACCGATTCAACCGAAGATTAGAGCCTGGTCAGCCGGTTTTGCGCACGAGAACCCAGGTGGTGCCATGACTGCCGGCACGGCCGCAGGGCAGAAAAACTGTGCCCTTGGCGTAGGTTTTGGTAGCTTCGGGGTGTTCTTTACATTTGTAAATGCCTGCAATAGCGACTCTGGTTCCGGTTTTGCCTTCCATAATGATCTCCTTGTGATCCGCGACCTGTGGTGTGTATTTTTCTGATGCCGGGTTGTCGAGGGCACAAATCCAGAACCGGAAAAGTATCTACAGCTCAATTATAACACGAAAATATACAACGCAATCGACAATCGACAAAACCTCGTAGTAATGTGGTTCAGCGGGTCGAGGCAAATTCTTCGGGAATTTCTTTTTGCGCGCGGGTCAGGCGTTGCTTGAGATTATCTTTGCCGATATAAAACTTGCGATTGCCGGTATGCTGGGAAGCCTGCTGACGCAGTCGCTCGACCCGGTCTGGAGTCGGCGGGTGCGAGCGAAAGTAACTGCCGGCAGCAGTTTTGACCGCAACCGCCAGTTCTGCTACCGGGTCTGCAGCCTTTTTCGGCGGCGTTTCTTCTTGATATTTTTCGCCAAGCCTTTGCATGACCTTCTCGGCAGCAGATGGGTCATAACCGGCATCGGCCGAGAACTTGAGGCCACGCGCATCGGCTTCGAACTCCTGATACTGACGGTAACCACCCTGAATGATGCGACTGGCAAAACGCATGGCCATGCCGGCAAGCCAGCGGTCATCACCGAGAACCGTGCCGGCGACCTTTTCGGCAGCCATCTCGGCCTGAAAAGACTCGATGCAATGACGGGCATCAACGTGGGTGATTTCATGCCCAAGAATCGAGGCCAGCTCGGCTTCGGACTCGACAAAATCGACAAGCCCTCTGAACACAAAAATCTGGCCGCCCGGCAGAGCAAAGGCGTTGACCATTTCTGCATCGATAAGGTGAAAATCATAGTTGATCTCTTTTCGGCTGATAGAACCAAGAAGAGAGCGCCCCAGTCGTTTTATGTATGCCTCGGTCTTTTTGAAGTCTTCAGACTCCTGATCTCTGCCATAGCCAAACGACATATGACCGGCCAGGCGGGCGCCCAGCTCCATCTCTTCAGCAGCTGAGACTCTGGTAACCACCATAGCCGGCTTCAGCGCAGTTCTCTGAGCATCACCAACCAGTTCCATAACCCCCGAAAGGCCGACTTTCTCTTCTGGTTCTCCCTGCATGACGATTATGCCGCCGACAACCAGCATTATCAGAACAACAATCAGCGAATACACCGGCTTCATTTCAGCAACTCCTCGATCTTGTCCTTGTATCTGGTATAGGCCCATGAAATTGCGATCATCGTCGCGCCCAGAGCCATGAATGCAAGTATGCGCAACGGCGCTTCGAGCTCGCGCGCGTCATAGAGAAATACTTTGACAATACAGAGCAGAACCAGTCCGAGACCCGAAAAGCGCAACAGACGGTCTTTGCAGACAAAGCCAGCCGCCAGCAGACCCATGCCTAACAGCGACCAGGCCAGAGTCAAAAATCCCCCGGAAATCTGCACATACAGCAGAAAAGCAAGGCCAACGGAACCGGCCAGTGAAAAAGCGTGCGGACGAATTGAATCCATGCCGGCAAGCAGAGAGTCGGGCTCAGGCATGTCGTCACGGCCAGCCAGCCAGCGACAGGCATACAGGCATGTAACCGTAATAATACCTATTGTCCAGGGACTTGCCAGCACCGGGTTGATACTGTCACAACGCCAGTCATTGGCAAGACCATAGCCAATCGCGATCAGTGCCAGATAAAGTCCCTGCCTTCTGAAATGCCAGTTTTTGAGTTTCTGCCCCAGACCGCTCATTATAACAGCTGCAACCGCCAGAGCAGGTGGCGTCAGACCCGGCCCGAATTCAAATCTGAAAAGCACGCCAGCCAGAACAACCGCAAAATAAGAATAGGCCGGCGCGAACTGCCTTGTTCCGCCAGTTGGCGAGGCTTCCCAGCTCAGTTCGGTATCGGTGCGGAAATAGAGGTGCAGCATCAGGAAAATTACCGGAACAACCGTCAGCAGGCGATGCGAAATACCGCCCGAAGTTCCGGCAATATCGAGATTGGCGATGAACACTCTGAAAAAAGCGATGGTCACGATGAGATGCCCGATAAAACGCATCAGCTGCCAGGGCAGACGGTAGGCAACCTCGATCAGCATCAGGCCGGCGACCGCCCAGCCGATAACGACAACCGGCGCCGGCAACAGATACCAGATTCCGTAACAGAGAGCGCCGGCAGCGATTACCAGGCTGTCTTCGCAGGAACCCATAAAGAACCGGGCCTTTTCGACAGCTGCCTCACCCGGATTACTGCACCAGACTCCACGCGCCAGACCAGTCAGAATATACTGCGCCATTATCATACCGGCCAGGTAATAAACCGGCGTTTCCACGACCTTCGGCCAGGTCAGCAGTGATGCAACAAGATAAGCAATAAAGTTCATCGGGAAAAGAAAGCGGGTAACCTCTTCGCTGGCCGGGTTGCGCCGCATGAAGCTCATGCCGACAATTTCATATGTCGTCCAGAGCACGAACAACAGAGACTGAATGAACATCACGCGTTCGATCGGTCCGAGTGTCGAAGGTGGCGCGTTCCAGTGCAGGCGGGCCAGCATCGAACCATAGGTCAGCACGAGACCGGATGCGGCCAGCTGATGCCATTCGAAATACCATGAAATGCCAAGCATGCCAATCGCCATGATGACCGCGGCGACTTCGCTGAACAACGAAACCTCTGCAACGAACAACGATGCAAATGCGAAAATGAAAGCCAGACCGGTCGCCATTTCTGAGCGATAGCGCAGTGAGTGAACGATCATGCCAGCTGCTACCAGTATCAGCAGACTCATGCCGGCAACCGGCGATTCGATGACCTTTGTAGCAGTTACTCCATGCGCCGCAAATGCGGTCAGATAAAGGCACGACCAGCCGCCGCCGATCAGGCCGATCGACATGAGGTTGCCGCCATTGCGGTGTTCGAGAAAAACACCCCATGCCAGCAGAAGAACCGAAAAAACTGCGCCGGAAGCAAGCTTTGCCCACGGCCCGAGCGAAGCAAAGCTGTAGTTGAGAAACAGTGCAAGGCCGATGACCAGCAGAAAGGCGCCGGCCTTGTTCATCAGGTTGCCGCCGATCATCGATTCGAAGTCCATGCTGTTCCAGTCGGTGGCCGGCGACGCAGCGGGGCGCTCCGGGCGGAACGCTGCCGACTCCCGCGATGAACGAGGCTGGGCCGCCGGGCGGGCGGGAGTATCTCCAGACGGATGCTGCCCCATTCGATCAAAAAATGCATTCACCTGCTGTGAGTTCTCAGGCATGACCCCTTCCTGTATTTCCAGAGGCTCAGCCGTCTCCCGATCGCCAGCATCAGCAACCGGAGCAGAAACCAGACCGGCTGAGGCCGCCAGATCAGAAGAAGGCGGATATGCGGCAGCTGAGGGCAGATGGCCCGCTACAGCCGTCTGCGAGGGCGTGGCGACCGTTGGCATACCGGAAACGTCAGATCTGACAATTTCTTCGCGGGCAGGTCGATAAGGCTGAGAAACATCGGCATGCCCGGGCGGGTGCGCAGCAGCAGGGGCCCGATCGGTAGTTTCCAGACGCCTGAGTGCTGACTGCAGTCTGGTGACGCGCTCCTGCATGGCCTCAAGCTCGGTTTCCTGATACTGCGCCTGTTTTTTCAGTCTTGAAATACTGCTGATCGTCCAGACCAGAAATACCAGTGGCGCGAAAACAATGCCGCCAATGATCGACAAGAAAATAAGTTCGCCCATTCTGACCCCTCAATCCGCCGGCAATATTTGACAAAGCCTTTCGGCCTGTCACTGATCTCATTATATTATGCAAAACAGCCGTTAATGCAAGTCTTTTGCCATGCCTGAATCAAATAATTGAAATTTTGGCAAAAAGTTGTTAGGCTGGTTTCGACAGAAACCAATTTTCGGGAGGCCCACGGATGTTTTTGAAAGATCTCAATGCAAACCAGCAGAAGCTGTTTCTAGGCCTGGCCAAAGACCTTATTGAAGCCGACAAACGCATCACCGACCACGAAATCGCCATGATTTCAGCCCTGAGCGGTGAAATGGGTCAGCCGGAAATGATCTGCAACGCGTCAGATGAGGTGCTGCAGTCGTTTTTTCCCGACAAGATTTCTCGGGTTGCGGTAATGCTCGAACTGATCGGTCTCTCGGCCTGCGACGGCGATTTTTCGGTCGAGGAAGACCAGGTTATCAACCGCCTCAAAACAATTTTCGGCATGAGCGATGACGATGTAAAAGCGTATCGCAACTGGGTACAGAAGCTGTACAAAACTTACGGCGAAGCCGCCGAACTCTTCAAGTAAACTTTCACAACGCCAGACAGCACGGGCGCCAGGCTTAAAGCCATGGCGCCCGTTGTTTTTGCGACAAATTGTTACCAGTTGCCGGCTTTTTCACACAATTCTGCAAATTATGCACAACAGCAAATTCTCCAGACTCAACAAAGCGTTATTCCATCTACGACACGCGCAGCAAAAACATATAAATCCGTGCATGAGTTGCCCATAATTGAGACAACAACGTTATACCCAGAATGGCTGGGTAATTGCTTCTGCCGCGTTACAAATTTTACACAGGCAAAATTTGTAACAGTCTGGCTGAAAGTGCTATAAATCTGCATCACACTCAAACAGGCTCTTTTTTGAGACAGAACCTGCCAGTCACAGCAGAAGAATGCATTGTTGGGAGTAAGATGATGAATAAATTCAGACTCATTGCGGTCGTTCTGTTGCTGTTGTCTGCGATTACCGCGAATGCAGCAGATGTCTGGCGTCAGATCAACGTGGCCGGCAGTTTCAACAGCTGGGCTCCGACCGGCAAAGCCGGCCAGATGAAGCTGCAGGATCGCCTGTGGAAGCTGCAGATTTTTCTGCACGCCGGGCTGGCCGAGTATAAATTCACCGCTAACGGCGACTGGAAAGAGAACTGGGGCAACGACGAAATTGCCGCTACCCTGCCTCAGATCGGTAAAGCGGTAAAAGAAGCCGGTAATATCAAAGCTTCAATCGAAAGTTCAGGCTGGTATGAATTCGTATTTTCACCCGAAAAAGGAGAATTCAGTCTCGGCAAAATGCACGAACAGCCACCAACGCCACCTGAACCGCCGACCCCGCCGACGCCACCTTCCCCACCCTCTGGCAAAGATTTCAGAGAAGAAACCATATATTTCCTCATCACTACGAGGTTTTACGATGGCGACCCCGACAATAATTTTTATTGCCGCGACCGCATCAAGAAGGGTGATCCGCACTGGCGCGGTGACTTCAAGGGCCTGATTGCCAGACTCGATTATATAAAAGACCTTGGCTTTACCGCGGTCTGGATTACACCGCCGGTAGAGAACCGCAGCGGTCTCGACTATCACGGTTACCACGCCTACGACTGGACACGCATCGACCCGCGTCTCGAATCGCCGGGCGCCACCTACAAAGACCTGATCAGAGAATGCCACAAGCGCGGCATCAAAGTGATTCAGGATGTCGTCATCAACCACTCATGCAACTACGGTATTCGCGGCAAGGTCTGGATCAACCGCCTGCCGATCAAGTATTTCCGCAAAGCTGGCGTGACTCCAGAGTGGCCCTACACCGATAATCTCGGCAATTACAAAGAGCCGTTCCGCATGGATAACGACAACCCGGTAGCACCGGCATGGTTCAAAGCACGCCTGAAAACCGACCCCATGGGCACAGAACCTCTGCTCGACCCGGTCACCGGCAAGACGGTGCCGACTACCGACATCAGCCCGGAGCGCTTCTTCGGCACCGATGTCAACAAGCTCGACCCCGAATGGTATCACCAGAACGGCTTCATGTCGGGCGGTGACTGGGAAAGCCCGCATTCACTGCAGACCAAGCACATGGCCGGCGACTGTCTCGACCTGGCAACCGGCCGCGAGAACGTCAGAGAATACCTTAATTCTGCCATCTGTAAATATCTCGACATGGGCGTCGATGCGATTCGTCTCGACACCGTAAAGCATGTCGAACGCAGTGACCTGCTCAGCTACGTCAACACCTGGAAAAATCACAAGCCCGGCACCTTCGTGTTCGGCGAAAACCTGGTCAAAGGCCATGGCTGGGGCGATCTCGGTGGCGACAACGGCCCGTCAGACATCAGACCATGGTGGTATACCAGACTCGGTGAGGACCCGCGCAACCCGAATTCAGGCGGCGACTCAGGCTTTTCGGTGCTCGACTTCTCGCTGTTCTCGACTTTCCGCGACAATCTCAGCCGAGGCGTATTCAATGGTATCGGCGGCGTGCTGGCCAACGACTGGATCTATGGCGATGCCACCCAGCTCGTCACTTTTCTGCAGAATCACGACGTCGGCCCCGACAACGATTTCAAATACCGCTTTCAGGGTGACGACTGGATGGCCGCCGTCGCCTACAACATGCTGTGGACGATCAGAGGCATTCCCTGCCTGTATTACGGCGAGGAAATCGCCTTCATGCGTGGCGCCCCGCAGGATATCTGCGGCAATAACGATACCATCGACTCTACCGGCAGAGCCTACTTCGGCGACCATCTCGAAAACACCGGCATAAAGAAGACGAAACAGCACGCGCTGTATCGGCACATCAGACGGCTCAACCAGATCCGCCGCGCCGTTCCCGCCCTGCAAAAGGCGCCGATGAGCAAAGTCGGCGAATGGGGTTCGGGAATGAGTTTTGTGCGCGATTACAACAATGGCCAGAGCTATGCGGTCGTTGGTCTGGCTACCGGCGGCGACCAGCAGATAAGTGTTACCGGCGTTCGCAACGGGCTTTATCGCGATGCGGTAACTGGCAACACCATCAATGTTACGACTGGCAATATCAGTTTCAATGTTAAAGGCTGTTCTGCCGGCATTTATGTACTCAACGGCCCTGGCAAAATCGGCGAAGACGGAGACTTTCTGCGCTGACCGCCAACCCGCTTAACCAGCAAAGGGCTGTCTCAAGACATCTGAGACAGCCCTTTGTCATGCTTCGCAAGCAGAGAAAATACGTAATCAGGGGCGCGATTCTATCTCAAAACTGCCGCTGGCAGTCTGTTTTGGAGCATCGACAAGCACACTGAGATAATCTATCTGCGCACGCCCCTCTGCCGTGCGCCTCAACCGATAAGTGGTGACAACCTTGCCGTCTGAATATTCATGCTCATCCTGCCAGTCGAAACGAATGCCGCGACGCAGACCAAAAACAATTTCTGGACGGTTGAACAGCAGGTTTATATAAGCTTCAGTAATTTCTATGATTGCCGGCGAATTCTGCCATATATTCTTATGCCAGGCAGTATCTTTAAACAATGATTGTTCTTTAAGATTCAAGGCCGAATCTCCTTTCAACCGAATATTATCCTCGATTACCACATGATCATCGCCAGTCGACGTCTGCACATCGGCGTTGGCCGACATGGAGCAGAACAGCAGCATCGAGCACATGGCAGCGGAAAGCTTTCGCATTAAGATTCTCCTCGCAAGTCAATATATGTCTCATATTACCAGATTCTGGAAAACTTCACAGCGCTGCTGAGGCAGCGAAAAGTGAATTTTTAGACTAAGCCTGCTTCACGCAGAAATTACGGCGACATATTCGACTGCCGGGTCGCAATGCGTTATAATGCATCATGAGCAGGAGATGATTATGTACAACAAGGCAGCAGAATTGATAAAATCGGCAAAGCGTGTTTGCGCCTTTACCGGCGCCGGAATCTCAGTCGAGAGTGGCATTCCGCCATTTCGCGGGCAGGGCGGCCTGTGGAATCAGTATGACCCCAAATTCATCGAGATCGACTACTTTCACGAGCACAACAAAGAGTCATGGGCACTCATCAAAGAAATTTTCTACGATTTCTTTGGCAAGGCCAGACCAAATGCGGCTCATCATGCAATCGCCGAGCTCGAGAACAGAAATATTGTAAAAACAGTGATAACTCAGAACATCGACAACCTGCATCAGGAAGCGGGCAGCAAAAATGTGCTCGAGTTTCACGGCACCGCCAGCCGCATGGTCTGTCTCGACTGCCGCCAGACATTTGCGGCCACCAGTATCGACCTCAACCGTCTGCCGCCAGAATGCCCGAACTGTGTGGTTGGCAGACTCAAACCCGATTTCATATTTTTCGGAGAAGGCATCCCAGAGCCAGCCCGGTCATTGTCATTCAAAGAGGCCGAAATATCAGATGTGTTCATTGTCGTCGGCACGACCGGCGAAGTGATGCCGGCATGTATGATCCCGGCAGCTGCCAGCCGCAATGGCGCCAGCATAATCGAGGTAAACACAAGTCCCTCACGCTTCACCGAAAGCGTGACCGATGTTTTTCTGCAGGGACCGGCCACTTCGGTAATGACAAAACTGCTCGAAAGCATCGGTTGAAACAGCCAAAAAAAACAACCCCGCAGCGGCGTTGAGCCGGCTGCGGGGTTGTTAGTTAAGTCTTGATCAGCTGTTATGAGCTTCAAGAAACTTGATGCGATTTGCAAGAGAGATTTCGACCTGGTAGCCGAGGTCTCTGTAGGTGCCTTTGAGGGTTTTGTAAAGTTCTACAACATTGCGGGCTTTGGCAATTTCTTCTTTGGTTTCGATCGAGCCGATTTCGCGGTCAATGGTTTTCCAGGCATCTGAGAGCATGTTGGTATAGGTCATATAGCTCGGGTTGGTCCAGGGTTTAGGCATACCGGGGTGCATCAGCATATTGAGCATTTCGCCTGAATGGGCGGCTCTGTCCATGGCTTTCGATAAATTGGCGGCGTCGAACGCAAAAGCCGGAACCAGCATGGCAACCATCAAAGCTACGAGCAGATATCTTGCAAACTTATACATTTGTCTTCTCCTGATAATTTTTGATAACGTGCGCCTGCAAACGCAAAACTCATGCCAACACGCCAAAAAGCTTCTGCAAAGATTTTCCCGCGACTATAAGTCCAGTCTGTTGAAAATCTGGCAGTACATTCCGCAAAAATTCGGCAGACAAAATTTGACATAAGATCTTTTAAGAGTTAATAACATCACACCATACAATTTATAGAGAGGTCAGCATGATCGAAATTGTCAGAGTCATCACCATTGCGCAGATCGAAGCGGTTGCAGCACTCGCAGCTGAAATCTGGCGCGAGCATTACACCCCGATAATCGGTGCCGATCAGGTCGAGTACATGATCGAAAAATTTCAGAGCAAAGATGCGATAAAACACCAGATAGATTCAGGAGATCTGGTCTATTATCTTCTCTACGCAGCCCGCCGGCCCGCCGGTTACTTTGCAATTCAGGTAAGAAGCGACGAAGTATTTCTCAGCAAACTCTATGTCGCCAGGCCCAGCCGAAAGCTTGGCCTCGCCAGAATGACCATCGACTTTATCAAAAGCGTCGCGGCAGACAACTGCCTCAAGCGGGTATCTCTGACCATCAACAAAAACAACCGTGAATCGCTGGCCGCCTATGAACGACTTGGCTTCAAAAACGAAAAAGCCGTAGTTACCGATATCGGCAACGGCTTTTACATGGACGATTTTGTATTGGTTCTACCCGTCAAATAACGGCAGCAGGCGCGCTGTTAGAACTTCCCGTATTTGTTCGGCAGCGCAATCGTTCGAATCTGAGTGAACGGAATCAGAATGGTCTGACCGCTCAGATCGATTTTAACCAGCGGATTCACGCCTGATTTGTCGGCATACATGATGACACATATGTATTCTGCTGTTTCGGTGGTGATTCTGACCTTTTGACGACCGACGATCAGGTCATTGATTGTCTGCTCAGAAGACTTGAGATCGATATTGGAATTCGCCGCCCTGAATTTGCGGGTAATCTCACGTACGATCGCCTTCAGAAGCTTGATACCCAAAGCGGGGCTCTGGTTCTGTATCACATCAAAATGGCTGTATTCGAACTTCGCGAGAGTCGTGGCGTCGAGCGCATTAGCGCTGGCCGAACGGTACTGCTGATCAACGAAGGCGATTTCACCAAAAACATCATTTTTTTCGAGAATAGTAATGAAGTTCGAGGCGCCGACCAGCGCACGATAAATCGTCACCCGGCCGCTGAGAATAAAATAAACAGCGGTTGTCGGTGACTGTTCACTGAATATCGGCTCACCCTCGCCAAAACTTACTTCTTCCATGAAGGTGGTCATCAGTTCCAGATCATCGTTACTGAACTCATTAAAAAGAGGATTTTCGCGTAAACGTCCGGCAAGATTCATATCTGCTCCTCATCTGCTAAATTCGATCCAGGGATTCATCTATATTTAAACGAACAGAGAGAATTCTACTGCAAAAGAGCAGTAGCTGCAACAAACAACGACGGGGAATTCTCTCAGGAAATTTTCCTGATCCTGGCGGGAATTTTTCCCGCAAGCAACCTCTGGCATCAGCAAAAATCGCTTTCCAAAAGCTTCTTCAATCATGGCCCGACTTTTGCTTAACAATTAACGAACTCATTATTCAAGCGAACATCAACACAGAACCGACAGGAGGAAAGGGTATGAGAACAACGAACTACATCGAAGGCCTTTTACTTTTCACCGCCATAGTGCTGTTTCTCATCCCAATCCAGAGCCTGGACTCCGCCCGCGATGTACCGCTCTCAGTAGTCGTTGCCATAGGTTCATATGGGCTTCTGCTCATTGCCAGAAGACCTCGTCAGAATGTCAACGCCAGCATCACCACCCGCTCACACCGGACAGCCTGGTATCTGGCGATGACCGGAGTTGTTCTCGGAGTAGTGCTGCACCAGCTGTCAACCGTTTACCAAAGCAGCTTTTTCGTCAGCAACGCAGTGTACATCGCCTGCCTTTATTATGGCCTGGCGCTCAGCATGCTGGTGTTCTCGTTCATCAACCGGCAGACACCGGTCAAACGCAGCGAACACAATTTTCTGCCCAAACATCGCTTCAACACTCTGGAGCTGAGCATATGAAATAATACACAGAGATTCTAACGCTTTCAGAGATAACGATTCACCACCTGGATGGCCTTCTCCCGCCAGGTGGTGAACTTTTTCAGGTGGGTTTGCCAGCTTTCTGAAAAGTGGTCAGAAAAAAACAGTTGCCGCCCTTCAGCAGGAAGCTGCAAAAGTAGCGCCCAGGCATGCAGAAGCTGGTGCGGCGAACCTGCTGCGATGAGATCATCTTCGGTCATTTCGTCGTTGCAGCGCTTCAAAAAGCAGCGCCCGCCATCTGAGTAGAGCTTGTCGCCGATAACCGGGTGACCGATATGAGCGAGATGCGCGCGAATCTGATGTTTTCTGCCGGTTTCGAGTCGTGCCAGAACGAGGCTGCAGCTTTCGCCGGCCGCAATGCGTTCGAAATGCGTTTTCGCCGCAATACCGTCGGAAGCGACAATCATCTGATAATACACCGGCGGGCAGGCGGCTTCGCGCAGCGGGGCATCAACGGTCAGCGACTCCTGCTCGAAAACGCCATTTACCAGCGCAAGGTAGAACTTGCCGGCGACGATACGCCCTGGTTCGCGCCGCAGTGACCGCGTCGCAAACGGCTTTTTGAGATACAGCATCAGACCACTGGTTTCGCGGTCAAGACGGTGCATGGGATTGATCTCTGGCAGATTTTCATCGCGGCGCAGAACAGCGGTCATGGTCTGGTAAAAAAAACGGCGATTACTGTGCACCGGCAGATCAGCCGGTTTGCTGACCAGAATCAAGTTTTCGTTTTCCCATATTTTCTGGTATGCGGTGTCAAGATCAGGCTCAGTAAAATCATCGATGGCAAATTGCACTACGTCTCCATTCGCCAGCACGCGTTCAGGCCGGCTGATCTCGCCGCTTACGCGCACCTGGCCGACGGAAATTTTTCCCAGCCAGTACTGGCGGTCATGGTAGGTGAAGCGGCGACACAGCGAATCGATCAGCGACTCCCCGGCATATTTTTCGGTCACCTCTGAATTGAGTTCGAGCCGATATTTCATGGTTTCGCGATTATAGCAGATTTACCTGCAAACTGTGCTATAATATCGAAAAAATGGAGGCCGAACATGGCATACTGGCTGATGAAATGTGAGCCGACAGCTTACTCAATCGAAGATCTGCAAAGAGACAAAACCACCAGCTGGGAAGGCGTTCGCAATTATCAGGCCCGCAACTTCATGCGCGACACCATGCAGGCTGGCGACATGGCAGTGTTTTACCATTCGAATGCCGAGCCGTCGGGCGCAGTCGGAATAATGAAGGTCGTCAAGACCGGTTACCCTGACCATTTTGCCTTCAAAGTCGACCACAAATACTTCGACGCACGAAGCACACCGGAAAAGCCCCTGTGGTATATGGTCGATGTCGCTTTTTTGGCCAGATTTCCCGAGATTGTTCCCCTGGCAAAGATAAAGGCTGAGCCTCGCCTTAAAGGCATCATGGTGGCACAGCAGGGCACGCGACTCTCAGTTCAGCCTTTATCAGAAGAGCACTTCAAAATCATCTGCGAGCTCGGTGGCTGCAGCATACGGTCTTGACAGCAGCAAAACAAATGCTTTCAGCCGGAGCAATTTTTGTTGAATTTCTGGCAGATAAAATGAGAAAATAGAAAAAAGAGGATATTTGTGTCAGGAGGCTGCTCATGAATAGCTACCCACGAGCCAGCTACCGGCTGCAGATGCATGCGCACTTCAACTTTGCCATGCTGGCCGAGCATCTCGATTACCTGCAACAGCTCGGAATCAGCCATTTATACCTGTCGCCCTGCCTGCAGGCAGTCCCGGGCAGTCTGCATGGCTACGACGTTGTCGACCACACCCACATTAACAGTGAGCTCGGCGGCAATTACGGTTTTGAGCGACTGGCAAAGCTGCTTGCCGATAAAAAGATGAGCATCATTCTCGACATCGTGCCCAACCACATGGCCGTGCGCTGCCCGGAAAACCCGTGGTGGTGGGATGTTCTCGAAAACGGCCCTTCCAGCCAGTTTGCCAGCTACTTTGACGTCGACTGGCATTGCGAATCTGACCATTTTTCAAATCTGATACTTCTGCCGGTTCTCGGCGACCATTACGGAATCGTGCTTGAAGCCGGCGAGCTGCAGATCGAGCATGTT
>Ga0116142_10002949_pt1 | contig 17657 bp, 14 predicted proteins | sample AD_UKC033_MetaG_FD_89785 | JGI IMG/M metagenome (GOLD analysis project Ga0116142, IMG submission 89785) | Active sludge microbial communities of municipal wastewater-treating anaerobic digesters from USA - AD_UKC033_MetaG | ecosystem: Engineered > Bioreactor > Anaerobic > Digestate | place: USA... | reverse complement strand
CTGCCATTCCTCCCGCGTGTAGGTGAGGGGGTTGCGGTGCGCCTTGTCCATCAACCCGCGCGGCAAGGTCCAGCCATGCTCAATGAACAGTTGCCGGGCAATCGCCTGGAGCTTGGTGCGGTCGTAGGCGATGTTGACGGCCTTCATCTCATCGACCTTGATCCGGCTCCAGACGCAATGCGCATGGCGGCGGCCTTCCTTCTCATGGAAGACGACTACGCGTGGCTGATCGGTCAGGCCGAGCTTCTCTTCTATCGTCTTCAGCGCCTTCTCGAACGCTTCGATGGGGACGCTCGCGTCCTTCGGCGGGTTCAGCGAAAGAGAGTAGAGATATTTCTGGCATTGGGTTCCCCGCGCCAGCGCGTAGGCTTCTTCGAGCGCGCCGCGCACGTTCGTCGCGAGAAACCCCCGGACCTGATGGATGGTCACATGCTCGTTCTGCATCCCGTTCAGGAGATGCGCGGCCATCTGCCGCCCGCCGCCGCGCTGGTTCCCTTTCAGGATCATCCATCCTCCTTCGTACCGCCCGGTGTGAGGCCGAGCGCCGTCAGGAGCAGGTCACGCATGGAGTGAATGGCTCCGCAGGATTCCAGCAGCGCCTTGTGAACCTCCTCGTTCAGGGGCAGGGAGCCGGTGTTGGCCGCCTTGGCGAGCTGGTTGACGTTCTGGGAAAGCCGCGACTGGCCGAGCAGTCCGAGAAGTTTGGCAAGCGCTGCCCGGTCTTTGACGGGCTTGGCTCCACGGGTCCGGGGCCGGACCTCCCGGTTGAGGAGCGCATCCTTTATATAGGCCCCGAGGGGCTGACCGTCGGCGAGTGCGTCGAGCGCTTTGCGTTCTTCCGGGGTGAGGCGCAGCGAGAACGGCGCGCCGTGTCGGCGCTTGTCTGACTGGTCTCCGGTGGGTGGGGGCTCGCGTTCAGGCATGGCCGCCCCCGTTTTGGGTTGCGGTGCGCGGGGTTACGCCCGTAGAATGCGCGGCTCTGGAAGCGCGAACTCCCTCCGAGTTGGACAGTACCGCGCTTGAAGTACAAAGGGCGGCAGGGCCGGCAGCGATATCGAACGCTTGGAAGAGCAGTAGATAGCGTTGGTAGGGAGCCCCCGCTACCAATCTTCCCGGCGCCGCTGCGGCCTCCCGTCAGAGCGCCGCGACACTCAGCTCCACATCCGCATTCGCCCACGCGAGCTCGAGGCGCCCGGCTACTTCGTCGGCTTCCTTGGCGCGGCCCTGCGCCCGCAGTGACTGCTCGAGCCCGAACAGCGACCAGCCGTTCTCGGGGTTGCGGCGCAGTTCCTCGCGGAACGTGGCCTCCGCGGCGGCCGCGTCGCCGGCCTGCAGCAGCACGGCGCCGAGCTTCTGGCGCACCGGGGCGTGCCAGCCCGGGGGTTCGTCGTACGGGATTTCATCCTCGTACACGACGGCTTCGCGCAGCGCACTCGCCGCCGCCGCGTAGTCCTTCTCCGCGCGGGCGATTTCCGCCGCCAGCAGGCGCTCGCCGATGCGCACGCCATTGATGACCGAATAGCGATCCCAGACCTTCATCTGTTCGATGCCGGCATCGCTCGCGGCGGCGCGCAGGGGTTCGTGGTGGGTCCGGGCATCGTCGAGCCGGCCCTGGTTCGCCGCGGCGGTGCCCTGCGCGTAGTGCCACATGGCCACCATGTACGGCAGGTCGTCTGCGGGGCGGGGCATGGCGGCGACGTCATCCCAGTGGCCGAAACGCACGGCGGCGAACAGCGGCGTGAGGCTGAACACCTGCATCGCCTCGAAGCCCGGTGTGCGCATCAGCTGCGGATCGCTGGTGCGCTCGCCCGTCGCCTTCGCGGCATCGACCGCGATGGCGCTCGCGCCCTCCATCGTGGCGGCGAACCACATGAAATGATGATTGTGAGGCACGTAGCCGAGCGGATAGACACCGGGGCGCGGCCTGCAGGTGGCGAGATAGGCGTCGTCGGCGGCGATGGCGACCTGGTTGGCGAGCACCGCGTCGTGGTAGCGGCCCACCCGAGCATAGATGTGTGCGGGCATGTGCACGAGATGGCCCGAGCCCGGGATCAGCGTACGCAGGTGATCCGCCGCGGCCACGCCGCGCGCGGGATCGTTCGAGGCTTCGACGGCGTGGACGTAGAGGTGCAGCGCGCCCGCGTGGTCCGGATTGCGCGCGATCACCGCCTCGAGCCGCGAGACGATTTCCGCGCTGTTGCCGCGCGGATTGCCCTCGGCGTCCCAGTAGTCCCAGGGCTGCAGGTCCATCAGGGCCTCGACGTGCATCGTCGCGGCGTCGAGATCGTCCGGGTATTGCGCGACGAGTTGCGCCATCGCTGCGGCATACGCTTCGTCGAGCGGCCGGCGATCGTCGCCGGGCTCGGCGGCATAGCGCGTCGACAGCGCCTCGATATACGCTCGCTCGCGCTCGCTCGCGCCGGTGGCCTGCTGCGCGCGCCGGATCCGCTCCATGGCGAGCGGCACGTTCGCCGGGTCCATGCCCGCGTTGACGTGCGGCCCGAGTACGAGCGCGGCGCCCCACCAGCACATCGCGCATTCGGGGTCGAGTTCGGCCGCCTTCAGGAACGAGCGCTCCGCCGCGTCGTGATTGAAACCATAGGTGAGCATCAGGCCCTGGTCGAACCAGCGCTGCACTTCGGGGTGGTCACTGGTGACCGGCATGCTGTAGTTGCCGAGACCTTCGAGCAGGGTTGCGCCGACGGGGCCGCTGTCAGGCAGTGGAGGTGCGGTTGCGCCCTGCTGGGAGCGGATGAGCCAGAAGCCACCCGCAGCGGCGAGCAGCACCGCGATCACGATCAATACCGAACGTTTCATGGCGCAAAATTCCTTTTTGCATTGACCGCACGCAGCGGTCGCTGGCCACACCCTGGCCGAACGGGGGCGGATTTCAATTCATTCGACGCCGAATGTAAACCCTGACGGCCAGCCGGCATCACGCACTGCAGCGGAATGCTACGATGCCGCATCAGAGTGGGCGGGGCGACGCATGGCATTCTGGAATCGGCGCACGTCGATCGATGTACTCGACCACATCGACGCAAGGCATCGGCTCAAGCGCACGCTGCGCTGGCCGCATCTCGTGGCGCTCGGCGTCGGAGCCATCGTCGGTACCGGCATCTACACGCTGATCGGGGTGGGGGCGGGGCGCGCCGGACCGGCGGTGATCCTCTCGTTCCTGATCGCCGGCATCGTGTGCGCGTGCGCGGCACTGGCCTACGCGGAGCTTGCGACGATGATGCCCGCGGCGGGCAGCGCCTACACCTATACCTACGCCGTGGGCGGCGAGCTGATGGCGTGGGTCGTCGGCTGGAGCCTGATCCTCGAATATTCGGTGGTCTGCAGCGCCGTGGCGGTCGGCTGGTCGGGATACGCCGCGGGTTTCCTGCAGTCGATCGGCGTCGACCTGCCGTACTGGCTGCTGGCCGGTCCCCATGCCGGTGGCGTCTTCAATCTGCCCGCGGCCGTGATCCTGTTCGCAGTGGCGGCGCTGCTGATGGTGGGTACGCGCGAGAGCGCCACCGTGAACGCCGTGCTCGTGGTGCTCAAGCTCACGGCACTGCTGGTATTCATCGTGCTCGCAGCGAAGGCGTTCAATGGCGAGCATTTCACACCCTTCATGCCCTACGGATTCCAGGCCCATCTCGATGGCACCGAGGTGCGCGGCGTGATGGCGGCGGCGGCGATCATTTTTTTCGCCTTCTACGGGTTCGATGCGGTGTCGACCGCAGCGGAGGAAACGATCGACCCGAAGCGCGACCTCGTGCGCGGCATCATCGGCTCGATGGTCGTCTGCACGCTGCTCTACATGGTCGTCGCGGCGGCCGCGCTCGGCGCCTCGTACTACACCGACTTCGCGGCGAGCCCGGAACCGCTGGCCTACATCCTGCGCTCGCTGGACCATCCGGTCGCGGCGAACCTGATCGCCGCAGCGGCGGTGATCGCGCTGCCGACCGTGATCCTCGCCTTCATGTATGGCCAGAGCCGCATCTTCTTCGTGATGGCGCGCGATGGCCTGTTGCCGCAGCGGCTTGGCACGGTCAGTGCGCGCAGCGGCACGCCGGTCGCCATGATCCTCGTGACGGCGATCGTCACCGCGCTGATCGGCGGCATCTTCCCGCTGGCCGAGATCGCGGAACTCGCCAATGCCGGAACGCTGTGTGCGTTCGTCGCGGTCTCGCTGTGCGTGCTGGCGCTGCGCGTGCGCGAACCCGACCGCCCGCGCGTGTTCTCAACGCCGTGGCCGTGGCTGGTTGCGCCCCTCGCGTTCGTGGGTTGCGTGTACCTGTTCATCAGCCTGCCGGCCGCCACGCGCAACCGCTTCTTTATCTGGAACGCAATCGGCATCGTCGTCTACCTGCTGTACGGCCGGCTGAAGAGCCGGCTCGCCACCGCGCGCTGACCGGCACTGGCGCGGACGGGTTTACCGGGGGCCCCGGGGCGGATACAATTCGCGCCCTCGGTGGGGCCGGTCGGCGCAGATAGCGGCCTGCTCCTCGAAGGCTCCACTGGAGCTTTGGGTGCCAAGTTATTGATTTGGAAAGCCCCTCCGAGGGGCTTTTTTTGTTCATGGATCCCTGGCCGGGGTCCCGGGCGCGGCGTACGGCCGTGGCCTGTATGAGGTTTGGGTGGGCCTTCGGGCCCATTTTTTTTCGCCGCGGGCGGCAACGGAGGTTCGGTGACGGCGACAGCGCTACGCGATCGGCTCATCGGGCTGCTCGAGCCGCTGGTCGAACAGCTCGGGTTCGAACTCGTCGACGTCGAGGCGAATGCGGGTCGGGGTTCGGGGCTGCTGCGCCTCTACATCGACAGCCCGGCGGGCGTGACCGTCGACGATTGCGAGCGCGTGAGTCGCGAAGTTTCGGCGCTGCTCGACGTGGAAGACCCGATGCCGGGTGCGTTCACGCTCGAGGTCTCCTCGCCCGGCTTCGACCGCGTGCTGCGCAAGCCGGCGCATTACGCGCGCTTTCGCGGCGAGCGTGTGCGGGTGGAACTCGCCGAGGCGCGCGACGGCCGCCGGCGCTACACCGGCCTGCTGGTGGCGGTCGGCGAGGACGGCATAGAGCTCGAGGTCGATGGTGAGATCGTGGCGATGAATTTTGCGGCAATTGACCGCGCGCGCCTCGCGCCGCTGTAACAGCGGCGCGGCGTGTTGGAGGAGTCGGGATGAACAAGGAAATATTGATGGTCGTTGATGCCGTCTCGAACGAGAAGGGCGTCGACAAGGAAGTGATCTTCGAGGCGCTGGAGGCGGCGCTGGCGGCCGCTACGCGCAAGAAGCACGGCGAGGAGTGGGACGTGCGCGTCGCGATCGACCGCAAGAGCGGCGATTACGACACCTTCCGCCGCTGGAAAGTGTTCGCCGACGACTCCACCGAGCTGGAAGTGCCGGACCGCGAACTGCGGCTCGAAGACGCGCGCGACATGGATCCGAAGGCCGAAGTCGGCGGTTACGTCGAGGAGCCGATGGAGTCGGTGGCGTTCGGCCGCATCGCGGCCCAGCAGGCCAAGCAGGTCATCGTGCAGAAGGTGCGCGAGGCCGAGCGTGCCCAGGTCATCGACCAGTACAAGGACCGCGTGAACTCGCTGCTCTCGGGAGTCGTCAAGCGCGTCGACCGTAACGGCATCTACATCGACCTTGGCGGCAATGCCGAGGGCTTCGTGCCCCGCAGCGAAATGATCCCGCGCGAGCAGGTCAAGCCCCAGGATCGCATCAAGGCCTATCTGAAGGACGTGCGCCCCGAGCCGCGCGGTCCGCAGCTGTTCCTGTCGCGCACCGCGCCGGAATTCCTGATCGAGCTGTTCAAGCTCGAGGTGCCGGAAGTAGGCCAGGGCCTGATCGAGATCCTCGGCGCCGCGCGCGACGGTGGCGTGCGCGCCAAGATCGCCGTGCGCAGCAACGACCCGCGCATCGATCCGGTCGGCGCCTGCGTCGGCATGCGCGGCTCGCGCGTGCAGGCTGTGTCGAACGAAATCGCCGGCGAGCGTGTCGACATCATCCCGTACAACGAGAATCCCGCCCAGTTCGTCATCAACGCGATGTCGCCGGCCGAAGTGCTGTCGATCGTGATGGACGAGGACGCGCACAGCATGGATATCGCAGTCGCGGAGGACAAGCTGTCGCAGGCTATCGGCCGCGGCGGGCAGAACATCCGTCTCGCGAGCCAACTGACCGGCTGGGACCTCAACGTCATGACGCAGTCGGATGCCGAGGCGAAGAGCGAGACCGAATCGCGCGCGCTGGTCGAGAACTTCATGAAGCAGCTCGACGTCGACGAGGACGTGGCGCTGATCCTGGTGCAGGAAGGTTTCTCGTCGGTCGAGGAGATCGCCTACGTTCCGCAGGCCGAGATCGCCTCGATCGAGGAGTTCGACGAGGACATGATCCGCGAGCTGCGCAATCGCGCGCGCGACGTGCTGCTGACCCAGGCGATCGCCTCGGAGGAATCGTTGGACCAGCAGATGCCTGCCGAAGACCTGCTGCTGCTCGAGGGCATGCAGCCGGACCTCGCACTCGCGCTCGCCCGCCGTGGCGTTCGCACGCGCGAGGATCTCGCCGACCAGGCGGTCGACGACATCCTCGATATCGAAGGGCTGTCGCCGGAAGAAGCCGGCAAGCTCATCATGAAGGCGCGCGAACCCTGGTTCGAGGCGAGCCACTAAGGATGAAGGTAACCACCCATGGCTGAAGTGACCGTCACCCAGTTTGCCGAAGTGCTCAAGGTGCCCGTCGACCGGCTGCTCGTGCAGCTCGACCAGGCAGGCATCCAGGTGTCCGGTCCGGACGACCGGATCAGCGACGAGGCCAAGCTCGAGTTGCTGACGCACCTGCGCCGCAGCCACGGGCAGGGCGAAGAAGTCGCGACCTCGCCGCGCAAGATCACGCTGAAGCGCAAGTCGCAGAGCGAGATCAAGCTGCCGAGCGCACAGGGGCGCGCGCGCACCGTCAATGTCGAAGTGCGCCGCAAGGCGACCTACATCAAGCGCGATGTGCTGCAGGAGCAGGCGCGCCAGCAGCAGGAGGAGCTCGACAGCCAGAAGCGCGAGGCCGACGAATCGCTGCGCATCGAGCAGGAGCGCGCCGAGGCGGCGCGACTCGAGCACGAGCGCATCGAGGCGGAGAACCGCCGGCGCATCGAAGAAGAGCAGAACAGAAAGCGCGCGCAGGACGACGCACGCCGCCTTGCCGAGGAGAATGCGCGCGCCGAAGCCGAGCGCGAGCGCGAACGCAAGGCCCAGGCCGAGCACAAGGCGCCCGAGGCGCCACCGCCGCCGAAGGCCGAGCGCGTTCGCGCCGCGACGCCGGCGCAGGGCGCCCAGCAGCCGACCCGCTACGGCCGCGACCAGTTGCACGTCGCCGGCGACGTCAGTTCGCGCATGAAGAAGCGCAAGCGCGCGCTGCCGTCGCGTTCGCGCCAGTCGGTCGCCGCCGGACAGGAGGCGCGCCACGGCTTCGAGATGCCGACCGCGCCGGTGCGTCGCGAGGTGGCGGTCGGCGAGACGATCACGGTCGCCGAGCTCGCGCAGAAGATGGCGGTCAAGGCCACCGAAGTCATCAAGGTGATGATGAACATGGGGGTCATGGCGACGATCAACCAGCCGATCGACCAGGACACGGCGATCCTGGTGGTCGAGGAGATGGGCCACACCGCGAAGGCGCAGAAGAGCGACGAGCTCGATGCCGACCTGCAGGGCGCCGAGGCGGGTTCCGGGGAACTGCTGCCGCGCCCGCCGGTGGTCACCGTCATGGGCCACGTCGACCACGGCAAGACCTCGCTGCTCGATTACATCCGCCGCACCAAGGTCGTGGCGGGCGAGGCCGGCGGCATCACCCAGCACATCGGCGCGTACCACGTCGAGACCGACAAGGGCGTGATCACCTTCCTCGATACCCCGGGCCACGCGGCGTTCACCGCGATGCGCGCCCGCGGCGCGAAGGCGACCGACGTCGTGGTGCTGGTCGTCGCCGCCGACGACGGCGTCATGCCGCAGACGATCGAGGCGATCCAGCACGCGCGTGCCGCCGAGGTGCCGATCGTCGTGGCGGTGAACAAGATCGACAAGAGCGAAGCGGATCCGGACCGCGTGCGTACCGAGCTGTCCAAGTACGAGGTGATTCCGGAGGACTGGGGCGGCCAGAACATGTTCGTGCATGTGTCGGCGCGCGCCGGCACCGGCATCGAGCAGCTGCTCGACGCGATCCTGCTGCAGGCCGAAGTGCTGGAGCTCAAGGCGCCGCAGACCGGCCTTGCCTCGGGCGTGGTCATCGAATCGGCGATCGAGAAGGGCCGCGGCGCGGTCGCGACCGTGCTCGTCAAGAAGGGCACGCTGCGCACCGGTGATCCGATCATCGCGGGCCAGGAGTTCGGCCGCGTGCGCGCCATGCTCGATGAGACCGGCAAGCAGGTGCAGGAGGCCGGTCCATCGATGCCGGTGGTCGTGCTGGGCCTGTCAGGCGCGCCGAACGCGGGCGACGACGTGCTCGCGGTGGAGAGCGAGCGCAAGGCACGCGAGGTCGCGCTCTATCGCCAGGGCAAGTTCCGCGACGTCAAGCTCGCCCGCCAGGCGACGCGCGCCGAGGACGTATTCTCGCAGATGGGCGGGGAGAAGGCCGGCACGGTGGCCGTGGTGCTGAAGACCGACGTGCAGGGCAGCGCCGAGGCGCTGCGGGAATCGCTGACCAAGCTGTCGACCGACGAGGTGAAGGTCAATGTGGTCGCGAGCGGCGTCGGCGGCATTACCGCGTCCGACGTGCAGCTGGCGGCCGCGTCGCGCGCGCTGATCATCGGCTTCAACGTGCGTGCCGACTCGGCCGCGCGCGAGGCGCTCAAGGACACCGGTATCGATGTGCGCTACTACAGCGTCATCTACGAGGCCATCGACGACGTGAAGCAGATGATGTCGGGCATGCTCGCGCCCGAGATCAAGGAACAGATCGTCGGCGTGGCCGAGGTGCGCGAGGTATTCCGCTCGAGCAAGTTCGGCGTGGTCGCCGGCTGCCTGGTGACGGAAGGCTTCGTGAAGCGCAACAACCCGATCCGGGTATTGCGCGACAACGTGGTGATCTTCGAGGGTGCGCTCGAGTCGCTGAAGCGCTTCAAGGACGATGCGAGCGAAGTGCGCGCCGGCACGGAATGCGGCATCGGCGTGAAGAACTACCAGGACGTGCGCGTCGGCGACCAGATCGAGTGCTTCTCGAGGGTGGAGGTTGCGCGCACCATCGCGTGATGGGCGCGTGAACCATGGCCGGTAACGCACGCCGCGAGCGCATCGAGGGCGAGGTGCAGCGTGTGCTCTCGACGCTGGTGGCGCGCGAGGTCAAGGACCCGCGTGTCGGCAGCGTGACGATCACCGCCGTGCAGCTTGCGCCCGACCTGTCGGTCGCGCGCGTGTTCTTCCTGCCTTTCGCCGGGCGCCACGAGGCCGAAGAAGTGCGTGCGGGACTGGCGAGCGCGGCGGGTTTCCTGCGCGGCGAGGTGGGCCGGCGGCTGTCGCTGCGTCATGCGCCGCGGCTCGAGTTCGTGATCGATCGCCACCTGGAGGCGGCTTCGCACCTCACCGAACTGATCGACCGCGCGATCGACGAGGATCGCACCCGGGCCGGGTCCGACGCGCCCGCCGAGACCGAATCACCCGCCGATCCGAGCCGCTGAGCGCCGATGCCCTCCGGAATCCTGCTCCTCGACAAGCCGCGGGGCCTGTCGTCGAACGCCGCATTGCAGCGCGTGAAACGGGCCTATGGCGCCGCCAAGGCTGGACACGTCGGCAGCCTCGATCCGCTCGCAACCGGCATGCTGCCCATCTGCCTGGATGAAGCCACCAAAGTGGCCGGCGAGATCGTGGCCGGCGCCAAGCGCTACGAGTTCACGGTCGCGCTCGGCACGCGCACGGCGACCGGTGACGTGGAAGGCGAAGTGGTCGAATCGCAGCCGGTGCCGACACTCGACAGCATGCGCGTCGAGAGCGTGCTCGCCAGCCTGCATGGCGAGCAGCAGCAGGTACCGCCCATGTTCTCGGCACTCAAACGCGACGGCCGTCCGCTCTATGAGCTCGCGAGGCGCGGCATCGAGGTCGAACGCGCAGCGCGAGGCATCACGATTCATCGCCTTGCGCTCGTTGACCTGCGGGAAGGCGCCCTCGATCTCGCGGTCGAATGCTCGAAGGGCACCTATGTGCGCACCCTTGCCGAGGACGTTGCGCGCGCCCTCGGGACCTGCGGGCATGTCACCCGCCTGCATCGCGCCTGGGTCGCACCTTTCGAGGGCGAGAGGATGCACGCGCTCGAGGCGGTGGAGGCCGCTTGTGCGGCCGGCGCGCCCGTGCCGTTACTGCCCATCGATCGGGGTTTGCCGGACTGGCCCGCGATCGAACTGTCGGCGGCCGCCGTGGCGCGCGCACGACAGGGGCAGGCGATCGGGCGGGCTGACCTGCCGCGCGGCGCAGCCGCCCCCGGGGCGATGGTGCGGATGCTCGACCCCACGGGCCGGCTCCTCGGCCTCGGTGAAGTGGACGGGTTCGGCGGGCTGCGGCCGCGGCGGATCTTCAACTTGTGAGCGGACAGGCGTGCGGTTAGAATGCCGCGCCTCTAAAACGGTACAAAGCCAAGATTTTCAAGGATTTCTCTGTAATGTCGCTATCCACGGAAAAAAAGAGCGGAGTCCTCGCGCAGTTCCGCCGCGATCCGAAAGACACCGGATCGCCCGAAGTGCAGGTTGCGCTGCTTTCCGAACGCATCAATGGCCTCGGCGAGCACTTCAGCGCACACAAGCGTGATCATTCCTCGCGTCGCGGGCTCGTCAAGCTCGTGAACCAGCGCCGCAAGCTCCTCGATTATCTCAAGGCGACCAAGCCGGAGAAATATCAGGAGGTCGTCGAGCGCCTGGGGCTCCGTCGCTAAGGACCCCGCCGAATGGCCGCGTCAGTCCAGCTGCGCGGCCGTTCTGCTTTCCCACACATCTCATTTCGCGAGGGTTGAAGCGTGAGCGCTTTCAAAAAATCTTTTGTATTCGGCGCACATACCGTGACGCTGGAAACCGGCGAGCTGGCTCGCCAGGCGAACGGCGCCGTCGTCGTCTCGATGGGCGACACGAAGGTGCTGGTCACCGCCGTTGCGGCGAAGGAAGCGGCCAAGGGTCGCGACTTCTTCCCGCTGACCGTCAACTACGTGGAGAAGACCTACGCGGCGGGACGCATCCCCGGCGGCTTCTTCCGTCGCGAGGGTCGACCTTCCGAGAAGGAAACGCTCACCTCGCGCCTGATCGATCGTCCGATTCGTCCGCTGTTCCCGGACGGCTTCTACAACGACGTGCAGGTCGTCTCGATGGTGCTGTCGCTCGATCCCGAGATCGATGCGGACATTCCGTCGCTGCTCGGTGCCTCCGCCGCGCTGGCGATCGCGGGCGTGCCGTTCAAGGGCCCGATCGGCGCCGCGCGCGTCGGCTACAGGGACGGCAAGTACCTGCTGAACCCGACCGCGAAGGAACTCGCCAGCTCGCAACTGCACCTCGTCGTCGCCGGCACGCAGCACGCGGTGCTGATGGTCGAGTCGCAGGCGGACTGCCTGTCGGAAGAGGTCATGCTCGGCGCGGTGGTATTCGGCCACACGGAGATGCAGGTCGCGATCAACGCGATCAACGAACTCGTCAGGGAGGCCGGCAAGCCGCGTTGGGACTGGCAGCCAGCCACCGACAGTGCCGAACTCGCCGCGCTCGTGAAGGATGCCGCCGAGGCGAAGCTGCGCGAGGCGTACACGATCACCGAGAAGCAGTCGCGTTATGCGCGCATCGGTGAGGTGAAGGCCGAAGTCACCGCGGCGCTGACCGGCGGCGAGACGCCGAAGTGGACCGCCGACCAGGTCGATGACCTGCTGTTCAAGCTCGAAAGCGACATCGTCAGGAAGCGCATCATCGCCGGCGAGCCGCGCATCGACGGCCGCGACGCCGTGACCGTGCGCCCGATCACCGCCAAGGTCGGCGTACTGCCGCGTACCCACGGATCGGGCCAGTTCACGCGCGGCGAGACCCAGGCGATGGTCGTCACGACGCTCGGTACGACGCGCGACGCGCAGATCATCGACGCGCTCGAGGGCGAACGCCGCGAGCCGTTCATGTTCCACTACAACTTCCCGCCGTTCTCGGTCGGCGAGACCGGCATGATGGGCTCGCCGAAGCGCCGCGAGATCGGCCACGGCAACCTCGCGCGCCGCGGCGTCGCGGCGGTGATGCCCGACATGACGACCTTCCCGTACACGATCCGCGTGGTCTCCGAGATCCTCGAGTCGAACGGCTCCTCGTCGATGGCGAGCGTGTGCGGCGCGAGCCTCTCGCTGATGGACGCCGGCGTGCCGATCAAGGCGCCGGTGGCCGGCGTCGCGATGGGTCTCGTGCTCGAGGGCGACAAGTACAAGGTCATCACCGATATCCTCGGCGACGAGGACCATCTCGGTGACATGGATTTCAAGGTCGCGGGCACGAAGGACGGTGTCACCGCGCTGCAGATGGATATCAAGGTCGAGGGCGTGACGCCCGAGATCATGAAGGTCGCGCTGGCGCAGGCGCACGCCGGCCGCCTCCACATTCTCGGCGAGATGGCGAAGGTGATCTCCGCGCCGCGCGCGACGATGTCGGAGTACGCGCCGTCGATCATCACGATCCGCATCGACCCCGAGAAGATCCGCGACGTCATCGGCAAGGGCGGTGCGGTGATCCGCCAGATCACCGAGGAGACCGGCACGACGATCGACATCGAGAACGACGGTTCCGTGAAGATCGCCTCGGTCAACGGCGAGGCGGGCCGTGAAGCCCAGCGCCGCATCGAGCTGATCACCGCCGACGTCGAAGTCGGCCGCGTCTACGAAGGCAAGGTCGCGCGCCTGATGGATTTCGGCGCGTTCGTGACGATCCTGCCGGGTCGCGACGGCCTCGTGCACATCTCGCAGATTTCCGAGGAGCGGGTCGAGCGGGTCTCGGACAAGCTCAGGGAAGGCGACAACGTGCGCGTGAAGGTGCTCGAGGTGGACCGCCAGGGTCGCGTGCGCCTGTCGATGCGCAACATCGATGCCTGAACAGCTGGCCCGGGGGCCTGCGGCTCAGGGCCGCGGGCCAGGGTCGTGCACTCGTTCTTCGTCGTCACGTTCCCGCGCGCGGTTCTGGTTGCCGAACAGCGTGCGGAATATCTCGTCCTGCAGCGTGCGCCAGCGCTGGTAGTTCTTCTGCGCGAGCTGTGAGACAGCCTCGGTGGCCTCGGGGCCGGCGAGCTGGCGTATGCGCTCGCGCATCTCGCGCTGTTGCGCCGTGAACAGGCGCAGGGTCTGCTCGAGGTAACTGGCGACGACGCCCTGCAATTGCCCGCCATAGCTGCGGATCACCTGCGAGAGGAAGTCGCGGCTGAGCACCGGCTCGCTGCCGTGCTCCTGCTCGGCGATCACCTGCAGCAGGATCGCCCGCGTGATGTCGGTCTGCGACTTCTTGTCGATCACGACGAAATCCACGCGCTCGGTCACGAGCCGTCTGATGTCCGCCAGTGTGATGTAGCGACTCTCGACGGTGTCGTAGAGCCGGCGATTGGGGTACTTCTTGATGACTCTGGGTTCGCTCATGGGCATGTCCTCGCCTCGTCCGCCCCCAGTCGTACGGCACTACGATAGCCCAACCGGGCTGCAACCCCCAAGAATTTCGCTTGCGGGCAGTGTCCGCACGCCGCGCAGGCGCTCGGGTGCCCAGCGCGGCAGCGCCCAGGCCCACAGATCGCCCACCGGGGCACCGTCCAGGTCTGCCGGCGGTTCGAGCCCGAGGAGCGACAGGGCGGTGTGCAGGAACCGGCGGGCCCTGCCGGGATCGACGGGGACCGCACGGCGCGATTTCGACAGTTTGGCGCCATCGGGTTCGACCAGGACGGGCAGGTGCGCATACCTCGGCGGCGCAAGCCCCAGGGCCTGTGCGATCGCGATCTGCCAGGGCGTGGAGTCGAGCAGGTCGGCGCCCCGCACGACATCGGTGACGCCTTGCTCCGCATCGTCGACCACCACCGCGAGCTGATAGGCGGGAATGTCGTCGCGCCTGCGGATCAGCACGTCGCCGAGCGCGCTCCAGGCAAAGTGCTGCGGGCCCTGGATGCGATCGTCGAACGAGAGGCTGCCGTCAGGCACGCGCAGGCGGGTCGAGGTCGGGCCGGGCCGCGTGGGCCGTTGCCGGCAGGTGCCGGGATAGGCGCCGCCACCCGTGACGCGTGCGCCGCCGGCGTCAAGGAGGTCCTTGCGCGAGCAGCTGCACTCGAAGCTCGCGCCTTTGCGTGCCAGCGTATCGAGAGCCGCACGGTAGGCATCGCGGCGGTCGGCCTGGTGAAGGATCGCGCCGTCCCATTCGAAGCCGCAGGCCTCGAGCGTGCGCAGGATGCGCGCCTCGGCGCCAGCGACAATGCGGGGTGTATCGAGGTCCTCGATGCGCAGCAGCCAGCGGCCGCCGGCCTGCCGCGCGTCGAGGTAGCTACCCGCTGCGGCGAGCAGGGAACCGAGGTGCAGATCGCCGGTGGGCGAGGGCGCGAAGCGCCCGCATGGTGTCAACGATAGCGGTCGTCGCGATCGCCGTACTGGCGCTCGCGGCGCTCGCGACGCTCCTGCGCCTCGATCGACAGGGTTGCGACCGGACGGGCTTCCAGGCGCTTGATGCCGATCTCCTCGCCGGTTTCGAGGCAGTAGCCGTAGGTGCCATCCTCGATGCGCTTCAGCGCCTCGTCGATCTTGCGGATCAGCTTGCGCTCGCGATCGCGAGTGCGCAGCTCGAGGCTGAATTCCTCTTCCTGCGTGGCGCGATCGTTCGGATCGGGGAAGTTCGCGGCCTCATCCTTCATGTGGGAGACGGTGCGATCGACTTCCATCATCAGATCGTGCTTCCAGCTGAGCAGGATCTCACGGAAGTGATCGAGCTGGGCCTTGCCCATGTACTGCTCGCCGCGACGCGGGATATACGGCTGCACATTGCGCGGGCCGGCAAGGATATTGCCACCGTTGTCGGGCGCGTCGGCGTCATCCGGCGAGTCGGGGAAATGCGGTGCGACCCGGATCTGCTCCGCCGCGGGCTCGGGCGCATGGCGCACGAAGCTCGTCTCGAGCGGTGCGACCGGTTTCACGGTGCTCTTCGTGGCGGGCGATTTCTTCGCGGGCTTCGGGGCGTCGACCCTGGCACGCGCGCCCGTCTTGCGGGCTGCGGGTTTCGCTGCGGTACGGGTCGCAGACCTGGTGGCGGTCTTCTTCGGCTTGCTGCTCTTCGCAGGCGCCTTCTTGGCAGGCATCCTGAGCTCCTTTGGAATCGCGGGCTCGAAAACGGACGCGCGATTATACTGGCGTCCCGGCGCATGTACAGGGCCGCGTAAGTGCTGGATTTTCAGGGCAGGACGACCGACTCCGCCGGTGCCCAGCCCGCCTGTCGGCGTTCTGCGACGATCGTCGTGTAAATGCCTCCCCTGACGTTGAAACGCGCCGCAAGGCGCATGAAGCGCGGCGCCGTCGCCGCGGCGAGGGTATCGACGATCTCGTTGGTGACGGCCTCGTGGAACGCACCGCGATCGCGGAACGACCAGATATAAAGTTTGAGCGATTTCAACTCGACACAGAGTTTGTCGGGGACGTATTCGAGCTCCAGCGTCGCGAAGTCGGGCTGGCCGGTCTTCGGGCACAGACAGGTGAATTCCGGGATCGTCATGCGGATCGTGTAGTCGCGATCCGGCTGCGGATTCGCGAAGGTTTCGAGCGTCGTGGAGGGCTGTGAAGGCATGGCGATTAATTTACACTAGCCGCCGAAATGCGACTAACCAAGATCAAGCTTGCCGGCTTCAAGTCCTTCGTCGATCCCACTGCAGTCAGCTTCCCGAACAACCTGACGGGCGTCGTCGGGCCGAACGGCTGCGGCAAGTCGAACGTCATCGACGCCGTGCGCTGGGTCATGGGTGAGCTGTCGGCGCGCCACCTGCGCGGCGACTCGATGACCGACGTCATCTTCAACGGTTCGAGCGCGCGCAAGCCCGTCGGCACCGCGCACGTGGAACTCGTGTTCGACAACTCGGACGGCAAGATCTCCGGCCCGTACGCCGCCTACAGCGAGGTGTCCCTGAAGCGCCAGGTTTCGCGCGACGGCACCTCCACCTATTTCATCAATGGCGCGCGCTGCCGCCGCCGCGACATCACCCAGCTGTTCCTCGGCACCGGCCTCGGTTCGCGCAGCTACGCGATCATCGAGCAGGGCATGATCTCGCGCGTCATCGAGTCCAAGGCCGAGGACATGCGCGCCTTCGTCGAGGAGGCCGCCGGCATCTCGCGCTACAAGGAACGGCGGCGCGAAACCGAGAACCGCATCGGCGACACCCGCGAGAACCTCGATCGCCTGCAGGACCTGCGCGACGAGATCGACAAGCAGATCCGCCACCTGCAGCGCCAGGCGGCCACGGCGCGCCGCTACCAGGCGATGAAGGAGGACGAGCGCAGGCTCACCGCCGAGGTGCTGGCGCTGCGTCTGCGCGACCTCGACAGCGGCGCGGGCGTGCACGACAGTGCGATGCGCGAGTGCGACCTCACGATGCAGGCGGCGCTCGCGGACCAGCGTGCGGCCGAGGCGGCGATCGACCAGCAGCGCGCGTTCCACAATGAACAGTCGGAACTGGTCACCGCCGTACAGGGCCGCTACTACGAGGTCGGCGCCGAAGTCTCCCGTACCGAACAGGCGATCCAGCACGCACGCGAGCTGCGTGAGCGGCGCACCGCCGATCTCGCAACCGCACGCAGCTCGCTCGGCGAGGTCGCGCTGCTGATCGATCGCGACGCGGCCGAACTCGCGGCGCTGCGCGAGGAAATCACCGCGCTCGAGCCGGAGCTCGAGGCCGCCACCCGCGCCGAGCATGGCGCCGAAGGCGTCCTCGCCGAGGTCGAGGCGGCGCTCGCCACCTGGCAGGCCGGGTGGGAGGAATTCAATCGGGAGTTCGGTGCCGCCGACCAGGCGACCCAGGTCGAGCGAGCGCGCATCGAGCAGCTGGAAAACCAGTTGCGCCGGCTGGGCGGGCAGGCCGACCGGCTCGCCGTCGAGCGCGACGCACTGCTCGCACAGGAGTCGGAGGCACAGATTTCCGATCTCGCCGAACGCGAGTCCGTGGCGCGCGGCACCGCCGAGCAGCTCGCGCAGGCGCTGGGGGCGGCGCTCGCCAGCGTGCAGGAAGCGCGTGCCCGGCAATTGCAGAGCGAAACGCGCCTCGAGGCCCTGCGTACTGAGCGCGAGGGACTGCGCGGCACGATGCTGTCGCTCGAGGCACTGCAGAAAGCGGCGCTCGAGCGCGACGGCGGCAAGGCCGGCGACTGGATTGCCGCGTCGGGACTTGCGGGGCACGGTCGGCTTGCCGGCCAGTTGTCGGTCGACGGCGGCTGGGAGCGCGCGGTCGAGACCGCGCTCGGCGACTATCTCGAAGCCGTCTGTGTCGACGACATCGATGGCGTCGCCGGCTCGATGGACTCGCTCGCCGGCGCCAGCGTCACCTTGCTCGAGTCCGGCCGCGCGAGCGGGGCGGGCGCGATCGGCGGCACGCTTGCGCAGTATGTGCGCGGCCCCGCCGCGCTCGTCGACCTGCTGGGTCGCGTACTCACCGCCGCGGATCTCGCCACGGCATTGCAGATGCGG
>Ga0116142_10002944_pt1 | contig 17692 bp, 16 predicted proteins | sample AD_UKC033_MetaG_FD_89785 | JGI IMG/M metagenome (GOLD analysis project Ga0116142, IMG submission 89785) | Active sludge microbial communities of municipal wastewater-treating anaerobic digesters from USA - AD_UKC033_MetaG | ecosystem: Engineered > Bioreactor > Anaerobic > Digestate | place: USA... | reverse complement strand
AATAGCGAAGTAAAACCTACTTTGGTAAGCTGATGCCGCCTATCAGGAGGAAAACTTCAGAAATCAGAAATCAACATTCGTAAATCAAACGCTTAAAGCGAAGTTTTTTTGAATTTAGAATTTGATAATTGATCTATCAAATCCGACTATTTAATTATCTTCCTCGCTGCCGGACTTTTTCCATCGGAAATTATGTAAACAAGGTAGGTTCCGGAATTCAATGAACCAAGATCATTCCAGTCAAGACTGTTGGCACCTTTACCTGCCATCATCCTGTTTCTTCTAATGACTTTTCCGTCAGCACTGAGCAACCATAACTCGACATTACGATCTTGCTTTGTTTGAAATTGCACTCTGATCTTATCCCTAAAAGGAACAGGTGATACCGAGGTAATTGAAAAAGGTTCTGAATGATCCCCACTATTCACATTAATTAGAATCGTATTGAATATTTCTCGCTTACCATCATAATCCGTCTGACTTAACCTATAATAACTATTACCACTTATAGGCCGATCATCGGTATAACTGTATTGAATTTCAGTACTGCTATTCCCTGCCCCTCCAACTTTAGCCAATTCTAAAAATTCCTGACCATCCACACTTTGCTCAAGAGTAAAAAAGTCATTATTGATTTCGGAACTGGTGACCCATTTTAAGAGTACTGAATTATTCTTCAACTCAGCAGAAAATGATTTTAGCTTCACGGGTAATGGTGTTGCAGTTGTATAAGGATTAGGTGGCCCTGTAGTAATGGTTCCTGGTCCTCCTGACGTTGCTCCGTTTGCAGTGAACGCTGACATGGGAGGTGCATTTGTAACACCATAAGCTCCGCCATCAACATTACGCGTGAGTCCACTATTATTACTGGTACTAATGTATCCGCCACCACCACCACCACCATTACCTTCTACTTCATGCCCATTATTCAAACTCTGACTGCCACCGGCACCACCTCTGGCGTATAATGTCAAGCCACTGATAGGTGCACTATATGTAAAAATGATGATAGTCCCACCGCCTCCGCCACCACCACCGGCATCACCGGGTGAGCCACTTGAAGCAGCAACTGATTCTCCATCTGCATTTATAGTTCCGGTACCACTTACTGATCCACCACTAAGCAGGTAAACTATTCCTCCACCATTTCCTCCCGCTGTACCGACATTATTATTTGAATCTCCGGCACCACCTCCACCACCAAAATACATTTTACCTGAAGAGTAGCTAAGCGGTCTTCCGCCAAAACCACCTACGTTGGTTCTGTTATCACCGGCCCATGAAGCATTTCCGGGTGCCGTTGTTAAGGGATTTTGATTAGAGTTTGACCAGGAATATCCACCACGACCACCACCGGAAGAAGTATTACTTGCAAAGCTACCTCCTTCAAGATTCCATGCAGTTGTCCAGTTTGAATTTAAATTATGTGGATTTCCTCCACCGTTCCATGATCCTACAGAACCTCCGTTTGCACCACCTCCGCCGCCTGCGTTATGAGAGTTTCCTCCTCCACCTGCATTTGCAGCAGCTCCACGACCATAACGACCATTTCCATACGTACCCTGATAACCACCAATACCTTCACCCTTTTCTGCTCCGTCAATATCGTTTGATGATCTATAAGTTGTATGATTCCCGGGTGTCGATGTCTTTTGCTCTACCTGTCCTCCCCGGAAACCTTTTCCGGAAACATCTATCGTTCCATTAATCGTTGTCGTCATATTTGCTTCGATGCTAACAATTCCACCTGTTGATCCATCCCAGGCCGGACAAGTAACCGATGCGCCTGCTTGAATTGTAAAGAATTGATATCTCGGTACCCTGATGATCTGCACCTTTCCACTGGCAGTATAACTTTTTGTAAGAGCAGTTGCCAAATTTATTGTTGTGCTATTAGGAACCGACGATACTTCTATAAACTCACGTTTACCTGCATTTCCATAAGAAGACACAGATCCGTAACTTGAATTGTCAGACTCATTAATGGTGGCACCTTGCATCTGTATGATCAAAATTAATTCTCCGGCAGCGAGGTTTCCTGCAAAGCGACTATTAGCATTTAAGTATGCATTTGCAACACTGATGCTGGTAGCTCCACTTGAAGCATTTGAGCTTAGTGTCGTGTATTCGTTTAAAATAACATTTGTCCCTGAAACAGTTTTATCGCCATGTATGCCAACAGCCGCCATTGATTGATGATTTAATCCAAAGTTTACCATCAGCAATAAAAAAACAGAAAGGGCCACAACACCGGCGAAACCGGCAATCCAGATCTTTGTCGTTAATTTTACTCTTAGCCTTATCTTATTTGTAGGTCGTATCTGCAACATTAGAAGAGAAATTTGTATACTTTAACTTCAGCATACGTATTCACCCATTGGAGGTTCCATGAAATGTCTATTGTGTAAGAATTACTAGTTAAAAAAAATCAGATAAGCTATTTACATTGTCAAATGTCAGTTCCACTAAAAAAACACCTTGAAAAATGTGTAAGAAATTCACGTTTTTTAAATTACCATACCAAGTATGTCAAAATTGTTAATATCAAAAGAAATTGTGCATTCCTGAAATTGCATTCCAAATTAAACTAAGCCTCTTCAACTTTGCCATTAATTTTTCCCGTACCAAATTCAATGGTAAATTTATGTTTATCCTCCTCATAAGTATAGTGAATCTCACAATTGCAGTGGTCGCAAACTTTTTTAACAATGGCAAGACCTAAGCCAACAGAGTCAGGTTGTTCTCCCTTTTTAAAGCGATCAAATATTTGATCGTCGTTAATGGTAAGTGGTGCTCCGCTATTCGAAATAATGAGACGTTCCTTATTCAGATTAATATTCAATTCTCCGTGGGGCCGGTTGTATTTTATGGCATTCGAAAGTAGATTTGTCAGGAGAATATCAGCAAGGTTGGGGTTAATGTTTAAAGTAACCGACTCCTCAATATTCGTTTTCACCGTCAGATCGCGCGACGAAATGAACAAATCAAATTTATCAAGTTGTTGTTTGATAAGGTCTGCTAAATTCAAGGCTTCAGAAACATTGTACTGATCGTTCTCGATTCTTGTTAACAAGATCAGACTTTTGTTCATCTTAGAAAGTCTGTTCACCGAATCCAGTGAACTCCTGATATGCCCTAATTGTTCAGAGTCTAACTTCTCTGACTGCAATAGCAATTCTAATTTTGATCTGATTATTGCAAGAGGTGTTTGTGTTTCATGAGACATATTCTCGGTAAACTCCCGGAGATTTTTATAGTCCCTGGCTACTTTATCCGTCAGCTTGCTCAGTTCGACATTAAGTGTGTTGAACTCCTCAATCTCTGAACGCTGAAAGCTTATTCGTTCCCCATCATGTAAATCAAAATGTGTAAGCCCGCTAAGTGCGCGGTAAAAGGGTTTCCAAACACGCTTTGAAAACCATCTGTTAAGGAAATAAAAGCAGGCAATGATATCAATGGCTACAAGTAATAGTGTAAATGCAACCCCACTAAAGAGGTCGTCTGTTTCTGTAAGCCTTCTCCATAGAGTGATCCTATAACTTTCATCGCCGATCAGCTGCTCATATGATAGTCTTCTGAATGGAACAACAGCATCTTCATAAGGATCATACTTATTTGTATCAACCAGTGAAACACGAAATGTTGTAAACTTATCCAAAGGTTCTATTTCAATTCTATCTCCTATGATAAACTGAATTCCCTGAATATCTCTCTGAGAGGATAATTGCTTTTCTATCTCCATTTTTTCGAAAAGCATGTGCTCGGAGATTTCATTGTCAACCAAATAAAAAACCCGGTAAGAAAGAAAGGCGCTGCTGATAAGCAACAAAGCAAGTGCAATCGCTATGTAATACCGGTTGGTGACATTTAAAAGTTTCATTCGTTGGAAAATTTGTATCCAACTCCATAAACCGATTTGAGGTAATCTTTACCCCCATTATCTGTCATTTTCTTACGCAGATTTTTAATATGACTATAAATAAAATCAAATGAATCGGCCATGTCGGCATGGTCACCCCACAGGTGTTCAGCAATAGATTCTTTTGTAAGCACTTTATTACTATTGCTTAAAAAATAAAGTAAAAGTTCATGCTCTTTCTTGGTAAGGCTGATCAATTTATCATTCACATACATCAACATTTCATCCGGAATAACACGCAGTTCGTTGTGAACGATTTCATTTTGTCCCTGGAATGACCTGCGTCTGAACACCGATTTAATTCGTGCTACCAGCTCGGGCATGTAAAACGGTTTTGTAACATAATCGTCAGCTCCTATATTCAATCCTGTCAGCCTGTCGTCGAGGGAGTTTCTTGCAGAGACAATAACAACACCGGTCTGATGATCTTTTTTCTGTAACTCTTCAATTACTTTCAAGCCGCTTCCGTCAGGAAGGCCAATATCCAGAACGATACAATCATAATCTCCTGCATCAATTTTAGCAACTGCTTCCTGCAGATTCGTGGCCTGCTCACAAGTCATTCCCGAACCCTTTAAAAAAGACATCATTGACTGCAACAATTCTTGCTCGTCTTCAACAATAAGAATTTTCATGTTTTTTTAATTAAAAATTACGGTTTAAAAGGACACGTAATGACCGGGATTGAGTAAAAGCCTAAATATAAGCCTCTTTTCTCTAAAGGTCAAGAGTCTGTCCTGAATATTGAGAGGCTGCATGATATGAATAAAATCTTGACCTAAAATGAATATTAAGAGCTTATGCAGGTTTCAAGGGTTCAGATCTTTTGCTCTTTATTAAATTTTCCCTCACAGCCTGAAGATTAGATGATAAAAATCAGCTTAAGAATTCCATGATCAAAATCTTTCTGCCAAATTAAATGCTCATATTCATTTCCGGATTATCTTTGATTATCTTTCAGCGATGAAACCTGAATGCTTTATATTTGGAATTCTGCTATTATTTATAACTGCATGCAGAACTGAACCCGATATTCCTTCAAACCCTAAAGTACTGTTCCAAACAGAGGTTCAACCAATACTAACAGGAAGTTGTGGTCAAACGGAATGTCATGCCAAAAACGGAACGGAATTTTCTCTCATCGGTTATGAAGATGTAATTGAAAACGGCGGAGTGGTCAAGGGAGATGCCAGATCTAGCACTCTTTATAGAGTTATTAGCAATAGATCGTCGAATGAAATGCCTCCCGAACCTATGGAATTGTTGGATGATCATAGTATAAAACTTATCTACGTTTGGATTGAACAGGGAGCAAAAAATAATTAAAATGAAAAAGCAATTCTTTCTGATACTAATGATCGGCTCATTGGTCTCTCTTCAATCCTGCTTCTATGATAACCTCGATGAATTACATGCTGCTGATGACCTTTTCGCACCATGTGACACCAGCGGTGTGATTTCTTACAGTGCAGACATTGTTCCTATCATGGTTAATACATGTGGGTCTAATAATAGTTGTCATAAAAGTGGAACTAGCGACAGCGATCTTCCGCTTGACAATATTCAGAATATTCAGGATTATGTTTTTGACGGGACTTTAATGGGCTCCATCCTTCATGAAGCCGGATATGAGCCTATGCCAAAAGATGGTGGAAAGCTGAATGATTGCAGCATCCAAAAAATTCAAGCCTGGATCAATCGTGGTACTCCAAATAATTAAAAGATTATGAAACTTCTTAAATTAACTCTGGCACTCAGCTTGCTGATTTTCGCATCCAATCTTCAAGCTCAGGACATGCTAGGAGCACTGGATTCAATAGGTACGGAAACACAAACCAAAGATTTTGTAAGTGCTACTTTCAAAACCACTCGTCTGGTCAATATGCACACCCTTGAATCTGTTGGTCCCCGTACTCTGGACTTCAGAATCTCACATCGTTTCGGCGCCCTGAATAGCGGATCATATAATGCCTGGGGTATTGACGGCCCGGCAAATATTCGTCTGAGTCTGGAATATAGTTTTGACGGGCGATTTATGTTTGGGATAGGGAGAAGTTCCTACGAAAAAATGGTAGATGGATTTTTGAAATACAGACTGCTTAGGCAAACTACAGATAATAAAATGCCGGTGAGTGTAACTCTTTTTGCCAGCATGTTTTACAATGCGCTGAAAGATGGAAATGCAGCAAGTAATGGCTATGATAAATTCGATCCTGTAACAAATCGTTTTTCTTATGCCTATCAAATAATGGTTGCCAAAAAAATCACACCATCTTTCTCGATACAACTTGCTCCATGGATGGTGCACTATAATCTTGTAGAAAAGATCACCGATAGAAATGATGCATTTGGTATTGCCGGTATGATCCGTTTGAAATTCAGCAAGCGCTCTGCTATTACAATAGAATATGCATACCGTTTACCTGATTATACCAAAGAAAAATACTACGACAGTATGGGTATCGGCTATGAACTTGAAACAGGAGGTCACGTATTCCAGATACATTTTGTAAATTCATTCGGTTTGGTTGAGAATCAATTTCTCCCGCATACTAATACTCAATGGAATGATGCCGGGATCCGTCTGGGATTCAATATCTCCAGGGTATTTACTCTCTGATTAATACGATTAGGGATAAATTATTTTTTGCCGGGATTTTTAATTCCTGTTGCGGCAGCTATACCATAATGTTGCTTGTGCTGTAAAAAGGCAATGAGCTCACTCTGAACCTTAGCATCTCTTCCCTTCACCACCATTCTTACCTGCCCCGTTGATCCGGGATTATTCACGGCCGTGAAAGAACGCACAACATGATCATGCTTTAAGGTCTTTCCTGCATTTTCTCCTTTAATAACATTACTGACCAAGCCACTTTCCGTGAAAGCAATTTGCAAAACATTATTCTTGTCAGTCTTAGAAAGTTTCCAGGAAATATAAATGGTGTCGCTTGCTGTTGAATCAATTTGAATTGACAACTGTACTGCAGCCGGCATCTTCAAAGCAGCCTCAAGAGCTGCCGTCGATTTCTCCTTCTTAGATCCCGTAAATTCAATTTTTCCATTCACCACCATCTGAGGTGTATATAATTCTTTAGAAGGTAATACTCTTGAATAATTCTCCTGCCTTTGTGTAAACTGAAGTTTACTATAGGGGTCCTTCCATCCTAACCGGTTCCAATAATCTACATGGTAAGCAAGACAATAGATTTCTTGATTATTCTTTCTTGCTTCGGCAGATATTTCGGAAAGAATTTTATCGGCAGGAGGACAACTGTTACAGCCTTCTGAAGTAAACAGTTCAACAACTGCGAAAGCCTTTCCGTTCTGTGAATAGCTTCTAATTGGCGAAATGAAAATCGCTATAGAAAAACTGATAATGGCAATTATCAATCTCATGAAATGAAATGTGTTTTATTTATTCCCAGCCACTCCAGAGCAGTTCCGCTATTCAGACGTTCTTTAATTTCGTCAGTGTATGGCATGGAACTAATGAGTGAACCCGGTTGTAATTCTCCAAGTGGAAATGGATAATCAGTTCCTAAAGCGATTCTGTCGGCTCCCATTAAGTTTATCAGGTAATCAAGTGCCGCAGGATCATGAACGAGTGAATCCAAATAAAATTGTTTCAGATAATTTCTTGGATTCACATTATTGTCAACAGCTACAAGATCAGGGCGAACATTAAAGCCATGTTCAATACGACCGATAGTTGAAGGAAAGGAACCACCCCCATGAGCAAAAGCGACACGCAGTTTTGGAAGTCTTTCGAAAACACCTCCGAAGATCATCGAGCAAATTGCCAATGAAGTTTCAGCAGGCATACCAACCAACCATGGAAGCCAGTATTTTGACATCTTATCTTTTCCCATCATATCCCAGGGGTGAACAAAAACGGCTGCTCCCAATTTTTCTGCTGCCTCGAAGACAGGAAAAAGTTCCGGTGCATTTAAATTAAGGTCGTTCACATGTGAACCTATCTGAACCCCATGTAATCCAATCTTCATACAACGTTCTAACTCACGCACAGCCAAAACAGGATCTTGCAAAGGAAGCGTTGCCAGACCTATAAAGCGTGTAGGATATTTCTGGACTATCTCGGCAATATGATCATTCAAAAACATAGAGAGATCCAGAGCATCCTGTGCTTTTGCCCAATAGCTGAACATAACCGGAATAGTTGAAAGAACCTGAACATCTACATGATGATGATCACATTCATTTATCCTTGTATTGGGATCCCAGCAATTATCCTGTATCTCACGAAAGAATTTTCCGTCCATCATCATGCGTGCACAACAAGGCTTATGGTGATCAAGTGAAATAAATCCTCCATAGCCAAACTTCTCTGCAAAATTCGGGAGCTTTTCAGGAATTATATGTGTATGTATGTCAATTCTCATGTTACTTTTTTGATCGTTGAATTTGCTCTGCCATCGCAGAATACTTAGCTGCATTCTCCTTGTCGCCAATATTTGCATAAGTAACCGAAAGCATCCGGCAAGCAGAAAGCGCCTCGGGATCCAGTTCAAGAGCTATGTGGAAATATTCTATAGCCGAAAGAAAGTTTTTTCTGGCCTCTGCCATATACTTATCCTTATTTAGGGGATCTTCCTGTGCCTTGCGAATAAATGTCTCTCCATATACGCCGTGCACAGATGCAATATTAGCCGCTGCATGACTGTAGTGCGGGTTTAACCGGAAGGCAGATTTAAAATACTTTAGAGCCTGTTCATATCTGCCGTATTCAAATAAAACATTGGCATAATTATTCTGAGCTACCGGGAAAGTCGGATTAATCGTAACTGCTTTCTCATAATTCTCAATAGCCTTGTCGATATTCTTCAACTTATGATAGATAAAACCCTTCCTTTGATAGGCATCAGCATAACGGGGATGAATGTCTGTACTAATATCCAAATGTTCTAGTGCCTTTTCATACACTTTTCGAATAGCCAAACTGTCAGTAATTTTTTCTATCTCATCGTCTGAAGAAATGTGATTGGCATAATAAAATTGCATGTGGACACTCTCCGGAACTTTTAAAACATCAGCACCATATAACGAGGAATTATCATGCCAGTCCTTATTGCGTGCAATGGTACTAACGCTGTATAACATGGCAATTACCATCATACTGATCATCGAAAACTTATTCTGTGAAAAGATTAAGCTAAGTGAAGGCTTAGTTTCTGAATTTGCAGTTGAAAATATTTTTTGAAGCACAACAGCAAGGGCAAGACAAAAGGCAAGTGAAGGCATATACAATAAACGTTCTCCATAATTTGTTCCAATGAGAAAAAAGACATTTGATACCAGTGACAGGGTGATGAAATAGTAAAGGATTGAAAATGAAAACACGTCGCGCTTTTTAAAACGAATCAGCGCATAAATCAACAAGGTTATGTGAGTTACAAGAGAAAGAAGAAAATAGATATTCGAAAATCCTACTTCTTTAAAATGATTGTACGAGCCATCCGAGACCATGCTTATTGGCAGGATCAATTGCTTTAGGTATACACCTAAGAGAAAAATAGCATTGGCTTCTCTGATCAATATGTTCTTGATGCCACTGAGATAGTTGTCTTCAATAAGGATTGAGGCATTCCCCGGGCTTACAATTTTACTGCGGATCAAAAGAAATACCACCGCTGCAATAATGAGCGGCACCGCGCTAACGAAGATCTCCTTAACCGAAAGTGAGGTAAAAAAATAAACGAACAATGGAATTATTGCCAGCCAGGTGATTGCACTTTCTTTTGATAGAAAGGCCAGAAAAAACAATAGCCCACTTAAAAGCAGTTGTCCGGCTTTACGATCTTTCGCATATAGCAATGTCATGCCTGCCGTAAGCAAGCAAAACAAGAGACAAAGAATCTCATCACGACTTTTAATATTAGCTACGACTTCCGTATGTATCGGATGTGATGCGAACAGTATTGCCGTGATAAAGGGTATCAAATAATTCCCTTTGAAACATAAGGAAAGAACCCAAAACAGAACGACACAGCTAATTGAGAAAAACAATACATTCATCCGGTGGCTGAGCTCCGGTGAATCAGGTGCTATCTGCCATTCTATTGCAAACATAGCTTTTGACAAAGGACGATACAGACTATTGTCGATGAGGTTTGTGCCGGCACGGTATGTACTTGAAAAAATCTCGGGAAGTGCGCTGAAACCTTTTTTAGTAATCAGGTTTTCAGGAATGATACCAAAGTCATCCAAAACATATTTGTGATCAAGCGTATTGCTATAGATGATAAAAGCAAAAAGCGCTACGATCAACATCAAGATCCGCTTCACTGATTTGCCGGCCTTTGAAAGTTCTGTAGCTTTTTTCGCTGAGACTTTTTTATCAGGATCCTGTTGTTGTTTGGCTATTTTCTCTTTCCTGGTAAGCTTTTTCATAAATTAATGATCTGCAGCAACCCTATCCTTTTACAATCTAAGAGGATCAGATGGAGATGAAATTACGAGAAACTTTTTAAATGATTCTTGTAAGAATATTAAGCTTAATTACCCTTTGCCGTTCCTGAAATTACAGGGGGTGGTTCCATGACAAACCCGCACTTCTTGCATGTACGGTGTCCCAGATCGTCGTAAAACTTTTTCATCACCGTCGGGAATTGTGTAGTAATATCTTCCAGTAAAAAATACTCTTCGAAAAGTAGGTTATTACACTTCTCGCAATACCAGTGAAAACCGTCTTTCATCCCATCACGACGCTGCACTTCCATTACCAGACCTACTGTATTAGCAGGTCTCTGAGGACTGTGAGGCACTTTTGCAGGTAACAAAAATATTTCTCCTTCCTTAATTGAAATATCTACTGGCTTGCCATCTTCAATTATTTTCACAACAATATCGCCTTCCAATTGATAGAAAAATTCTTCTGTCTCATTGTAGTGATAGTCCTTTCGTGAATTCGGACCACCGACCACCATCACTATAAAATCCTGATTGGGCTGATACACCACCTGATTACCAACGGGTGGTCGAAGCAGGTGGCGGTTCTCATCGATCCATTTTTTAAAGGAGAAAGCGTGTTTGATGGCCATGACTTAAGACTTTGTTTAATTATTGTTGAATGACCAAATTTAGCTAATTTTTGTGAAAAATCCGGTAGAATAAGAGCCTAAACTTATTGAAAATAAGCTCCGGAGTCCTTCCAATTTTAAAAAACAAGAATATAGGTCAGTGTGCATATCATTAATCTCCGTTTATAAATTATTAATTTCTTGTTCTTAACCATTGCTTGTTCTTTAATTCTTCTTTCCATCACCGAACATCTCAGAAAACTTCTTCTTTATTTCCACTGCAAATCCTTCGGCCTTTTCGCCGGCTAACTTAGCGGCCTCTTCCATCTTATCTCGTATATGATCGAATTTTTCTCTGGCTGAATCACCAAAATCACCACCTTCAGCCACCTTGTCGATTTCGGTGTGCAATAGTTTAGGAAACTTCAGCTTAAACTCTGTAAGAAAAGCTTCTGTGGCTGCTTTTGCCTGTTCATCATTGAGATTAGCTTTTTCTTTGACTATTTTGATCAGGTGATCCATTGTATATTTTCTTTATCGATGAGGTATTGTTAGATTTGAGCTCAATTCTATTCCAAATATAATCATTAATAAACACCCTTTACATTCCATGAATATCGATCTAACAGGTAAAAAAGCATTGGTTTGCGGTTCTACTCAAGGCATTGGAAAAGCCTCCGCAATGGAATTGGCAGCTCTTGGTGCCACCGTTACCTTGTTGGCCAGAAATGAAACTGAATTGAAAAAGGTAAAAGACGAATTACCCGGATCCGCCGGGCATGATTTTATTGTTGCAGATTTTTCAAATCCTGAAGACTTAAGAAAGATCGTCAATGATTATGTAGCTGCGAAAGGTCCGGTTCACATCCTGGTAAATAATACAGGTGGACCTCCCGGAGGACCTATTACAGATGCCCGGACAGATGAGTTTATGCAGGCATTTTCGAATCACCTTATTTGTAATCATATTTTAGCACAAGCACTTTTACCCGGGATGAAATCTGAAAAATATGGCCGCATCATAAATATTATTTCAACATCAGTGAAACAACCTTTGAAAGGCCTGGGTGTTTCAAATACTATTCGTGCTGCGGTAGCCAACTGGTCGAAAACCCTTTCAAATGAAGTTGCCGCTTTCGGTATTACAGTAAATAATGTATTGCCGGGTGCTACGGCTACAGGAAGATTAAAATCCATCTTTGAAAATAAGGCGCAGAAGACCGGAAAAAATATAGACGAAGTAGAAAAGGAAATGCTCAAAGAAATTCCTGCAGGAAGATTTGCCGAGGCGAGTGAAATTGCAAATGCTGTAGCTTTCCTTGCCGGTCCGGCTGCTGCTTATATTACCGGGATAAATGTTCCGGTTGATGGCGGAAGAACTTCATCGCTTTGATAAGTGATATAAAATTGATCGCTCTTGGCTCCTAAAAAATCAAAACAAAGTCTGATCACGCTGGTTCTTCTGGGCATAATGCTGATCTTGTATTTTATCTTTGGGAGAAACAAAGATGAAAATCAGATTGACAAAAGGCAAAAGGAATTTCGTTACAATGAAATTCGTCTGACCGATCATGCTAAATGCAGAATGGATTGCCGTTCTATTGATGAGAAGGAGATTAAAAATATTTTAGCTAAAGGCTCTATTAATTATAAGAAGAGTGACTTGAAAGATAAGCCTTGTCCGACATATGCTGTGGAAGGGATATCTGATGACAACCAACACATACGTGTGATCGTTGGCAATTGTAATAAAGAAGCTGTCATCGTTACCGTTATAGATCTCGATGAAGAGCATGCTTGTGATTGCGATTGATAAAAATTAAAATGATGCAAAAAATTCAAAACTATATTAATGGTGAATTGATCGCTCCCATCAGTGGCGAGTACCTAGAAAATTACAATCCGGCCACCGGTGAAGTATACAGCCTCATACCCGATTCCAACGAAAAGGATGTTGATAATGCTGTAAAGGCCGCCAAAGAAGCTTTTCCTACCTGGTCGACAATGGCTAAACAAAAGCGTTCTGCAATTCTAATTCGTTTAAGTGAACTCATACAAGCCAATCTGGATAGATTCGCTCTTGCTGAAAGTGTTGATAATGGCAAACCTGTGTGGCTCGCAAAATCAGTAGACATACCACGTGCTGTATCTAATTTGCATTTTTATGCTACGGCTTCTTTGCATACTCATACCGAAGCTCATGGAATGGAAGAAACAGCATTGAATTATACCCTTCATACTCCCGTTGGTGTTGCCGGTTGTATTTCTCCCTGGAATCTTCCTCTCTATTTATTCACCTGGAAAATCGCCCCTGCTTTAGCCGCAGGCTGTACTGTAGTTGCCAAGCCAAGTGAGATCACTCCTATGACTGCCTACATGCTTTCCGAATTATGCAATGAAGCCGGAATGCCACAGGGTGTTTTGAATATTGTTCACGGACTCGGAGCAAAAGCAGGCATGGCTATCGTATCACATCCTGATGTAGCCGCAATAAGTTTTACAGGAGGAACAAAGACCGGTGAAGTGATTGCACGCACTGCTGCACCGATGTTTAAAAAATTAAGCCTCGAGCTCGGTGGGAAAAATCCGAATATTATTTTTGCCGATGCTGATTTCGATAAGGCAGTACATACCTCTGTTCGTTCTTCTTTTTCCAATCAGGGAGAGATCTGTTTATGCGGTTCAAGAATTTTTATTGAACGAAGTATCTATGAAAAATTTAAAAATGCTTTTGTAGATGAAGTAAAAAAACTGAAGGTCGGGGACCCATTGAATGATGATAATTGGATCGGAGCCATAGTATCCCGCCCACATAAAGAAAAGATCCTTTCTTACATAAAACTTGCACAGGAAGAGGGTGGAAAAATCCTTTGCGGAGGTACAGAAGTTGATCCCGGAGGAGCTAACTCAACTGGCTATTTTATCGCTCCGACAGTCATCGAAGGGCTTTCTTATGATTGCCGGACAAATCAGGAAGAGATATTCGGTCCTGTTGTTACGATCATGCCTTTTGATACCGAGGAAGAAGTATTGACCTATGCCAACAGCACACAGTATGGATTAGCCGCTACCCTCTGGACGCAAAACCTCACAAGGGCTCATCGCATGAGCGCAAAAATTCAAAGTGGGATCGTCTGGGTCAATTGCTGGCTCTTACGTGACCTTCGTACACCTTTTGGTGGAATGAAAGGCTCGGGTGTTGGACGTGAAGGTGGCTTTGAAGCTTTGAAGTTTTTCATGGAAGAAAAAAATATTTGTGTGAAGTTTTAATTTGTATCCGAATATTCATCAATGCCCTGGCTCGACAAACACCTCTATCTAAAAAAATCTAAGCTTCCCAAGGCCGGAAAAGGGTTGTTCACTAAAACTGATATTCCAACTGGCACACGTATCACGGAATACAAAGGTCGTCTGCAAGCATGGAAAGATGTAAAGCATGAAGACGGATACAATTCATATATTTTCAAGCTGAGTCCAAGATTAGCTATCAATGCAAAAAATTATTTAAAAACATTTGGCAGATATGCTAATGATGCACGAGGAGCTGGAAGAATAAAAGGACTAAGAAATAATGCAGATTACATTGTAGAAGGAAACAAATGTTATCTGGATGCCATTCGACCTATTAAAAAGGGTGAAGAAATTTTTGTAGAGTATGGAGGGAACTTTTGGAAATTGGCCAAAAAATTAGAAAAAGAAAAACTCAGAGGCTTGTAGATAAACAGAGGAAAGTTGGAATTATACCAAAATGATCCTATTCAACTGCCTTTTATTCCTGTTCAGCTATTTATTGAAGCCCGGATAAAAGAATAGGTATAAATTTATCCTCCATAAAAAGGAAATCATCTACATAAACACTTTTATGATAAAGCATAGCATCTCATTTTTTGCAATATTCATATTCATTCATTTAGGTATTTCAAAAGCCCAAAACTTCAGCATCATCGACACCCTCCCAACAGGTGCTTATGGTACTGCCACCTGGGGTGATTTTGACAATGATGGTTTCAAGGACCTTGCTTACCTGTCGCAGGTATTGCCTGATGCCGCCTGTCAAATTTATCATAACACAAATAATGTATTTACAGAAGTGTCACAGCAATTTCCTCTGCTGTTCAACCCTGCTGCAAAATGGGCGGATCTCGACAATGATGGCTTTGATGACCTGGTTGTTTGCGGATTAGATAGTGTGTTCGTCGAAAAAACTTTTGTGTACAGAAGTTTAGGAAATGGAACCTTTGTTTCAATGAATCATGCTATACCGGGTCTCTCCGTCGGCAGTATTGACATTGAAGATTACAATCATGACGGACTGCCTGATATAGCCATCAGCGGATACGGAGTTTCTCCGGGCCTGGGTGCTTACATATTTAAAAACACAGGTTCCTTTACATTTGTAGATATCAATGCTCCAATAGTGCCGATGCATGGTGGTGAACTGACATGGAAAGATTACAACTACGATAGTCTCCCTGATTTGGTGGTGAATGGCGAAGAAAGTGTCAGTGCTCACATAAGATTTTATAAAAATCTGGGATCCGATGTTTTCCAGGAAGAGTCATTCAATTTCCCGGGGACAATTGGAACCGTTGACTGGATAGATTTTGACCTTGATGGCTTTGATGATCTTTTCATTACCGGTATTGATAGCAGTTTTGTACAAAATGCAAGTACCCTATACAGAAATGACGGGAGCGGAAATTTTACTTTAGTATCTCCTAATATTCCGGCTTTCGGCGAACCAAGTGCAGTCACCATTGCAGATTTCAACAATGATTCTATTCAGGATATTTGTCTCGTTGGTGGCAACAGCCAGTTCAATTCATTTTCAGTAATCGCTTATGGCCAGGGAACTTCAACTTTCAATTTTGCACCTCTTCCAAGAGCTGTTATCGACAATCTTTTTGTTGAAGCAACAGACATGGATTCCGATGGTGATATGGATCTTGTGATGAGCACCTATATTCTCAGAAATGATGGAGCAATAACAGGTTTAAAATCTGTTTCTGAAAATTCGAATGATGGTATTTTGTACCCGAACCCCGCTACAAGTGAATTAAATATTCTGTCAGCTAAAAAAGTTAGTTCGTTTTACATTTATGATCTGCAATCACAATTAGTATTTGAAAACAAAAGCGAATCTTCCCATTATAACATCCCTACCAAAAATTTAACACCCGGCATTTATTCCATCAGAGTCGTTTTTAGTGATGGAGAAGTGTTGAATAAACTTTTTCAGGTTTCGCATTGATAAACAGTGGCCATTCTCATTCATTGCCATTCATCCCCTTTTCCTGGTGAAGAATGAATAATTTTACCTTTAAAATCCTCTTTTCTCAAATAATTATGGCCTTTTTGGGAAACATTACCGGCTTGTTTGCGTAAAAGGCAAGTTTGTATTTCTCCTTAACAACTTACCCTGAATTCACAATCATCTGTGGTAAGTTCAGAGGAAGCTTTCCGGGTCCTTTTAAAAAATTACTAATTTCGTTTTATATAACCGATCAAGCCATGATGCGAATTTTATCACTCTGTCTACTTTTTTGTATTAGCTATTCACTTTCAGCGCAGGTCACGTCTATCAGCCCTGCTGTCAGCAATCCTTCACAAACTTTAAGCACAGTTATCATGCTGAGCAGTGGTGTTATGCAGGCTACGGCTCCAAGTCCAAATCAGGCAAGTGATATTTATCTTGTTCAGGCGGGCGACACTATTTTTTGTGATTACTTTGACAGCACACAGGTTTATCCCGGCAGCGGAGCTAATTCCGATTCACTGTGGTGTGACTTTACAATTCCTTCGAATGCAATGTTAGGCTGGTATGAGGTTCACGTAACAACTTATTTCCAGGATACAAATCCACCATTCGATACTATTCCGATTGACAATATGATAGGCTACGGAATGGTTGTTGCCGATCCGAATGCATGTGATGTTCCTTTTAATACATCCGCAACAGCAATTACAACAACAAGCGCACAAATAAACTGGGATGCAGCAGTGATTGCAGATACATTCAGGGTCAGATATAGAGAAGTTGGAACTTCCAACTATTTGTATAAAGATGTAGATGGTGCGGGAGGAATTGTTAATACTACTCTGAGCAATTTATTTCCGGGAACAGATTATACCTACGAGGTAAGTACAAAATGCCTTGGTTATAGCAGTACTTATAGTATCATCGATAATTTTCAGACAACAATTGCAGGTGCAAATTGCATCATACCAAATCAACTTGATACGTTTGGGGTGACTGCAACAGATGCGACATTGCTATGGAATCCATTGGTAGTTTCAGATACTTTTATCGTTCGTTATGCCTTAAACGGTACATCAAATTATTTATACAAAACAATTGCCGGTGGTGGTGCAAACATGACAACTATCACAGGACTAACACCTGCCAGAGCTTATAAATTCCAGGTAGCATCTGTTTGCCTAGGTGTGAGTAGCGGTTATAGTGCCAATTTTGTTTTCAACACACTTGGACCTTGTGCTAAACCACACAGCCTTACAGCAACTAACATTACAAATTCTTCAGCCGAGATCGGTTGGACAGAATTAGTCACAGGAGATAATTTCCGTGTACGTTATACAATAAACGGGACATCAAATTATAAATATCAAACTGTTTCGGGATCTGTCTATTCAACAACCATTACAGGACTACTTCCGGGAACAACTTACAATTACCAGGTAAGTACAATGTGCAGTGGTGCCGGCACAGGATACAGTT